>Ga0114925_10001348_pt1 | contig 12032 bp, 7 predicted proteins | sample SumtaG_2_FD_87287 | JGI IMG/M metagenome (GOLD analysis project Ga0114925, IMG submission 87287) | Deep subsurface microbial communities from Indian Ocean to uncover new lineages of life (NeLLi) - Sumatra_00607 metaG | ecosystem: Environmental > Aquatic > Marine > Oceanic > Sediment | place...
CGAGGACGGTGCCCCGATGTTCAGGAAGATTTACATCCGCTACGCAAGAATACCAGTTTCCATTGGTCCCGCCATTTATGAATAATCCTATTGTCATTAAGATAAGCATTAGAACCGCGCCGGGAATTAAGAAAAGGTCTCCTAATGTGGCATTATTAGGTGCTTCGAAAGGGATCATTAATGCTATAAAAACGAATGGTATTGGCACGACATTAGCCATTAGAGCTAAATGTACTCTCGCTTTCTTATTGCCTTTCTTAAATAAATTATCTCCAATAATTCCAAAAATGATGGTTCCTATTAGAGTGCTTAAAAGGATAAATATTAAGAAGAAGAGTGCTAATGTTGATGGTATATTATGAAATTCTTTCATATAAGCAAACAATAGAAATAAGATAATACCAGTTGGTATCGTATCAACGAAGTTTAAAATTAGCCATATATTTGATTTTTTTTTAAAGATTACGGGTAGATCTTCTTTTTTTATTCTATAAGTATAATCTACTGCTTCTTTTTCAAATAGATTAAGATGATCTTTACCAATGCGAGACGGCTCTTTAAAGGATAATATAAAAAGAAGATTAATTATACCGGCAATACCGATGATAAAATAAGATATTCTCCAATCAGTTGTGCCTACGGCAGTCGCTAAGCCAATACCGAGTGCCATCCCGATCAAAGATGCTATTGAAAAGAAGGAAAATCCTTTCGATCTATCTTCTTGAGATATTAAATCACCTATAAGGGAAAAAATGCTCGGTATAATTGCGCCAAAACCAATTCCATTCATACAAGTGAGGAAAAAGAAGAAATAATATCCATTAATACCAGGAGGAACAAAAATGGTCAATATAGAGAATATTGAATATATTAGTGTGCCTAAAAGTACAATCCATTTTCTGGTAATTTTATCCGCCATAATACCAAATACTATCATTGAGATTCCTGATAATAATGTAAAAGTAAAGGTTAACATGCCTAATTGAGTTTTGTCACCTCCAAATCCGAAATAAGTAGAGATCGTAAGGAGATTTGGAGATATCATATTCTGAGTTGAAGAGACTAAAGCTACGATCGTAATAAAAAGGGTAATTAACAAAATCGAGGAATTATTAGATCTTTTTTCCATATTAATAATTTTGTTAAAATTCTATAAAAAGTAATTATTAGTTAAGAGATTCTTTTAATTTTTTTAGAATTACCTTCATGTTATCGTAATTCATAGCACCTACGAATTTAATAATCACTTTATTCCCTCTCAGAAATAAAGTAGTAGGAATTCTGGAGATTGCAAATTGCTGGGCGATTATTGAATTTTCATCAACATTAATCTTTACAAATATGAAATCTTGATGATATTCTTGTTGTAACTTCTCAAAGATGGAAGCAAATGCCGTACAAGGGCCACACCATACTGCCCAGAAATCAATAACAATAATTTTATCAGGATAATTTTTTGATAAATTAGAAAACTCCTCGACCGAATGAATTTTTATAATTTCATTTGGAATTGCCTTAACTTTCATTGGCATTGCTGCTTTTTTCCTTCTAATTCTTTCTAATTCCGGGTCTGACATATAGTAAAATCTTTTAGTTGTTTATCCAAATATATACTTTATTCTTAAGAAAGTAGTTATAATGGCACTATTATTCATTTTCACTACTCTCCTATGATATGAAAATAAGAATTTCTATTTAAACATCCTTATTAATGATGAAAGGTATTACATAAGAACGAAAAAGACCAAATTTTCTTACTTAGATTTTGGAATTGATTGACATTAATAATCCTTAAAAGCGTTTGTTTCTATATTTTATTCTATAATAAACGGGATAAATATTTTATTTTGAAAATACATTCACTTTTTATATTGAAGAAAACCGGTTTATGTTTGTATAGTAGAAATTTTACAGAAGAATTTGATAATTTAGATGTGAATTTAATTTCTCCTTTCTTTTCAGCTATTTTTAGTTTTTCTTCTGATATTATCCAGAGAAAGCTTGAAGAACTAGAAATGGCGGGTTTGAGATTCAATTTTAAAGTATTTAAAGATTTTATATTTGTTATACTTGCAGACTCAAGCATGAGTTTACTTTTTGTTAGAACTAGGTTAGATAGTATAGTATCTGTTTTCTTCAAAGTTTATGATCAGTTGGGAGATCTTGAACAATATAAGGAAATAGAAAACTTTAAATTTGATAATTTAATAGATTCGATAATTACTGGTGAAGAGGAAGCATTTAAAAGTCGAGATATATATCAAAAAATAATTGACCATTTTAAAAATTTACTTTTTGAAAACGAGATTATAGGCGCTGCTCTTCTATCAACTACGGGAAATATTATTTATACATCACTCCCTACCGATATTTTACTAACTTCTTTAAAAGAGCTCGAAATACGATTTATGTCGGGCGCTACATCCCTTCCAGAGATGTTTTACGCATTGGAAAATGGTCAGAAAGTATTTTCGAGTATAATTCACGTATCTAAACAAATCAGCTTTTTAATAGTTTTATTATTTGAATCCTCTGTACCTCTGGGGATGTGTGAAATAAACTTAAAGAATGTTGCTAAAAAAATTAAGAAATTAATCTAAGATAATATTCTGATGTGTATGGAAGTATTTAAGTAAAAACTAATTTTTCCATTCACATTAATAGTTTAGGATTCATTATGAAGAATTTTGATGTAATTGTAATCGGTGCTGGAGTGTCTGGTTCAACTTTTGCTAGTAAAATATCCAAATTTTCAAACGTACTTGTGCTCGAGGCAAGAGATGAAAAAGACCTTTTAATGAATACCAATGTTTTTCCAGAGCATAATCGTCCTTATTTTGGGGAATTGGAATGGACAGATAAATCCGTGTTTCCATGTCTTCACGAAAGGATGAGATATTTAGGAAGTGAAGATGAGGGTATTGTTGATTCAAACGAATTTGGCGCCCCTTTTGGGAATATGACATATCTGGAACTTCTTACAAAGAAACTTCTTCAAAATTGCGAGGATAATGGAGGGACTGTACAATTTAATGAAAAAATTACAAAAATTTCAAGGACTACAAATAAAGTTGAAGTTATCACAAATAATGGTAAATCTTATTCAGGAAAAATGTTAATTCTCGCAACTGGATCATATAGTTTTAAATTGCAAAGATCTTTAGGTTTTGGAACTCCAGATAAGTATATGGGCGTTTTTACACATCTTTATGGCGATGAAGATAAAATAAATGAGAATGTCGGTGTGAACTATATGTATCATATTAATACTACGATCTCTAAAAATGGCCCCCTCTATATAAATAAAGGTAAAGAAAGACTGGCTATAGGATTTTTAGGAACTAAAGAGAGTCCAAGTGAATTAGTTTCAAAATTAAATCGAATTTTAAATAATTACAAACGAATTCAGCCATATATAGAAGGTTTGAAAAAGGTTTCAGAACCAATTGCGATTAATGTTTCAAAACATCCAATAAAGGCTTTTTCGCAAGATAGATGTTTAGTGTTAGGTGAGGCGGCTGGTCTTTTAACTGCGTTTTTTTACGAGGGTGTCGGTACTGGTATAATAAGTGCCGATGTTGCTGCTAAGGTAATAAAACCTCTATTAGAAGATAATTCCAACTTTACTCATTCAGAATTAATGAAACACGACCAAGAGATTAACCGAATTCTATTAAAAAACTATTTCAGGAACGGTAATGGTTCAGAATATGTATTTTATAAAGCACCTTCTCATATGAAACTACTTTGGGATTTATATATCGATTTAATCAATACAAGTAAAACTCTCAGGAAAAATATTTGGGAAGCATATAGAATGCATGACCTAGAAAACTATGATCTAAAAAGAGATAGATGGGTCGGAGAAAAATTATTTGTAAAACTTCCGACCCTTACTAAATTTACTATGGGTGTGAGGTTTTTGAAAGCTATATTTAAATAAATTACTTATTTTGGAAAATTTCTGACAATTTTTCCTGTAATGAATTAATAAGATTGTCGAAATCTACTGTGAGTTGTTTTATGTCTTTTCCGATATCCGGGTCTATTTCAACAGCCTTTTTAAGAGATTCAATCGCATCTTTATATTGCTTTAAGTTAACAGCGGCAGAACCCATGAAAAACCAAGATTTTGCATGCTTTGGGTTTAATACTGTCGCTTTTTTATATGCTTCAATAGCTTGCTCGAAATTATTTTGAATGTAATATATATTTCCTCTATTATACCATCCATTAGCATAGCTTGAGTCTATTTCAATTGATTTGTTATAATTTATTAGGGCATTTTCGAGATTTCCAATTAACTCAAATGCAAAACCCATTCTATTCCAAGCTTTAAAGTAATCAGGGTCTAATTGTACTGCTTTCTCAAAGTTTTTAATTGCTTCCTCAAATTCTTTTTTGTTAATATAGACATTTCCCTTATAATAATGTGTAACTTCAAAGTTCTCATCTAATTCTAAAGCTTTATTGAGACCTTCAATGGCAGTATCATGTTCTCCGTTCTGAGAATCTTGCTTTGCCTTATTATTCAATTCTTTTTTATATAAATCCTTAATTGTCGTCGTTTCAGTTTCTTTTATTTCTTCATCACTAATTAATTCAACCACTTTTAAAGCTTTTTCAAAATCTTTAAAGGCATTATCGAATTCATTACCTTTTACGGTTAAATCTCCGAGTTCTAATAGGCTTTTTATTAATTTAACCAATTGTTTATCTTTTATATCTTTAATCCCAATCAAGTTAATAACTTTTAGAGCATTTTCATAGACTCCAAATGTTAATCCAAATTTTTTGTTGTTTGCTGTCTTATTACCAATTTTTAAAATCGCATCAATAGTATGAACGTATTCTCTATTTTTGATCGTAGGACTGTCAATTAATGTGATTACACCTACAGATTTGTCAATTAATCCGCTAGCTTCTTGAACCTGATCTTTATCCGCTAGATCAAATCCTTGTTCAATAAAGAAATCAATTTCTTCAGAATGTACCTTATCAATTTGTCTCTTAATCTCTTCCATTTTATCTTTTTTAATGTCTGGATCTGATATTACACTTGCATTTTCCAAGTCCTTGTTAAGTTCTAAAATTTTTTGTATGAATTTTTCTTCTCCTGCTGCGACATTTCCATCAGAAACCATTTTTTTAATTTCAATTTGATATATTAAATTCTTAATTTTATTAATTTCAATGTCAGTTTCTTCCGAAAGGTACATTTTGTTGGTAACATTGAGTGCTTCATTGTATACATCCATTGCCTCATCTAGTTTTTTCTCTTCTATTAAATCATTTCCTTTCTTAATAGTATCTTCAATTTCTGCAATGTATGCCTTGTTTACGATTGCTTTAATTTCATCAATTTCTACAATATCACCTTCAGCACAAGCCATATTTTTTGCGATACTTAATGCAGAATACATCTCACTTATAGATTTTTCAAACTCTTTTTGGTCAATAAGTTGGATTGCTCTCTTTTTTCTTTCATTAATTCCAGCTGAACAAGTCTTATTAATTAATTCACTTATATTGTTAATTTCTGATTGTTTTTCTTCAGAATCTGCCATCTGTTTTACGAGGTTTAAAGCTTTTTGAAAATTAGCTATAGCTTCGTTAATAATTTCAAATGATTCTTGAAAATTCTCTTTTCCAATTAATTCATTTCCTTTATCTTTTAATGGTATGATTTGTTCTGAAAACATAGGATTGAGTAAATCTCCAATAATCTTTAATTCGCTGTTTTTGAGTTCAGAATCATGCATTAAATCAATAATCTTTAAACTTTCTTTTAGATCCTCTATAGATTCATCAATATTGTTTTGACTAATTTGAGATTTTCCGCTTTCTATTATTGGTTTTAATTTTTCGGAATATATTTGATTTATTAGATCTTTTAATTTAGAAATCTCAATCTCCATCGTTTCAGGTTTATTTATGTCTTGAGCGACTTTAAGAGCACTTTCATAAGTCTTAATCGCACCATCTAACTCATTACTTTGCTTTAATTGATCGCCTTGTTCACTTATTGATTTAATTTTAGCAGAATAAGTTTGATCTATTTGGTTAATTATACTATCAATTTCTGGAGAATCTGGTTCCGCCTCATAAACTCTTTTAGCCTTATCTAGAGTTTGTTTTAAGGAATTTATGGCATCATCAAATTTATTATCGGATCTTGAAGTGATTCCTTCTTCGACTTGTTTTTTTATCTCTGTCTTTTGCTTAACTAAATTAAGATTGTTCTGTTCTTCAAATTTTAATGAAGAATCGTTTATATTATTAGCAATATTTAAAGCATTATCCACATTATTAAATGCCTCAGAAAAGTTTTTACTATCTGCTGATTGTTCAGCTTGGTCAATTATTTCACTAATCTGCGATGTATAAACAGAATCCATTTCTGAATTGATATAAGCTATGATTTCCCTTCGATTTTCATATTTTTTGATTTTTTCATTAGTATATCTTATTGCTTCTCTCAATTTTTTAATAGATTTCTCGTAATCTTTCTTGAACTTAAGGCCCTCGCTATCTTTAATCATAGCATTTAATTTTTTATCTAAATCTGGTTTTCTAGACATAATACTATTCACCAATAACTATTTACCACGAAAGCAAGAGAAAGCTTGCTCCTTTAGGTAAGGGATGAATTATACTTTTATATTATTAATCTTAAAATTGATTGATATATTAAATATTTCACTTATGAGATATTTATTTTTTTAAAATTCCAGATCTATTAAAATGTTAGAAAGAAAAGTTTTTTATGGTGGATCTATTCTTACTATGAAAGATTCTCAACCGATGGTTGAGGCTGTTGCGGTCGAGGGAGAAAAAATAGTTGCCATTGGTAAGTTCGAAGTTATTGAAAAGTTTTTTAAAGACGACTTTGATATAATTAATTTAGAGGGAAATGCGTTACTTCCAGGATTTATCGATTCACATTTACACCCGATTTTGTACTTGTTTTTTTTAATCAATCTTGATCTTTCAAATGTAAAAAGTTTGAAGGAACTTGGGCAAATTTTAAAGGATGTCGCTAAAACAAAATCTAAAGACGAAATGATATTAGGATTAAGCTTAAAGGAGGAGGATTTTAAAGATCCTAAGGAAAGAGTTTTACCAACTCGCTGGGTTCTGGATAAAATGTGTCCTGATCATCCTGTTTTTCTTTTAAGATATGATGGTCATATTGGTATTTTAAATAGTAAAGCATTAGAATTAATTGGAATAGATTCCAATACAGAATCTCCAGAAGGAGGTGAAATACGAAAAAATGAGAAAGGTGAACCAACTGGAATTTTATCTGAACTTGCCTTAAGTCCTGTTTTTTCTAAAATTACGCTTCCAGAACCAAAAGATATAAAGGAAACAGCATCTAAATGTTTTAAATCATTAGCAGCAAAGGGCCTAACCTCTTTACACGGGGTTATTGAATTGGATAAAGGTGGTGAATCTGGAGATTTAGGGGGTATTGAAATTCCTATTTTAAAATCTATTAAAGATAATGTGCTTCAAAATTGGTATAGTCTTGTATATACTCAAACACCTAAAAAATTAAGGAGGCTCAAAAAAACCCCTTTAGATGATGGAGAAAAGGATGGCAAATTTAAAGTTAACGCAATAAAATTATGGGCGGATGGTTCTTTTGGGGCTGCGACGGCGTTTATGTTTAAGCCTTTTACGGATCAACCCGACAAGACAGGATTTTTAGTACTTAACGAGGAGAAATTTTATGAAATAATGAAAGATGCCCATAATTTAGGGTATCAAATATGTATCCACGCCATTGGTGATAGAGCCAATAGAATAATAGTAGATTTGTATAAAAGATTATTAAAAGAATTTCCGAAATCAGATCATAGATATCGAATTGAACATGCTTCCATTCTTACTCCGGATATTATAAAGGATATGAGTGAATTAGGGCTGATAGCTTCTTGCCAACCTCCTTTTATTAATTCAGAATATAAATGGCTATCAAAAAGAATCGGAGAAGAAAGATGTAGGCATACCTATCCCATGAAATCTATTATAGATGCTGGTATAATTTTTGCTGCAGGTTCAGATTGTCCAATTGAGGATCCAGATGTAATATTGGGATTACATGCACTCGTAAATCGGAATGGATTTATTCCGGAGGAATGCATATCAATGGAAGACGCTCTTAAAGCATATACGATTAATGGTGCTTATGCTGCGTTTGAAGAAGATATTAAAGGAAGCATTGAACCTGGAAAACTTGCCGATTTTGTAATATTAGATAAAAATCCTATTGAAGTTGCTAAAGAAAAAATAAAAAAAATTAAGGTTCTTGAAACAATTATTAGAGGAAAAACAGTTTTTAAGAGAAATAATTAATCTGTGAAGTATAAATGTTCATCAAATCCCGTTTCCGCAACAAGATCTTGTCCTAATCTCTGGATCGCTTTTTTTGAAGGAGTTATCAGAATCTTCCTTGCTATATTAATAACCTTCGCTAATTTTCCATCAGGAAAATCATTTACTATCTGATCATATCGAGAAAATAAAATTCCGGCCGTATATACTCCTGTCCGACCATGACCTGCGGCACTAGATACTTGCCAATGTTCAACTTTAAATTCAATACTTTCTATAAGATGAGAGCAGAAAAACCATTCTAAAAGAAGGGGTATCTTTTTTGATTTTTTTTTAGTATTTTTCAACATTTTAAAGGCCCTGTTTATTCTATCAGGGTGCATTTGTCGTAAGACCTTCACGTAATCCTCTGTTAAATGTTCTTTTATTTGCGCCTTAATTTTTTCTATTGCTTCAGTTACCTTTTGAGCCCTCTCAGGAGGGTGATCTCTTTGGATTTGTTGAATATAACTCGCAATTGCTTCTTCTGTCGCTTGACTTCGATCTATTGAAACATCCTCAGTACCACTGCTAGCTGAACCGCTTGGAGCTCCACTAGCGGCGGAGCCTCCTTGCTGGAGCTCAGGGGGTAAGCTCATAATCTCTTTTGGGAGGAGATTAAATAAAGCATCCAATTTTGAAGGATCTTGTCGAGCTTCATTTAATTTTTCTTGGATTTCTTCCTTAGGATAACCTAATTCTATGAGATAAAATGAAGCGCTTGAAAGTTGACTCTCAATTGCTTGAGAAACATCATAACCACCTCCTCCAAATTCTTGCTGTAATTGTTCATCTCCAATTAAACCGATTTTCTCTTCAGTGATCTCATTTAATTTTAAAGAACCGAGTTTAGTAAGAACGTGTTCTATTTGATTAGGTCCTAAATAATTTAAATTTCCCATAGGACCAATCATATATGACACTTTTTCCATTTTTTTAAGAATTTCTTTTAAATCTGCTTGACTTTTTCCTTTTGATAAAATAAGGAAATGTTCCAAGAAATTTTTATTAAATCCGGCAATTATTCCGAGAGCCTTCTCATCAAACTGGATTAGATGGGTATTTAAGTTATCTCCTTGAAGATCTGCTGGAAGAGTAATGCTATAAACCATTACATTATCAATGATCATGTATATAATGTCTGATTTTTGCATAGGCGTTCTGGTTTTTCGAGTATTTTACTAAAAATTTTTTTGAATCCTCTTAAATAAATAATGGTCTATTAATTCTTATATAAATTCTCTTTTAAATACTTTTTATAATTAATCATTTTTACTACTAATATCGATGAGTTCGTGATGTTTGAGAATTTAGACTTGATTTATTTGAGATTTTAATAGTTGATAACTGCATTATTAAAAATTTTAATATTATAAAGGGAATATAATCTATTTTTGGTATTTTCTTGTCATTTTTCTAGCAAGATCCATTTGTTCTTTTGTTTCTAAGCAACATTGCCTAAGCTTTCGAATCCACTTTACGGGATCCATGTTTTTTGGGATATATCCATTATAAGCAGCCCATATTATGATTAATTGGCCTGTTCTACCACAGCCTGCAACACAGTGAACTACAATTGGTTCGTTTTTAACTCCATGTTTATCAGTTACTTCAAGAAACTTCTTAATCTGGGAATCTGTAGGTAAACCATAATCGGGAATATTTATGTGGTAATAAATAAATTCTTTAGGGACATCTTGCCGATTGTCAAATTCAGAGGCATTTATTATAATTTTTATTCCTTCTTTTCTGTACCGTTCAAATACGGATTGATCTGGCCACCAACTTGCTGCCATTTTTCCTTTAACAATCCAAGTGAAAGGCTCTGTTCTATTTGGCTGTCCCCCTTTAGGCCAATACCAAGGTCGCAATTTAATCCCTATTTTAATAAGAGTGTAATCTTGAATCTTAATAAGTTTTCAATCTTAATAATAATTGATAAAAATTATATCTGTAAGGATTAATTAGAAAAGGTAGTTAAAATAAAAAAAAATTAATAATATATATTACTCTTCTTTTTTCACTAATTCTATCTTGTTATTGCATACTGGACAGTCAAGTGTCTTTGGCTCCTGAAAAGCGGTAAAATCGTCTTTAGAAATAATATAATTTTTATTGCATGTCAAACAAAAATATCCTACTCCAAAGCTAGTATTTGAACAAGTTTTACATGTAAATTTGTCCATCTCATCTTTCGGAAGTAAATTCATAGTAAGGCAACTTGAGCATATTAATCCAATTTTTAATTGTTTCAATGGGATTGTTGGAGGAATTATTGGTATTAGGGAATCTTTAGGTTTTTCAAATTCAGGTAGGATGGATTCTTCTTTAATTATTGTGTCAATCTTAGGTTCTGGAGTCGTTGACTCTTCCCATTCAAACTTTTGAAGGGTTTCTGGAGGAATTTCTGGTTTTTCAAATCTAATTAGGGCAGATGCCTTTTCATCTTTTTTTTCGTATTCTGGTTCTGGAGCTGTTGATTCTTCCCATTCAAACTCTTGAGGGGGCTCTGGAGGGGCCTCTGCTTCTAGCGGTAATTTAAGGCTTTCAACTTTAGTTTCGGTGTATTTTTTATCAAAACCTTTATCATAGTATATCTTATCATATTTTTCTGGGGCTATTGTTCTTTTCTTTTTAATATATAAAACTGAAACTAAAACAGTTATCCCTGCAACTGCGCCAATCAAAATTATAAGAAAAAATCCTAAATTATCCTCATCATCGTCGTCATCGCTTCCCGAGGTATCATCTATTTTCACATATGGAAACTCGACATTTGAACCTATAAAATCAAATTTAATATAAGCGCCGCCTCCAGCATAATAAAAAGTGCCATCTAAAAGAATTCCTGTATTTTTCTCATAATAAGCAATTCCACCGGAAGTTGTCTGATCTTCTAATACCCACGCTTCTGCGCCATTAGACCCAGATATCTTTCTAACCGTTTCACCAGTAACTTTAAAAGTATGATCGCCTTCCCCATCAACTGCTATTAATACAAAATCTCCTATTGAGACATTTGTAAAAATCCATGCAGGAGTATGGGTATCACTACCAAAATGAAGCCCTGTAGGATTTGACATAATCCTTGTTTTTAAATCAACTTGCCACGAGCCGGGAAAAAGAAAGTTATCCCAAGTAACATTAAAAATATTTCCATAATGTTGTGGATATAAGAAACTAGATGAACCACTATCCATTCCTGAAAAATCCATTGTATGGCTTATGTACATACCATCGAAAAATAAAGCCTTTTCTACAGTTGGTCCTATAAATGGTCCAATACTTGCATTAAAAGCTCCGTCAGAACAGTTAAAATAATAAGTATAGGTCATTACTTCATTTAAAACAGTTATGTATATATATACACAGCCATCCATGAAATTATTATCTAATGTATCTTTTTTACTCATGGAATATGTTATTGAATTTATCGTAACATTCATATATGAAGGTCCGTTATTGTCCGCATCGGTATAATTTACAGAAAATGTGAATAATGTTGTCACATTATTTCCTAAAGTTGGATTTACCTTTCCATTTGTTAAAATGGGTGCAATCAAGTTAGATTCTGTTATGTTTAAATCGTTAAAACTATGTGTTGAATTTATATATTTCCCATCTCCACAAACAAAATGATAGGTATAATTATA
>Ga0114925_10001351_pt1 | contig 12021 bp, 11 predicted proteins | sample SumtaG_2_FD_87287 | JGI IMG/M metagenome (GOLD analysis project Ga0114925, IMG submission 87287) | Deep subsurface microbial communities from Indian Ocean to uncover new lineages of life (NeLLi) - Sumatra_00607 metaG | ecosystem: Environmental > Aquatic > Marine > Oceanic > Sediment | place...
TGTCATTTTTAATCCATTATCTAATTTGATTTTCGGCTTCCAACTCAAATCTTTAGTAATTTTTTCGTGATTAATCGCATAACGCAAATCATGTCCAGGACGATCTTTAACAAAAGTAATAAGAGATTCAGGTTTGTTTAATATTTTTAATAAATCTTTAACTAAATCAATATTAGCAACTTCAGAATCTCCTCCAATATTATAAATTTCTCCAATTTCTCCTTCTAATAGTACCATTAAAATAGCTTTACAATGATCTTTTACATGAATCCAATCTCTCACATTAATTCCTTTACCATAAACGGGCAATTTTCTGTTATTTAAAGCATTGTTAATCATTAATGGTATCAATTTTTCTGGAAATTGGTAAGGTCCATAATTATTTGAACATCGAGTAATATTTACAGGAAGATTAAAACTCTTGTAATATGCCCTTACTAAAAGATCTGCAGAAGCTTTACTCGCAGAATAAGGACTATTTGGAGCTAATTGATGATTCTCGTCAAAGGGAGCATCATTAAAATTTAAAGAACCATAAACCTCGTCTGTAGATATTTGAAGATATTTCTTAACTTTATTTTTTTTTGCCGAATTTAATAAATTTATTGTTCCAGAAATATTCGTGTCGCAAAATAAAGAAGGATTATTAATCGAACGGTCAACATGAGATTCGGCAGCAAAATTTACGATATAATTTATATTATTCTTATTAATTATCTCATCAACAGGTTCAAAATCACATATATCAATTTTGTAGAATTTATAATTGTTAGGATATTTCTCGGCAATATCCTTTAAATTTTCAGGATTTCCTGCATATGTGAGTTTATCAATATTTATAATGTCATATTCTTGATTTAAATTTAATACAAATCTAATGAAATTACTGCCAATAAAGCCCATCCCGCCTGTGACTAGAACTGTTATCATTTTAACCAAATATTAAAGTTAATTAATTTTATCCCATCTTAATTTCCCAATCATAATCAATTTCTTCAGAATTATATGGTAAGCGATATTCATCTGGTTCTGAATAGTTATATAATTCAGTAGGAACATTAAGTACCATTATTTTTTTATTACCGACAGCTTTAAAACCATGCCATATATTAGGTGGTATTGATACCAAAAGAGGATTTTTTTCTCCAAAAAATATCTCGTTTATCTTTTTATATGTAGAACTTTTTTCTCTATTATCACATAAAACTAATTTAGCGTTTCCAGATAAACAAATCATGTTATCTGTTTGGAGTTTATGTAGATGCCATGCTTTCACTACATTTGGGAATGCTACGGTAATATAGGCTTGCCCAAATTTGTTAAACATTGGCCAATCCGATCTAAAACACTCTTGTAGATATCCTCTCTCATCTAATATCGGAGTTAGTTTTTTTTTAACCACTCCTTCAATTAAATCCATTTTAAATCCTCAATTTTTATAAAAACGAAATTATATTTATTTAAATTTTTTATTTTTTTAAAGATTGAATGAAATTACTTGATCTTAATAAGGTATTAAAAGAACCCGCATCTGACCAAAATCCTTTAATTATTTTAGATTTTGTTTTCCCTCTTTTTATATAAAAATTATTGACATCAGTTATTTCTAATTCTCCCCTTGATGAATAACCAATTTCATCAATTACTTTCTTAATTTCATCAAAAATATTTTCATCATAAAGATATAATCCAGTTACAGCATAATTGCTTTTTGGTTCTTTTGGCTTTTCTTCTATAGTTTTAATTGTAAAATCGTCATTTAACTCCGCTACTCCAAAACGTTTTGGATCATCAACTTCTTTTAAAAATAAACAACTATTGAACTCATTCGAATTTTCAAATTCGTAGAATTCGGATTCAAATGTGTTTTCAAAAATGTTATCGCCCAAAATCACCGCTACTTTATGACCTTTCACTATTTTCTTAGTTAAAAATAACGCTTCAGCAATTCCTCCTGCTCTTTGTTGATAAACATAGCTAAAATTCGCTCCAAACTCCGCTCCATCACCAAGTAATCTAATAAAATCTCCAACGCTTTCACCACCCAGAACAATTGTTATATCTTTAACACCTGAGTTGGTGAGCGTTTTAATTACTTTATATATCATCGGCTCGTCATAAACAGGTAAAAGATGTTTGTTTGTAACTTTTGTTAAAGGAGATAACCGCGTTCCAGTTCCCCCAGCTAAGATAATGCCTTTAATTTTATATCACAGAATTTTTTTTATTAGTTATTTAATTTCTAATCCTTGATTAAAATTAAATTTTATATTAAATTTAAACAAATCTTAAAAAGAGTTTTTTAAAGAGAAGATTTATTACAGAATAAATTTCTAATTATTTGCAATAAATTATTAAAACTATAATTTGTCAAAATTAATTATTTTTTTAGTTCGTAATGGGTGAAACTAGAGACCAAAATTTAAAAGATATGAAAAGTATCAGCGATGCCCAAGAAAGATTACATTTTCAATTAAGTTTATCATGGGAAAACAGAAAAACTGATACTCAAAAGGTTAGAGAACAAGTTCATGAATTAAAATTATTACAATTTATACTGTATTTTTTTATATTCTCAGGAATTATTACTTTCTTTATTCTCATTTTAATAGATAGTCATCTATTAATTATTATAATTGATGTGGGAGTCGTTGTAGTTTATATATCCTACTTAAAATATCTAACAAAAAAATATAGAAAGATTTTAGCGGTTACTAAAAAAGAGTATAAGTATTTATTTAAAATTAAAAAGAAAAATGAAAATCTACAATTAATATTCTATTCATTTATATTTATTACTACTTGTTTTATACTTCCTTTTTCAATAATTGGACTTAATACTTCAATTTTAATTATAACCCTTGGTACTTTTGTCTTATACATTTATTTCGACACGAATATGGAAGTTAATGATACAATCAATTCGAGTAAGAACAATTGATTAAGTCCATCGTTAATCTCGCAAGGTAACAAGGAATCTAAGTTGAAATAGACAAATGGGAAGTAAATTCGATAAAATAATCAATAATTGTTTTTTATTATAATTATAGTGCTTTTAAATTGTTTAATTCAAACCAAATTAAACCTAATGACTTTCAAAAAAGTGAATTTAAGAACTATTAAAGATAATTATAAAAAGCCAAATAACTTAATCTATAAAGAAATAAGAATTATTAATAAATTAATTCCTAAGGGAGATAAATTATTAGATCTTGGTGTTGGAACAGGAACTCTTATTGAGTTGATTAAAGATAAATTTTAAAAAATTAATGGTATCGATTTAGACAAAAAATCAATTAAACAGTGTTAAAAAAAATTTAACCATTATAAAAATCTTCAAATTGAATTTGGAAATATTAGTAATAGTAGTGAATATTTTTATAATTTCAAATTTGACTGCATTACTTCGCTTGATGTTTTAGAACAAATTTTGGAAATTGTTAATTTTCATGCAAGTGTTAATTATCGTTTTAATTTTGATACTACTACTTCTTAAAGTGGATGGATTATTCATTCTTAATGTTCAGGGAATATTTGAAAAAATGAAAATTATTTTAAGAAAATTGCCAACGCATGTTTACTCTCATTCTTCATACGGTTGGATTAACATGATAAAAAACTTTGGTTTAAAAGCATTATATATAGTGTTTAATTTCCAATTTTTAGTTTTAAGTTCTTAAGAAAAAACCAGTACATATTTGGAAAATGGTTAATAATTATTTCCAAGAAATAACCTATTTATTTAATTATTTAAATAGTTAACCTTGATTAAAATAATTATGGAAAAGGTAAAAGTTTTAATATAGTATAATTTAAGAATATTCCAAGATTTTTTATTTTGTATAAATATAATTAAACAAGACCTTTTTATGAAATTATTAGATAAAGTAAAAAATATTATTTTTACTTTCTCTATATTTAACTATTTTGTTAAACTCTAATATAGATGTTATTACAAATTTTACTAAATTTTCATTCACATTAAAGAAATTTTCAATTAAATTATTTTCATTTTCAAGAATCTTAAATAATTTTCCTCTAAAAATTAGTTATTCGAAAATATGGTTTAATAATAATTCGCAAAATTTTAATTCAAGTTATAGAGAAATTCACCCTTCCGAGATAGTTAAGAGAAAAAAAACCTAAGACATTAGAAGATGAGGTACATTGCAAATTCCAAAAAGAATTTTCGAGGAAAATGAGCACGACATTTATATTAAAAATAGAAAATGGAAGAGTATGGAGTGAAAATGCTGCAATTATAACTCCTGATGTTACTTTATTATCAGATGTATCGAAACAATTGGGGTCTAGACCTAATGAACATAAAATTTTTAGAAAAATAATTCTACCGAAGATTTTAAAATCTAAATATACTGTTGGTGTGGTTGCTACAGATAGAGGGAGTTCTTATTTTCATTGGATTTTTGATGTTTTACCCTGAATAAAACTATTAACTGATTCTAATTTTGAAATTGATAAATACTTAATCAATTATTCCAATAAACCATTTCAAAATCAGACATTACAAATTTTAAATATTAATTTGAATAAGATAATTCCTAGTTCAGACAATCTATATCTTCAAGCATATAATTTGATCGTTCCCTCACTTGTTAATGATACTTCAGGACATATTCCAAAATGGGCTTGTGAATTTTTAAGAAATAGTTTTTTAGAAAAAATAAAAACTGATAATAACTATGACAATATTTATATCTCAAGACAAAAGGCTATTAGCCGAAACGTGATTAATGAAGGAAAAATCATCAATTTTTTATCAAATTATGGATTTAAAAAAATAATATTGGAGGATTTAACTTTTAAAAAACAGGTAGAAATATTTAATTCCGCAAAAGTAATAATTGCACCCCATGGCGCGGGATTGACTAATCTAGTTTTCTGCAAAGAAAAAACTAAAGTTGTTGAATTATTTTCCTAATTACATAAATCCTTGTTATTATGGATTGTGTAATTTACTTAATTTAGATTATTATTATTTACTAGGTGATAAAGAAAAAAAGAACCAATTTAAAGAACAATTTGGTTTTAGAAATAATATGCTTGTTAATATTGAGAAATTTAAAAAAATATTAGAATTTGCTAATGTTATATAAATTTTTAAGTTTTTCATTCTGCTCGAATAATTTGTTTAATGAATAAATAGTCTTCTTAACTAAACTCGGAACAAATTCAATAATTATTAAAATGGTTTTTATCTAAGACTCTATTCATCATAAATATTGATGATTTATTGAATGAAAATATAATAACTAAAGTTAAATTATATTAAAAGTTAAATTTTTACAAAATATGTGATCAGTAATTAAAAAATGTCACAAAAAGTGGAACTCAAAAGTAACATTTCATATCACATATAAAATTATAACCTTCTTGAAAAAAGTTTTTTGGGTTCAAGCTCATTTCTGCCGCATTAGAATTAGTTAATATTCGCTCCAAACTCCGTTCCATCACCAAGTAATCTAATAAAATCTATAATTATATCCATTTATTAATTAAAAATATATTATTCTTTTAACTTCGCTATTTTATTAAAGGATAATGATTGATATATATTAATATTTGTAATTTAACATGTTTTTTTTTCATAAATGTCAATTTCAGGAAGAACATTCAATAATTTATTATTAATCATTATTACAGAATCACTTGTCTTTTTTTCTAATTTTATCATAATTTATATTTTAACACATCTTTATAATCCCAGTGAATTCGCTTCCTACTCATTTTCTTTTACATTTATCTCTTTTTTTTTGATAATATCTAATTTAGGATTAGGATCTACATTAATTCGTTATTTATCATCTCAAAAAGACCAAGAAAAAGAAAATTTACAGAAATTAATAACAGAAGGTTTTAAATTAATTTTAATGTTTTCAACTATAACATCTTTTATCTTATTTCTAATATCGAAATTTATTAATAATATTTATAACTTACCCGATTTAGGAATAATTCTAAGTTATGCTTCAATATATTTATTATTTACAAATCTAATCGCTTATTTTGAATCTACATATAAAGGATTATGGTTATTCAAATATTATGCCTTATCCAAAATTATTTTTAATTTAGTAAAACTAACAGTTATACTTTTAAATTGTATATTTAATTTAGCTATATCGACAATAATGGCATTATACGCCTTGATATCATTTATACATTTTCTAACATTTTTAATTATTCAGATAAGATTCAAATATATAGATAATTTTTTTAGTTTTGATTTAAAGTTTATTAGTAAAATCCTAAAATTTTCATTATTTGTATTTATACCTGAACTTCTCCTTTTTACTATTATTAATTTTAATCAATTTATTTTAGCTTATTACTTAAGTCCATCCGATTTTGCAGTTTATTCTATAACAATTATAATAATTATGAGTGTGTCATTGCCCATAATTTTCTTCTCTAATTTAGTTTTTCCTTATGTTTCATATTTTGTACCAAAAGAAGAAGAAAATGGAAAAAATGTTGAAAATCTATTTAATTTAACTTTTTATTATGGTTTATTGATAATGATACCTACGACAATGTTTTTCTTTTTCTTTTCGGAAATATTTGTGGTTGTTGTTTTTGGAATGGATTATATCAATGCAGCTCTTTTTCTTAAGCTTTTTATATTTTATTTAAACTTTAAAATGATAGATATTTTAGGCGGTCATATTCTATGGGCAGATAATAAACCAAAACTCGTATCTAAATTATACGCCTTAAGCGCATTTTTTTCAATCATATTAAGTTTGAGCCTAATACCATACCTTCTTACTTATGGTGCTATATTAGCTATAATAATTCCGCATATTATGTATATTATTATAACTATAAATATTGTTCAAAGAACGTATAAAATACACATATGGCTTGAAATTAAAATTTCTGTTGTTAAAATAATAGGATCATCCATCATATCAGCTATAATTACTCAAGTACTTTTAATAAATCTAAATGGTTATATAAATAGTATAAAAAATTTAATTATAATTTCTCTTTTTTATTTCATTTTTGTAATTGTAATTCTTCTAATTACAAAAGCGATTCGATTTAGCCAAATTAAAGATATTGTTAAAATTATAAGAAGTTCATTAAATTAATTGATTTTCATAGGGATAAAGAAATCAATATCACCCATAATACCTGATTTTGAGTTTTTTTGATACTTAATATTAAAAGTAGGAATTTTCAACTTATTTAATTGCTTAAGTCATTACCAAAATCGCTATAAAACGCTGATCCTTAAATAATCATTATAAAGGAAAAAAATAATTTTTAAAGCTTTTTTACATTAAATAGATAAAGAGTATAAAAACAATTTAAAAAACAAATAATGATTTTAAACTTTTTCTTATTATTATTAATGTTTCAATTATGTGGAGATGTAGTATTACAAATAAATAAAATTAAGTTCAAAAAAGAAATTCGAAATTTAACGCTATTAGAGCATTTCATTTTTAGTTTAATTTTAGGAATGATCCTAAATACTTATTTTACAGTTGTAGTAGTATTTTTTATCCCTTTTAATTTATTAATTCTATATTTTATCAATTTAACTTTTTTAATATTTGGCTTTTTATTAAATGATAAATCATTTAAGGATTTTTTTTATTGGCGTTTGACCAAAATTTTACAAAAAGAAGAAAGAATAGCCAAATCTAGAGAATATTATATTAGGCTTCTCTTTTTTGTTATATTGACGATTATCGCAGATATTTTTATAAGTTCTCGATTTTATCAGTTAGAATTCCAAGATTTATTAACTTATGCTCATTATGCTTTAGACTCTATTAGAAATGGTTGGAATATTTATGATGTAGGATTTATAATAGGTCCTTATACTATTCAACTATTTACATTTTTAGTAATTCCATTCTATTCAATAAGTCCAAATAATTGGTTGATTATGTCTGGAATATACTTATCGAAATTACAATTTTACTTGTTTTTTGCTTTAATCTTCATTATTCTATTCAGATATAAATCAAAAGTCAATCCAGTAATTGTTCCATTAATCTATATAAGCACATTATTTTTTAACTCGTGGTTTTATTATTTTTTACCTTCCAATTTTAATTTGATATTAATATTAATACTAATTCAGTTTTTATTCATTAAAGAAATAAAATCTCTATTTATTGGGATTATAGTTATTATTTCAATAATATCATTTCATCTACCATCTACATTAATTATGTTTGGAGTTCCTTTAGTTTCTACATTTATAATATTTTATAGAAGAGAGAAAAACACTTTTATAAATTTCTTAAAATTTAAGAAAAATATAAATAAAATATGGAGGAAAATTTCAGGTTTTAATAAATTGATTCTATTTGGAATTCTAATATTAATATCGATTACAATTATCATCATTTTTTGGCCTTATTTTGATTGGGTTTGGAATAATTATCTTATGCTTTCTTTACCTGATGATAAAATAAAGCCAATATGGTTGATATGGGGAGATTATACTATAGGATTATATATAATTCTTCCAATATTATTTTTATTAGGATATCATATTTTGAAAAGCAAAAATTTGGGTGATCAAAAGTATATACTAATTTTCTTTTTTATTTTAAGCGTCTACATCTCAATTTTGTTATCAAATTTTGATTTTTGGAGGTTAATATTTCGTTCTTCTTATCCGGAATATAGATTTGTAATTTATTTAGATTTCAGTTTATTCCTACTAATTCCTATATTTTTATTTACCATTAAGAATCAAACACTTAAATATAAAAAAAATCGGAAGATCCTTCATAATTTTAAATATAGAAATCAAATTTTAAAAATGACTTATATTTTTATTATTATTTTCATTTTTTCTTCTTTCGCTTATAAAGTTCAAGAAAATTCTGTAGACAATTATAAGCACAAATTTTTCGCTGACTATTGGCCTTATGGATATTATAATACAACTTTGTACTTGCTAACGATTGATATATCAAATGCTACTTACATGTTTAATCCAAAAGGAAAAGTTTTCACTGCAGGATGGAATTTTTTTCATACATATTTAGGGGATACTAGATGTATTGATTTAGAGCAAGTAACACCTTATTATAACGACTCATTATATTCTGTTGATAATCCTAAAAGATTAAATGAATATGAATATTTTCTGGAATTTGTATTTAATGAAACTAAATACATTTATCACTTTCAAGCGAATTATAAAAATCTCCCAGATTATATGAGAAAAACTAAGGTTATTAATTATTTTTTTATTGATAGCTGGTCAAATGAAAATTTATGCAACCTTCTTTTAAATGATTCAACCCATTTTCAATTACTTTATAAGGATATTGTTGCTTATCATAGAGTTAAGAATGTATTCCTATTCGAAACAATAATATAGAATATAATAAGATTAAATAAATATTATATGAGTAATCAGATTATCTACTTCTGAGTACTTCTTGATATTTTTTCAAACTTGTTTAAATATTTCATCTCTTTAATCATTATTTTCTTACAGGATCTATTTGTTCTCCGCCTAATACCGATTAATAATCCATAATAAAATGCTCTAATTTGTGAACTAATGAATTCGGGGATAATTTTTATTGAAAGTAAACTTTCAATTAATGTAGCTTTTAGAGGATATATCAATAAAAATAAGATCAATACTTTTAATGAAAAATGCTTAAATGTAAAAATAAATATATTTCTAGTAGATAAATATAATTTAAATGGATTTTCTCTAAATTGAGATTTATACTTTTTTGTTATTAAAGGAGTTTTATGGTAAACAACTGCTTTTGGAAAGTATATTATTTTATAATTACTTTTTCTTGCGCGATAGTTCCAATCAACTTCTTCTACATACATAAAAAAAATTTCATCCATAAGACCGACTATCTTAATTACATCTCGACGCACGAATAATGCAGTTCCATTAGCATATGCAGTTTCTTTAATTTGATTGTATTGATCACTATCTTTTTGATTCCTTCCAAGATGATAAGTGAATACAAAAGATTTTGGGTTTAAATATGCCCCCGCGTACCAAATAAGATTTTTATAGCGGAAATATAGCATTTTTGGACTTAATAATCCCACTTGAGGATTACTATTTAAATAATCTATAGATTTTTGTAAAAAATTTGGTGCTAATTCTGTATCACAATTTAGCAACAAAATATATTTCGAATTTGATCTTTTTATCGCATAATTATTTCCACCAGCATAACCTAAATTGTATTTTGGTTTTAATAAAACAATTTTAAAATTATTTTTGAATTTTTCTTGTGTTTTTTTAATTTTTAAATATTCTTTATTTCCAGGTGTGTTATCAACAATAAAGACAATATAATTACTATATTTTTGATTTATAAGTGAAATTAAACTTTCTTCTAATACGTGATGACATTTATAATTCACATATATTATTGTGAGTTCATATTTCTTGTTTTTTTTTTGAATAACCATGTTTTATGAATTTTAATTTGATATTTTAAATGTATTAAATTAGAATCTTATTTAAAATTTAAAAAACTAATTCCTTACTTGAAAATATATTTTGAATTTTAATAAAGAAAAGTTTTCATTTAAGAGACTATACTTGTTTTAACTTCCTAAATTCGTTTCAATGAAACATCTTGATGTTTAATCATACTATTAAATTATTTAATTGATAAATTTACTTTTTTTCTTTAATTGCTTCAAGATATTTTTTTGCAATGTTAATCCGTTTATATTTTTCTACAACAGACAAAGCTTTTTTTTTTAAATCTTCTAATCCATTTCTATTCACCAATAAATCAATAATTTTTTGAGATAAGTCTTTAGGATTGTTCAAATTAAATGTTATTCCTCCATCTTCAATTAATTCAGACATCGGGAGTCTATTAGCGCAAATTACTGGAGTTCCACTTGCCATTGCTTCTAAAATAACCTGACCAAAACCTTCTAATTCAGAGGGAAACACAAAAAGGTCAACAGAAGCATAATATTTAACTAGATCTGTATCATTTAAATAACCTAAAAATGATACATGATCTTGGATATTCAATGAAATTACTTTATTCTTACAATAATTATATAAGGTTCCCTTACCAATTAATAATAATTTGACATTTCTTATCTCTTTAATGATTAAAACCATAGCTTCCAATAAAATTGGAATTTTTTTTCTCTCTTCAAATGGACCAACATATAATAAAATATTTTGCCCATATTTTTCACGAATTTCTTTTGAATAATTTTTTGGATGAAATTTATTAGTATCAATTCCTATTGGAATTACTTTAATTAAATTTTTATTAATTCTGTAATACCTGATTATTTCTTTTTTTGAGAAATATGAATCGACAATAATATTTTGATGTAGTTTAAACTGTCTTTTTTCCAGATAATGAAAAAATGGAAGATATAAAAAGTCAACAAAGGTTTTGGGAGTATCATAATGATGAAAACTAGATATAACATGAAATTTTTTATTTTTAAAAATTCTAGTGAATCCAATTGCTACAGCGATAATTATAATGTCCGAATTTTGAAAGAATTGGTAATTTTTCTTTCTAAATATATTTAAACCAAAAATAAAATAATTTAAAAGAAATATTGAACCAATCTTCCCTAGAAATGCTTTAGATTCAAGCACTCTTAAAATTGGCAAGCCTTTATAAATATCATATCTATCACCACCATTCCAATAAGTAGTTACTATTTTGATATTATGATTCAAATTCTTTAAACTAATAGCTAAATTTTCTATGTAACGCTCAATCCCTGGAAGCGTTCCCCTTTTTGGATAAGGAAACGATGGTGTAATAATAGTTATTTCCATTACTATTCACCAAAGTTTAAAGCATTTAAATTTTCTTAATAAACAGCAAGACTTAATTATTGAAAAAGAAATTATTATTTGGGTGTTTAAATATGATTTCATCAAAGTAAATAGAAATTTTTAATTACTATGAGACAACTTAATGTAGAAAACTGTAAGAAATATTTTTTGTTAAACTTTTTTTTACTCCTTTTTTTGATACTGATTTAACA
>Ga0114925_10001353_pt1 | contig 12013 bp, 11 predicted proteins | sample SumtaG_2_FD_87287 | JGI IMG/M metagenome (GOLD analysis project Ga0114925, IMG submission 87287) | Deep subsurface microbial communities from Indian Ocean to uncover new lineages of life (NeLLi) - Sumatra_00607 metaG | ecosystem: Environmental > Aquatic > Marine > Oceanic > Sediment | place...
AATAAGAATTTACATCTATGATACTTGGAATAAAAGACATCTTTTTCTAATTTTGACTTGACAAGTTTCTTCTTCACATTTAGTATTAGTTTCCCATTTATATCATATACGTGATTTTACAGAAAAAATTATGTGATTAAAAATTGTAATTTTTCATTTCCATTATTTGTTCAAAAAGAGTTGGAATGGTAAACATATTAGTATAAATAGACGTTAATGTTTTATTTGCACTATTTTCTGTGGAAAATTCATTAATACTGATATTTAGATCGTATATTTTGTTTATCATAGATACTAATTCATATTTAGATACAGATTCAGGACTAAATATATGTTTAACTCCATTCCAAAAAATGTTGTTCTCTATTATATTATCTATGATTTTAGCTAATTGTAAACAAGTAACACCATTCCAATAATGATTTACATAACCATTTATTTCTTTCCCGCTATTACTCTTAACCCATTCTAATAAAGATCTGTTGTTTATTTCTTCTCCTATTATAGATGTTCTAATTATAGTAGCTTTACATATTTCTCCTAATGATTTAGATATTCCATAATCATTCCTCTCATCAGGTATAGACGTTTCATCATAGTTTCCAGCTTTTCCAGAAAACACACAATCTGTGGTAATATGAATCATTTTACATTTATATTTATCACAAATCATACTTAATATAATAGGAAATATAGAATTAATAATAAAATATAATCGCGTATTTAGATCTCTTTGTTTAGATGATTGGGGAATTACTCCAGCACAATTAATAACTATATTATCTTGTTCTATCTGGTTAGATAATAAAAAATCAAGAGAATCTATGGATAAATTAACTAAATCATAATCTTGTCGAGTAAATGGAATTACTGTATACTTTTTACTTAAATAAGATTTAACATAACTTCCTAACATGCCGTTAGATCCAAATATAAATATTTTCATTTAAAAATGAAAATATCTTTTTATATTATTTCATCCATATAAATTTATTCACTATTCCAACATACCCACTCATTATTTTACAGACTTTTTCAGAAAAATTTGTATCTGTATAATTTATTATATTATTGTTATCTGTATCTGTAGATAAACATAATTTTATTGAATGTTCTAAATATTTCCAATCATTATTTCCTATGATTATACTACCAGCATCTATCCCTTCAGGATGCTCTGTAGAAGTTCTTAATAGTACAGCTTTAAACCCTAAAATTTTAGATTCTTCTGTTACTGTACCACTATCTGATATAACACATAATGAATTTTGTTGAAGTTTATAATAGTCTATTAACCCTAATGGTTCAGACAAAATAATATTATCATCAAAATTTACATTATTTTTCTTTATTTTATTTCTAGTTCTAGGATGGACTGAAAATAGGACTTTCTTATTGTATGTTTTAGCTAACATATTTATAGAATTAATCATATTGTTGAAATTTTGATCTGTGTCAATATTTTCTTCTCTATGAGAACTCCAAACAAAATATTCATTTTTAGTTAAATTGTTTTCCTCTAATATCTTTGAAGTATTTAGTTTATCTTTAATATTTAATAAAACTTCAGGAATCGGCGAACCTATAACAAAAATATATTGAGAATGCAAATTTTCTTTTAATAAATTATGTCTTGCATGTTCCATATAACACATATTAATATCGGATAAATGGTCTATAATTTTTCGATTGATTTCTTCAGGAACATTAGGATCAAAACATCTATTTCCAGCTTCTATATGAAAAATAGGGATTTTTAATCTTTTAGCACTATAAGCTGATAAGCAACTATTCGTATCTCCTAATATCAGAATAGCATCAGGTTTAATTTCATTTAATAAATTATAGGATTTGGATATAATATCTCCAACAGCATTACCCAGATTATCTCTAGAACAATCCAAATAATAATCTGGTTCATTTATGTCTAAATCTTTGAAAAAAGATTGGTTTAAATTATAATCATAATTTTGTCCTGTGTGAATTAAACTTACATCAAATAATTTTCTACATAAATTGATAGTAGAAGATAATCTTATTATCTCTGGCCTGGTTCCAACTATTATAACTAGTTTCATTTAATAATAATTAAACTAACCTTTAAAGTAATACCAATAATATAAAATGATAAATGAGTTTACAATTTTCGGGGAAAGATGTTCCGGTACGAATTTCCTCGAAAAAGCTATGATTAAGAATTTTAGTTTAAAATTAACATATAAATATGGATGGAAACATTTTTTTGGACACTCAGAATATGATAAATCAGATAACACATTATTCATAGGTATCGTTAGAGATCCAGTACAATGGTTATGTTCTCTCTATAAAAACCCCTACCATTTAAATGAAAACATGAAAAAAGATTGGCATGGGTTTTTAACATCTAAATGTTATTCTATTCATGATGAACATTCTCCAAATAAAAATAAAAATCAAGAAATTATGGGAGATAGAAATATATATACTGGAGAAAGATATAAAAATATTTTTGAATTACGAAAAATCAAATCGGCATTTTTATTAAGAGATGCTCCACAAAAACTCAAAAATTTCATTTTGATTAAATATGAAGATTTGAGAGACAATTATGAAAATACTATAAAAACTATTGGGGAAACATTTTCACTTGTAGTCAAAAATAGAGAGATACTCCATGTTAATAAAGATAAACATGGCCGTAATTATACTCCAAGAATTTATATTTTTCCTGATGAATATATTAAAATTTTTAATGATAATATAGATAAAAATATAGAAAAACAAATGGGTTATATAGTGTAAAATTAAAGTAAAGATGATCAATCGTTGAAAAATATTTTAGAAGATATAGGTATACAAGTTAATATGGATTTATATACTCAAAGTCTGGAGTGAAGATTTTCTTATAACACTAAAATTAAACAGTAGATTATAATTTATATTTAAACAGATATAAATTATTTATTAAATGGATATACCTATTAAATGTATTGTTTATAAAAAGGATACAAATAGGTTAAACAATATTTATAAAAATATATACCCCCACATACCTAATTTGGAAATTATTTCAGCTGTAGATGGAAAAACTAACGAATTAGAATATAAATTACAAGATAGAACCATCAATGACCAGTATTTAAAAATCTGTAGGAGAGGTATGTTGGCCTGTATGTTATCTCATATTCAGGTATGGGAATCTATTGTTTCTGAAAATTTATCTGAATGTATTATACTTGAAGATGATATTAGTATTACTCCTGACTTTTTAGAACAATTTAATCTAATCTATAAAGAATTACCCAAAGATTATGATTTTTTATATTTGTTTGTTCATCCTGATTGTAAAAAAGAAAACAAATCGAAATGTATCTATATAGTCAATGGTTATAAAACATATGGGACTTTAGGTTATCTTATTACTCAGAATACTGCTATGGAATTAATTAAAATATTTAAAGATAAAATCTCAACAACCTTGGATGATTCAATCTCCTGGTATTTAGAACATTACAATAAGAACTATTATTGTGTAAAGAATAACCTGGTCCATAATAAAGGTACTCTTTATTTTCATAGAAAGGATAATACAAAATATGGAAGCCTTATTTCTCAGACAGGTATATATGTAAAAACTAAACCTATTTTAGATTATTATATAGATGAAGGGGATTGGTTATTTTATCCTAATTGTGATTCGAAAGATGGAGATAAATATTTTAATAATGATATGAGTATTGAAAAATTAAAAGAATATTATATTGAAGATAGAGATATTGTGGGTTTTAATGATTTAGGGTATATCAAACATTCATTAAAATCTAAACAAGAATGGGTTTTTGTAAAAAGTTTTTTCGATGGTTTATATATTAAGAAATCATCAAGATCACTCTATGAAGATATTAAGCCAGCCATATTATTAACTGGTGGTTGCGGATTTATAGGATCTCATACAAGCGTCGAATTATTAAAAACGGGTCAATATGAATTAGTCATTGTTGATGATTTATCTAATTCGTCTAATATAGTTGAAACTATAAAAGATATATGTAGATTAGATGGGGTTAATCCTAAAATCTTCTTTTATCAGATAGATATAACCGATAAAAATAAGTTTAAGGGGATATTTAATAATCATCCTAATATAGAGGCTGCTATACATTTTGCTGCATTAAAGGCTGTAGAAGAATCGGTATCTTATCCATTAAAATATTATAGAAATAATATTATGGGTCTTATTAATTTATTAGAACTCATGAAAGATTATAAAGTTGATAAAATAATCTTCTCATCATCAGCAACCGTATATGGGGACCCTTCGGAACTCCCCCTAACTGAAAATGCTAAAATTAATACACTTAACCCCTATGGTAGAACTAAATTATATGCTGAAGATATATTAAAGGATGTGAGTGTATCTGATAAGATTAAAGTGATATGTTTAAGATATTTTAATCCTGTGGGAGCTCATTCATCCGGATTAATAGGTGAAAATCCTAAAGGTATTCCTAATAATTTATTTCCGTACATATTAGATGTTATTAAAGGGAAAAGAGAACAATTAAATATCTTTGGAGGAGATTACGATACTGAAGATGGTACGGGAGTTAGAGATTATATTCACGTTATGGATTTAGCTAAAGGTCATATATCTGCTTTGAAATATTTATATGAGATGGATGAAGATTATGATATATTTAATTTAGGTACAGGAGAAGGATATTCTGTCTTAAATATAATCAATAAATTTTCAGAAATTTATGGAAAAGATATAAAATATGAGATTGTAGAGAGAAGAGAAGGAGACTCTGCAATGATTTATGCTAATCCCAGTAAATCCCATCAGAAATTAGGATGGAAAGCTGAAAAGAATCTTGATCAGATGATAGGAGATTCCTTAAGATTCAATAGATTAATTTAATTATTATTTAATTATAAATGATAATTAGAGAGATACAGATGAAAGATATAGAGCAATGTTTGAATTTGTTATCTCAATTAACTATTGTATGTGATATAGAAAATCAGGAAGATATATTAAATCAAATTACACAACAGAATATTACAATTTATGTGATTGAAGATAATAATTCTATTTTAGGTATATCCTCTATATTAATAGAACAAAAATTTATTCATAATGGAGGGAGAGTGGGTCATATAGAAGATGTAGTTGTAGATAAGAAGAGTAGAGGTTTAGGTGTAGGTAAAATGTTAATTGAAAAATGTGTGGAAAAGGCTAAACAAGAAGGTTGTTATAAAGTTATATTAGACTGTGATAGGAAAAATGTAGGATTTTATACTAAATGTGGTTTTCATGAAAAAGGTATTTGTATGAGATTAGATTTATAAAATATTTAATACAAAATTTTTTAATATAAAAATATGTGTGGTATATTTTCATATATAGGAACTAAAGAAGCATATAAATATCTTTTAGAAGGTTTGATTATACTTCAGAATAGAGGATACGATTCTGTAGGAATAACAACGATCAGAGATAATCAATTTATTACAAGTAAATATGCCAGTCAGGAAACCACTTCTGATGCGATTAAAAGTTTAGAAGATAATATAGAGAAACATAAAGGTGCTTATGTAGGAATTTCACATACACGCTGGGCAACTCATGGACCTAAAACGGTGAAGAATTGTCATCCACATTTTGATATTACTCAAAGATTTTGTATTGTTCATAATGGGATTATAGAAAATTATTTAGAATTAAGAGAATTTTTGTTAGAACAGAATATAAATTGTAAAACAGATACGGATACAGAAGTTATCGTTCAATTAATTGGTTATTTTAGTCGTACATCTGATTTTATTACATCCGTAAACAAAACAATAGAAAAATTAGAAGGAACCTGGGGTTTAGTTATTTTAGATATTCAGAATCCAGATACTATATTGGTAACTAGAAGAGGATCTCCCATGTTAATTGGTATAGGTAAAGATGATTATTATATTTCTTCCGAAGTTGCAGCTTTTCAAAGACATACAACCCATTATATTAGTCTTTATAATGATGAAATTGTAACTATCAAGGGGAAAAGAATATATATAGACTCTAATAGTTTAACAGATAGATTACAAGTTTTACAAAATAATGAAACAATCTTATTACGACCTGATCCTTATCCCCATTGGACTATAAGAGAAATAAAAGAGCAGGAATACACTATCACTAAAGCATTTAATAATGGAAGTCGTATTTATAATGATAATTCTGTTGTTTTGGGTGGTTTAAATAAAAATAAACCTTCATTGTTATCGATTAGGAATCTGATTATTATAGGTTGCGGAACTTCCAAAAATGCAGGCGAATATGTATCTAATATATTTAGAAAAATATCAGGATTTAATACTGTTCAGGTTGTAGATGCATCTGAATTCGATGCAGATTATATTCGTGAAGGAGTTGGTGTTTTAGCTCTATCTCAATCAGGAGAAACTCAAGATGTGATTCGTTGTTTAAATCTATTACCTGATCATATACCTATATTTTCTGTAATCAATAAAGTTGATTCACAAATAGCCAGAATGACTAATTGTGGAGTCTATTTAAATGCAGGGAGAGAGGTTGCTGTTGCATCCACAAAAGCATTTACTTCATGTATAGTTGTTTTATTTCTGATAGCTGTTTGGTTCGCTCAGAATAGAGATATTCATCCTATAATACGAACAGATATCATTAGAGAATTAAATAAAACATCCTTATTAGTTAGCAATATATTGAATGATGATATGAAGAAAATAGATCAGACAGTAAATTATATAAATCAACATGAACGTATATTTGTTTTAGGAAAAGGGTTAGGATTGAGTATTGCTGAGGAGGGGGCTTTAAAAATAAAAGAGATAACTTATTTACACGCGGAAGCTTATCCTGGAGGAAGTCTAAAACATGGTCCTTTTGCACTTATTAGTAAAGGTATTCCTATTATATTTATTCTAACGAACGATACCAATAGATCCTATATGGAATCTACAATTAATGAGGTTAGGTCTAGAGGAGGATATGTAATTACCATTACAGATATACCTGATCATAATTTATCTGATATCTGTATAAAAATACCTAATAATGGATTACTGACTAATATGTTATCTGTTATTATTTTTCAATTGATAGCTTATAAATTATCCATAAAGAGAGGAATAGATCCGGATAAACCTAAACATTTAGCTAAAGTTGTAACAGTTATATAAAAATATATCATAATAAAATGGGATTATCGTTATTCACGCGAGAAGAAATCTCTAAATTTTATTATGATAAATTAGAGAAAAAAGATACAGTCATATTTATCCCACCTATAAAGGGTGGACAAATTATTCAGGTATATGATGTAAATACATTGATTATAGCCACTAAAATACCTCAAATATCTAATAAATTTTATAGGTTTACTATTGATCTTAAAGACGTTGAGGTGCCTAGTATAAGATCTAAGAATGAAAAGGAAAGGGCAACTGCTCAGTTTTTAAAAGAACTATTAATAGAGAATTATTTACATAGATATATATCTATTAGTAATTTAATTTCTGAAAATAATAGATTGAAAGCAGATATATATGATAATAATATTCATATCAATAACTGGGTATCAAGAAAATTGAGTTACTTATCATATTAAATTATATAATTTAATATGAATATTAATTATGCCAGAAGGTCCGGAAATAAGAATTCAAATTGATTTATTAAAAGGTTTTATAGGCAAAACAATTATAGGTATGAATCATAATGAAAAATCAAAATTCAACAAACATAAGATTAAAGGTTTACATTTGATTAAATTACCAGTTAAATTAAATAATATATTCTGTAGAGGCAAAACTATATTTTTTGAAGGGTTAACCAGACAAAATAAAATCATATATATGGTATCTCAGTTAGGAATGACTGGTAAATGGTATTGGAGTAAAGAAGGCAAATTAAAACCTGCTAAACATTCTGATTTCTGGATTGACTTTGGTAGACCTTCTAAAAGTTTTAAAGGAAAATGGGTATTACAATATAGACTATATTTTAATGATATGAGACATTTTGGCAATTTTAATATATACGATAAAGATACAATAGATGAGGTTTGGAAAAAACATGGTCCTTGTTTATTAACTACAGCATTATATAATAAAGGTATAGATAAAAAATTAAACAATCATCAAAAAATTATTACTAAAGAAAAATATATAGAAAAACTTTCCGATAAAAGATTAAAAAATAAGCAGATATGTGGATTTATGTTGGAGCAAAAATATTTCTCAGGTATAGGTAACTATTTAAGAGCAGAGATATTATATAGTTCTAAAATAAGACCTGATAAATTATTATCTGAATTATCTAATGACGAGAAAGAGAAATTATATAAATATAGTTTAGATGTTATCTTGAGAGCTTATTTAACCCAAGGCCCCCCAAATGGTTATATACCTGAAGGATCTTTTACTTTAAAATGTTATAATAGAGAATATGATCCATATGGAAATCCGGTTGTAAGACAGAGATTCAAAGATAATAGAACAATTCATTGGGTTCCAAAAATACAAAAATAAAAATCTTTAAGATAGATTATCTATTTTAATTAGAGTAATATATGTATATACAAACGTTATTTTAGAGAAATAACGTTTTTTATTATTTTATTTTTAACTACAATTTATGGTAACAAAAATAACACATTTTTTCTATTTTTTGAAAACTTTCCATTTTTCAATTATATATTTTTATGTAATTTCTGGATTTCCAGAAGATCCTGTTGTGTATTTACTCCCATACATTCATCTTTAGAAGCTTCAATATATTTTACGGTATATGATTTCTTATTCATAATCTCTACAATATCAGTTAGATAATATTCTCCTTTAGTATTATCATTATTTATCTCTTCCAATAAATGAGTAAATTTAGATCTCAAATATAACATGCCTGAATTAACCTGACTAATATTCTTTTCTTCTTCATTAGCCTCATTATATTCAACTATTCTTATTACCCTATCTTTATCTAATATTAATCTGCCAAATTTATTCAAGGGATTAGAATCCTTAAATCCAAGTATAACTGAATCAGCTTTTGTAGATATTACCCTATTTAAAGTTCTATAAGAAATTAAAGGAACATCTCCTAACAAGACCAATATATTCATATTCTCATATTTAGATTTGGCTGATAAAACAGCTGAGGCTGTACCTGATAGATCTTTCTGTATTACATATTCAACATTATTATATTCAACACCTGATTTAATTTGAAGATAATTTTGTTCAGATACAACTACAATTAATTTATCAGGATTTAATTTTTTAGCAGTTGAAATAACATGATTTATCATAGGTGAATCGTTTACTCTATGTAATACTTTAGGTAAGTTACTTTTCATTCTAGTCCCCTTACCTGCAGCCAATATGATAACTGCCAAGTTTTTCTTCATTTTACCTGATATTAATTCACCACAACAATGACAAATAAATGGGTTAGACATATTATCTTCATTTAAATTATAATCAAATGTAATAGAATCCCCTTTGTTTAGAATTATATTATTCATTACTTTATTATCTTGAATCCTACAAGAGGGATTACAATTATGATTAATAAAACAACCTAAAGAATCTTCAATATGTTTATCTGAATCAATCTGTATACTTGTACGTGTTGGTTGAGTTAATATTTCCCCTTTTAACTCTAAGATAATACTATCTTTCTCTAGAGGTTCATCCCCATTATAAACCAAATCCTTAAACCAATTATGTTCATTTACTTTCAACATTTTTCAATATAGTATATTATCTTAAATATATTTAGAATAAAAAATGAAAATTTATAAAGAAGATCGTATCTATGAAAATGATCTAGCTCCCATTAAAAATCTAATTAGAAATAGTTTTAATAATAAAGATTGGAATGTTTGTTATGAAGCATGTGATAAATATGTCAAATCCTGTGATAAGAATAAGGATTTAATATTACCCTATTATAAACACTGGATTCAAAGATAAATTTCTTTTAATTGTATCCATTTGATCCGCATATTCTAACTGGTTGAATTCTATTGTTATAATATGAGTTTTATCCAGAAAATCCTTTCTCTGTTCTAAAATATAATATTGATTCTCCGGTTCAATAAAAATTATAAGATTAATATCTTAAGATAGAATGAATTTCGCATGTTTGAAATAATCATCTTTTTGACGTCTCTGATTATTATTTTCTATTTTACCAAGATCAAAATATGCTGTCACAAATGTATTATTTATTTCCTATAATACATTTCTTTTTAAATACAATTGATAAGGAATTTAATCATATAAAGAGATAAATGTCAAAAGATTTTAAAGTAATATGTTTAGGTGATCCACATTTTAAGGTGAATAATGTCCCGGAGTCCGAAGAGATGTCAAACAAATTTGTAGAATTATGTCAAAAGGAAAAACCTAAAATTATAGTTGTATTGGGAGATATTTTACATAGACATGAGACTATACATGTGACTCCATTAATGAAAGCAGAACAATTAATTAAACAATTATCTGAGATATCACCAACATTTGTAATTGTGGGTAATCATGATAGACCTAATAATAGTAATTATTTAACTGATGAACACCCATTCAATGCTATGAAACATTGGGATAATACATATGTGGTTGATAAAGTTGTGGATTTAAAAATTGGAACTTTTAGATTTATTTTTAGTCCTTATGTTCCTCCAGGTAAATTTATGGATGCTCTCAATACAATAGATAACCCATTAGAGAATACAAATGCAATCTTTGCTCATCAGGAATTCTTCGGAGCCAAGATGGGAGCTATCATTTCTCAGGCGGGAGATAAATGGTCTTTAGATAATCCTTTAGTAGTATCAGGTCATATACACGATTATCAACAACTACAAGATAATATGATTTATGTCGGGACACCTTTTCAACATGCTTTCGGCGATAGTAGTGATAAAACAGTCTCTATATTTAGATTTACTCAATCTTCATTTAAACATGAGAGGGTAGATTTAGGAATAAAAAAGAGAGTGATTGTTTATATTACACCTGATAAAATTCATAATTATATTCCTCCTGAAGATAAATTGGTTAAATTGATTGTTAAAGGGGAAGAATCAGAAATTAAAGCCTGTGCCAAGTTAGAAAAGATACAGGAATTAAAAAGAATAGGGGTTAAAATATCTTTTAAGGCTACCAGAACAGAAAATAATAAAACTGATAATGTACAAAACATATCTTATAAGGATCGATTATATCAAGAGATTAAGACAGATCTTAATTGTGTTAAATGGTTCAATAAGCTATTTTAAATATATAATTTAAAATTATATATTTTATAAATCAATAAAAATAAAAGATTCAAAGAAAATAAAAGAAATTATAAAATGAGTAGACGTAGAAGATTTAATTATTCTGATTCCAGTGATGAAAGTTCTGAAGAAGATACTTGTATTACTGACAAATCATGCTCCTATTCATCATCAAGTTTTTGCCCTCCGTGTCCTAAACCTAAACCGGGATGTCCAGGAAAACCAGGTAGGCCCGGATGTCCAGGTATGAACGGAAAACCAGGCAGACCCGGATGTCCAGGTACTGATGGGAAAAAAGGCCATATGGGTCCTAGAGGACCCCGTGGTACAATGGGAAAACAAGGAATTAGAGGTGAAAAGGGTGAAAGAGGAAGAAAAGGAGAAATGGGTCCCATGGGACCTAAAGGAAAATCAGGCCCAAAAGGATGTAAGGGAGATAGAGGTAAAACTGGTCCTACTGGTCCTACTGGTCCTCGAGGTCCTGCCGGATCAAGCGGAACCTTAAAGTGTATTGAAATCCCCTTTTACGGATTAGGTGGTCCTTCTGTCCCTCCCGAAGGTCCAAAAGGATGTACCGGAGCAAGTTTCGGCACATTTAATACAGGATGTCTTGTTAACTGTAATTATGATGATAACTTAAATCCTGAAGATCCTATCAAGGATATATTTTATTTAGCAAGAGGTTCATTGACATCAACAACTGAAGATGCTGA
>Ga0114925_10001354_pt1 | contig 12009 bp, 14 predicted proteins | sample SumtaG_2_FD_87287 | JGI IMG/M metagenome (GOLD analysis project Ga0114925, IMG submission 87287) | Deep subsurface microbial communities from Indian Ocean to uncover new lineages of life (NeLLi) - Sumatra_00607 metaG | ecosystem: Environmental > Aquatic > Marine > Oceanic > Sediment | place...
CGAGGTAGCTCCATACTCAGGTCATCGTGACTGCTCAACACCGATTTCTGTATCTCGTGTGATTTTTCGTAGGTTAGTGTAGGTAGCCCTTTTTGAGTTACCGATAAGGTCTCCATGTCTGTGTTTTCTCCTTTGTGTTTAAAGTTTCTTCTCTTCTGCCAATCCCCAACATTCCCGGCAGAGCCTGCGCCATTTCCGGAGGTGTCGCCATTTGCCCGATGTTCCTAGCACTTTTCGATAGTAGATCCGGCACCTGCAGATTTTGAAACAAGACTGGCATCGCTTGCCGTACTCCGCAATCATTACCGGCAAAGCTTCCACGCTTGTGTGTACTCTTTCCCTTCCAACTGTAGCTGGATCATCTGCTCGTTCTTTCCTACCCCCTGGTTCGTCTGCATCACCGCGACATCCAAACTTGCAGACGACAGGTAAGCCGATAACGTTGCGATTTGATGAACGACCACGTTAAAAGCGTCCGGTATGGTGATTCTGTCGGTGCTGCTGTGCGAAATGTCGCGGTTTTCCCACAGTAACGCGTTGCTCATTTGTACCACCACGAAGCCCTGTAGGACCCGCTCCAATCCCTGCACTTTCTCCAAAGCAGCGGGGTTTTTCTTGCCCGCCATCGCACTGGAGGAGCTATCCTCAGATGCCCGAACAAAGCCACGTAGGTGCCAGTGACGGAGGTCTTGTGCAATCTTAGCTAACACGTTACTAACCTTCCACAAACCGAACATTGTCGCCGCGAGTCGTTGTCTACTTACAGTCTGGGTGGCAAACGCGTCAGCGCTGATCATGTGCTCTTGACGTATCTCGTTGTGCATCCCCCTCTTGGCTGTCATCAGGATTCGCAGGAGGAGCTTGTCATGTACACTGCTGAAGTTGTTGTCTAGTGGTCCTCCCCATTTGAAGTACTTCTGAGGGGAGCTGATCCATACGTGCATCACCTGCTTTTTCCATCGGCTGAAGATTGTAGAAAGAAGCGTCCCCTCCGCTGGTTGTCCGTGTGTGTACTCGTTGACCAACGGGATGACCTCCCAATCTTTAAGTACACGCGCCTCGAATCTTTGCAACGTTGCTACTAACCCCTGGAGGCCATCAGATACCACCCTGGCAGAACGGTTAATTGCTATCGCCATACCCGTGTCAACCAGGTCACTGGATGTGAGACCAAAGTGCAGCAGGTTGCGGACTTTAGGCGGAAGCGCTTGTTCGTACACCCCAAGAAAGGCCCCCACGTCGTGATGGGTGATTTCTTCTACACTCTGGATTTCGCTAACCACAAGAGAGCCAATCGCACTGACAACCCATCGGTTATCGTGCAGGATATCTGAGTAGTCCTCTTTCTTGAATACCCCTGCCGCTATGCTCGCTTTGAGGATGTGCAAAATCCAGGAATTCTCCAGAAAGGCCCAGCGTTCGTATTGAGCGTGCAACGACCAGAGTTGTTTGATCTGTGAACTTTCATACCTGGATATCATAGCCGATCTCCTTCGTTTTTGACTGTGTAGGATTTCCCCGAAAACTTGTTGCTCCTACGAAGTTCAGCCAAAAACCGATTGGCCCTGCGCTCCTCGATCAATACGTGGTTGTGTTCTGGCCCTGTCCCCAAAGCTACTACCCAACGGAGCAGGTCCTTGTCTACGAGAAAACTCCACAAGGCAGAACTGTCATCCAGGGCAGTTTCTACACTTCCTGAACAACCGTACAGTTTGGAATGGTCCAGATAGTCAACGAAGTTGAGCCATATCCCATCGATGTTGTTCTGCCAGGCCATCTGCTCAAAGCTTCTTGCGCTCCAGGAAAAGATACGGCGCACTTTCTTGGTGACGGTGGTTCTTTCCAACAAGGGTACCGGACTTCCACTTTTTCGAGTGATCTCACCCCAGGTGTATTCGGTGCTATCCTTGTGTATCGGTCCACTGTACCCAACCACTGTGTTGTTTTCTATCACGTTTCCTACTCGGATGGGGTAAGTACGGCACACAGCCATCACGTAGTCCACCCGGCGCAAGGGAAAGCCACAATCGTTGGCAATCGCCGCTGCTCCAGTACTGCGGCTGGTGCAATACGGATAGGAAAAGCCGTGCAAAACGTCTAGCTCCCAACCCTGACACCCCTCGATCTGGATGCGCTTGCCCGCAGCCCACGCTTCCTTGAGCTGGCTTTTAACGTCAACCAGGAACGGCCTAAGTAAATCAACGTCCCTAGCCATCACCACCTTTTCGTTACGTAGGGTCCGGTCGGCATAAGCTTGACCTACACCCTGGCATGTGCTGCTGATCCTCTTTAACACCGCTTCCTTGCGTTGCTGTTCGGGCTGGATAACCAGGGCACGATAGTCAATGAAAACGTCAGCTCCCCGTCCCAACTCTTCTACTTCGTTGAAGAATCGGTCGATATGAATGGCAGCACCTGGCCCTATATACAGCCGTTCGGTGCCTGGATACACAGCCGCTTGCGGCAGGGTATGCGCCACGTACTTTTCCCCGTCGGGACTGTAGCTTATGTGCCCGGCGTTAGCACTGAAGGCACACACAGCGATCTCCGGTTCCAGATAGTAACTCAACCACGCCGCTGCCTTTCCCTTGCCCTCGCTTCCGAATTGGCCTCCGAAAAGCAACCAAACTTGCGCAGCCTCCAGACATCCTAAATTTGAATTGTACATCTTTCTCTCCTTATGTTAGTTTCGATTCTACTTCAATTAAACCATGAAAGAGGGCAGCGGGCAATTGACGGTTGTCATGTCTTAAGCATGACGGTTGTCATTTTTCTCACCCCGCTCTTTCTGCTAAAGCTCCTCATGGACCGCGCTTTGCGCGTGTTCTTCTTTTATTTATGGTTTTCCTTCTGCGTAGCCGTCGCAGATAGTCACGTGACGGCACACGGTTCTACAATGGCTATTGCACGCCCTGGGTCATATGGCCATCCTATGGCCATGGGCCTCTGGGTTGTATGGCCATCCTATGGCCATAGGCCTCCGATCTCCTCGCTGTCATATCTAAGAGGTAGGGTCATACCACTTTTCCCAGTCAACAGCAAACACGATAGGAGGGGAGGTGCGGGCGCAGATGTGGTCCGGCGCTGCATCAACCATGATCCGCCCTATGGCATCCATGGCCTCCTGCTTGTGTTCCAAAGAAAGCTCAAACTCGATAGAGTCGTGAATCTGCAACAGCACACGACCGTAACCCGTATCTTCGAGGTACCCATCTATACTGAGCATTGCATCCTTAACCAACTCAGCCACGTTTCCTTGTTGTAGCTGATTGAACGCTTTGTACTTGCCCTCGTCGAGTGCACGCCAGCGTTTCCTTCCCGACCACAACTTCAGGTAGCCTCGTTTTTCCCAGACGTTGCTAGCTTCAACCTGCATACGGGCTACTCTAGCGAACGCTTTCCGGTGCATGTTCATCACCTGCTTGGCTTGTGTTTCCGGTATATCCGCCACCTCTGCCAAAGCACGTGCTCCTCCTCCGTACGTGATTGTGTAGTTAGCGTTCTTGGCTGTTTGGCGTTGGTTTTTGGTTACGTCTTCGACGGAGCAACCCCACATCTTGCTTGCTGTCATCCGATGGATGTCTGCCCCATCAAAGAACGCTTGTGCCATCACCTCGCTTTTGGCGTATGCGGCACACGCTCTGAGTTCTGCCTGTTTGTAGTCACACCCATACAGACAGAAGCCCTCCGGAGCGACAAACACGTCTATCAGGTTACCGTACGCGTGCCCTCTGTCGTTGGTGGGTACCGCTTGCAGGTTGGGGGAGCTACAGCTAATCCGCCCGCTAATCGTTCCGGCGACTCTAAATCGGGGGTGTATACGGCCGTCGCTAGCTATCTTGTCCACAAACCCCTCTAGCCAGGTGCTTTTGGCCTTCTGCAAGCTACGCCATTCTACAATAAGCAAGGACAGCGGATGCCCCAGGTCCTTCAAAGAGCCAACGTCTGTCCGTATGTTTCCCTTGGCTGTGGTAGGGAGCATTTCAGCGTACGTCCCCAACGCCAGTGCAATGGCCTTTGCGCTGCCTGGATTGATTAGGCCTCGTTCTTTCATCTCTTTCTTTAGTTCTAGGCAGCGCGTGTTGATCTGCACCAGGTGTGCCTGGATGTTGTCTATCGAGAGCAACACCCCTGTGTTTTGTATCTTGGTAATCAGCCAGATGAATCGACTTTCCCGGTTTAGCAAGTACTCCTTCTCTTCAGGTGTGTAGTTAGTGACCATCAGTCCCCCCAGCAGTGATCCCAACAAAAGAGTAAACTCGGCATCAGCACGTCCGTAGCACTGTACGGAATCAGCGGTTTTAAGGTATATCTTGCTTCGAGCTTTTTTGGCTAGGGCCATCCATGGGGGGAATCCCCCCAGACAGCGGGTAGCTAGTTTTTCCAAAGCCACGCCATCACGTCTAGTCATTGATAGGTTGAGTCGAGCCAAGATTTGGATGTCCTGGACATGGGGTCGATGGTGGTCATCGCCGAGGGTTAGGTACCCCCATCTGAGCAGTCTTCCGAGATCAAAGGGAGCGTTTGCCATGTAGATCACGTCCTTTTTGTAGAAAGCGGCATCGACTGCCCTTGCCACCATTTCCCGACTTCTTGGTTTACTGAACAACCCTTCGATGTGCCCCACGTTGATGTAGGTGCTTTCGATCTGGTTATCCACATACCACGCTAGACCAATCCCCAACAAAGCACTGTCGTGCTCCAGTCCAGTGGTTTCGGTATCCACAGCAATCGTCCGTGCATTACGGATACGCCCGATCATGTCCGCATCGAGAGAGTTGGCTGGGCTGTGCGGTGTCAGTTTGGTTCCTATCTGTATCTTTTTCATCGCTTTTTTCTCCTAGAAAGGTGTCTTTTGTATGATGTACGGTGTGTACTTGAGCGTCGCTGGGTCAAACTTCAGTAGCCATTTTCCTGGAGCAGGGCCTCCACGCTGTTTGACCAATCCCAGCAGCAGCATGTCCTCAGTTACAGCTATCTCTTGACCGTTCAGTTTCACGATGTCCCCTATCTTTTCCGTTAGGGACAACCGCCACAGACTAAGGACCACGTCACTGGCTTGTTCGATGGTGGAGGCCCACTGCGCATCGTGCATTTGAGGCAGTTTGTGCCCTCGCTTATCCACGTCGCGACCTGCTTGAACAGCGGCAATGACCGGAATCTTGAGTCGCATTGAGAGCTGTTTTAACTGTGGAGGTATCTGCTGGATTTTCTCAAAGGGTCTGCCCGGTCCCTCAACGGGCAGCATCTGTAAATAGTCCAACAACAGCACCAACGGCTTGATCTTGTACTGCTTTTCCATGTTCAGCACGCAGTTAAGGATCACGTCCTTGGTCAACCTGGGCAGCACGAAGTTGCTCCCTTCTGGGGAGTGCAGCACTGCCCTCCCGTGTTCTTGGATGGAGTAGCCAATGATCCAAAGAGGAGAACGGGTTAAGTAGAGAATGGTTCGTAGCACCTTGTCCTCCTGTGTGTTTTGGCGGTATACGTCGTCCAGGTGTACCCCAACGTGACTTGCAAGCATGGTTGCAATTTCCTCTACGTACTGCTCCAGTGATACGTAGATAATCGCGCCCGAATCGGGAAGCACCTTTTCCGCCATGTTGCGTGCCCAATAAGCCAGCATCGAGGTTTTTCCATGGCCTGGTCTTGACAACACCGTGAGCAACCTCCCTGGGTACAATGGAAGGAGCATCTTGTCAACCTCCGCGACGCCAAAGGTAAAAGTCCTGGCGTTCTTGACGTGTTCTATCCAGGTCGCGGTTTCTCTGGCTACACGCGTAGGGCTGTGTAGGGTGTGATCTGTAGGTAAAGCTGGTGCACGTTGGTTTGTCATATCAGTTCAATCGGCATCGGCATCGGCCTTGCCCTTTCTCCTTTTTTCTTGTTCAGGTTAGCACACCCACGTAGATACGCGACAATCTGCGAAAGGCTAAGCATTCCCTTTACTCCTAGGGCGTACTTGAGTTTATCTAGGGCGTCCTCCTCCCCTAGCACGTCGGAAATCTCCTGATACTGCACGCGCTGCTCTTCAGTCTGGAATTTCTCTGGCCCCCTCCTGCTTTTGGCAGCGTACGCAGACCGTAACGAACGAAAAAGCGTCACCTGCCATCGTCCTACTGGATACAAGAGAGTAGAAACAGTCTCGTGTTCATCGAACGTGGTGGGGGGGGAGTTGGTCCCTACGTACTCGGCGATGTGCTCCCACCCATCAGGCGGGTTTCCGTGTGGGGTTTCCGGGAACAACAGGTAAATGCTGCCTCCCCACTTACCTTTACTGATTTTCCGATAGTGCGCCAACACCCGCTTGTCTTTTATCCGCATCTGGCGTAGGTGGGCAAGAGCGTTCCGTATCGCCCGATCACCTAGCGCAGTTTCTCTAGCTATCGTATCCCTAGAAGGGTAGCACCACCCATCACTGTTGACGTGTAGCGCCATACAAAGAAACGTGGCTAGTGCGTTGGAGTTGTGCCCGTTATGAAACAGGTGCAGGTAGTTCCTAAGAGCCACGTCAATGTTTACGTATATCTTGTGCTCTGTTATACCCCGGCTGTTAAAGATTGAGATCATCAGCTCACCCTTCTCGCTAGTTTCATCATCCGTAGCAGGTCGTTCCTGGTAGCCCCAGCAAGTAGAAAATCGTCAACCTTGTAGGGGCAGTCCATCACGAGCGCTTTAGGTCCAATGCAGCGGGCTGTTTCCTCCGCTTGGTCAATGGCGTCGGGATCAAAGCACACGTACACCCTGTCCCAGGTGTCAAACAATGGCGCCCATTCCTCAAGGAAACTTGTCGATCCGGACACACCGACGCTGGGCAGAGAGTACTGCAAAACAACCAGCGTTTTCTTCTCACCCTCTACCAACATTCCTCGCGGATACTCCTTGAGGGCATCGCTGTTGAACAGAGCTTGCCCCAGGTGCTTCCGGTGTGGGCGATACTTGTTGGTCTCGATTCCAAGAAGTCGGTGTCGAATGTTGAGCAGCGTCCCGTTAGCAAAAACAGGGATGGTTAGGGACTCTCTGTGGGCTTTATCTGTTGGACAGAAAGAACAGTGTCCCAACTTGTGTTGGTGGATGGTTTCCATGGTTACCCCGTCCTCAGTCCAAAGTGCAATCTTAGTAGGGTCTTTCAACAACTGGTGATAGTAGCCTATGTGATCCGTACAAGAGGCCATTTTGTCACGAGCTGTTATCTGCTGTGCTAGTCTTTCTGCAAGCAGTGCAGCGCGTGCCCTTTTGAACTCTTCTGTGTCGACGTTGGGCAGATGTAGGGTTTCTATGCGTCCCTTCCAGTTGCACTTTCGACACCACCATCTAGGAGGATAAGAGGTCCACACGTGAAAGCGGTCACTATCAGGTCCTTTCCCCCCATCCCCGCATCTGGGGCAGGAGGAGGTGTATTCGTCTTGTCCAGAGTTTGCTACCAGGACGATGCCCCAGAACTGTTGCAAAGAGGACAACACCTGCTCCGTGTGCGAGGTTATTTGGGTATCCATACCTCGTTCCTTAACACACCGCCTAGGGTATACACTGGAGTATCCGACCACCCCGCCATCACCATCACAGCTTCCAGAGTCTTGACGCTTGCCGGTGAAACAACCAAGTAGTCCGGCTTTCCTTTGTACCCGGCGTACACCGTCAAGGCGCGTACAAATTCGCTAACAGTGGGCTGCGAGTGCTCAAGACGCAAAACCTGTCTGTCCCGATGATCTTTGGGAGCAGTCGATTCTGGGGTATACAGCCAAACGGGGTAGTCAACGTTTCCGTTTGGCTTCGGTGGGGTGTCCATTTCCGGGAGGGCGCGTGCCTGTTGTCTGACTGCCTTACTCGATGCGCACAGGGTGCACTTGTTCCCCCCTTCCTTTTCTTCCAACTTGTCCTCGGAGTCGACATGGCCTACCCCGCACACCGTGATCAGTCCCTCGCCCTCTTCCACGTACCACAGATGCGAACACCTGTTCCGTTTCTTTAAAAGCCAGAGCTGTTGCTTGACTGCTTCTGCTTTGCTGTGCACAATCTTCATTGCGCCTCCTTGTAGTACACTCGTGTCACATTGTAGTACTTGTCTGGTTTTTCCCAATCTACCCAGTAGTTGGGGATTGTACGCTCAACGTAGCTTGCGCCAGCGAAGAAGTGCTCGATTTCCCACCCTAAAGCAGGATCAAAGAGCTGAAGCACCATCTCCGCCCCTCTAGCGTCCTTAAGCGGATAACGCAACCCTTCTACGTTAAACTCCACGTGCCCGTTAGCACGTATCTCTATGCTTTTTACCCTAGCGCTGCCCTTCTTGATGGTCTGGGCAACAGGTGTGGCAACACTCGTGGGGTAGGTTGGCGGGTGGGTCTGACTAACTGGAGGATTGGCCATCGGCATCGGAGGTGGGGCACCTTGGTGAGATGCCGGGGGGGAGGTCGCCGGTGCCGGTGCCGGTGCCGGTTTCGGGCGGGCTTTCGGAGGTTCTCCGTTCAGGGATGGGCTGCGGCGTTTGTCCATTGACAAGATGCCCGCGTTAACCAGCGTCTTCAGAGCGATGTCCAACGCAAGTACAGGTGCCATGACCTCTTCGGGTGTAGCGTGTGACCTCGCCGTGATGGATACCTTGATACCCAACCCTGGTAAGAAAGCTTCCGTCCAAATCACAGCCGGTGCCTCGTGGTGTTCTCGCTCTGTTCCTGCTAGCTGTTCATCGATGCCTCGAAGCATCGCCCTGCGAACGTCTAACGCGTAGTTTTGCAGCAACAGATCCGCGTCCAGCATGCTACCCTTGAAGTCCGCTATTTTCTCGATCTGAAGAGCTTGGGTCACTGCTCCAAGCGGGACTCCGGCTGACACGGCCAGCTTACACAAAAGTCTGCGTCTTCCTGGTATGTCTTTCCATTCGTTTTGTGGTTCTACTTTGTCACTCACTGCTATCTCCTTATTAAAAAAAGTCGTAACGTAAATCGTAGTTAGACGCGAAACATCCCTGGCGTTCCAGTTGCTTCTGTTTCATCTTTATCCTTCCACGGGTTCTAACGCTTCGCGGCTTTCCTCTCCAAGCGCGTGCTCCTCCAGGGAAAACGCGCAACGTCCATCCGGACGCCTTTTCAAAACTCGCAATCAGTGTTGCGAGCGATGCTTCCTTGATTCTGCTTCTAACTGTCACGTCGTTATTTCTGTCCCCGGCTCTCTCTGCTATCTCGTTTACCAGGTATCTTCCTTCTGCGATCTCAACCATGTCCAGCCGGGTTATTGGTAGAGTATCTAACGTGGGCATACCCATCAGTCAAGATACCTTACCGGGCAGTCGATCAGGGTCCGCAGTTTCTTGAAGACTCGTGGCGTCAAGGGCAGACCAATCGCGCGAGGGGCATCGGCGTACTCTGTCGGTGCGATGCGTTTGAAGTACACCACTTCCAACAGAGATCCGTCACTATCGTACGCAAACAAGACGCGTCGACGATTCCCCCTGCTGTCGTTCTTGGTGCGGAAGACCTGGACCATAGCCACGTCATACAAAACCACAAAGTCCAAATCGTAGACCTGTTTGCGATCCACAGCCATCACGTCCGAAAGCAGGGTATCAAACACGTCCCTCAATGGGTCTTTCCCTATCCACACACCAAAAACCAACTCCAACTCGCGAAAGAAACCTTGCCTTGTGTTGGAGTAGCCCAGGACATCAAGAGGGGCATAGAAGGTAACAGTGCGAAAGACGCCCTTGCAGGGTATCTGCTCCCCTATGCTCCTTATGCGCACCTTGACCGTCGCTTTAACCACTTTGAATTTCTTGTTCATTCCGATCTCCTTTTGTCGTTCGATGGGGGAGGTCGTTCATTCCCCCTGTAACCATTAAACCATAAGAAACGCTCCGCAGGAAGTAACGGGTGTCATGTCTAAGCAGTGACACCCGTCACTGCCAACACCCTCTCTAAAGAAGAGGTGGGCAATGCCCTCCGTTCGCAACGGCGCGGGCACGCCCTCAGCCTCTTCTCTAGAGAGGAGGCGGGCAATGCTCTCTCAACCAGCTTGTCCGAAACGTCCCTTGATTTCCGCACAGGATATCGATCCAAGCTTTGCCCAAAACTTACGTGCTTGTGAATCCCCACGCAGGAATTCCGCATCCTCGAACGTATCTGACCACAGTTTTGCGATTCGTGCATCAAAAAGCACCACGTCATCAACGCTTAACCCTTCAAGATAGCTCTTCACGTGTTCCAATTGTTCTTCGTACATCCCGATCTCCTTTAGTTGCAATCTCTCGTTATAGTGGAGCGAGGCCCTTGCAGAAGATGTGAAACTTGCTATCAACCACGTATACCTCTTCAGGGAACAGGCCCCTATGAATCTCGCTGACGATTACCGCTTCTGTGGTGTTGAAAAGCTCCGCGTACTGTTCTACGGATATCGTCACGAACGGCAGTCCTTCAATAGCAAGGGGGGACATGCTGTCCTCTGTGACCTTCTTTCCGTAGATGTGAGTAACCTTGACCTTGTTTGTGTCTGTATCTGTGTTTGTCATTCCAATCTCCTCTTGGTTTTTTCGCCTGTCATCCTCAGTAGAAGGGAAGCGACTCCCCCCTAGACCGGGAGGCTGTCCCCCCCGGTTTCGACTCTTAACTGTCCTCTCGTCTCGCTTGCAACTCCTTCTGCAAGACCACCCACGTTTCGCGGAGTGCGTTTATTGCTTCGTCTATCTCAGGGTGTGTCGTCTGTGTCGAAACGCCCATCAGTGTTGCTGTTGCGTGGTTTATTCCTGCCAAGGCCTTTTGTATGGCGGTCTTTTTGATTTCCTGTATACACCTGGAGCAGGTTACCTTCTCGATGTTGTCTGTCCAGTTGCGGCTTTTCTCTCCGCAAGCTGTCTTGTCTTCTGTCCAATTTCCGAAATGCTTCATTTCAATCTCCTTTTGGTTTTTTGGGGAGCTTCCCTCTCTCCCTCTACATAACCATTAAACCATGAAAAGGCATATAAGCGCAATTGACGATTGTCATGCCTTAGACATGACAATCGTCATGTCTCAAAAAAGAAGCTCGCTCTGTCGCCCTCTTTTCAATGCTACAGTCGTACGCGGCGATAACCACACACTCTCTACACGTTTGTCATTGCCACATGAGTGAGTTTCTTTGTCGTGGCGTTCCCACCCCTGTTCTTCATACAACTCCCGGTATAGGTCACACGCATAACCGCTCACCACAACAAACCCTCGACAATCGTGCAAGAGAGCAGCGGCCTGACTATGGAAGGCACCATCGACTTCTTGGAGATATTGACGTTTTACTGTGCGTTTCTCTATCACGTATGGCGGATCAAAGTAGACCAAGGCCTCGTTGTTGTGTCCGTATCTTTCTATCACGTAGAACGCATCGCGGTTCTCTATTTGCACACCCATCAATCTGGAAGCAACCACCTGTAAGGCATCACTTGAGATCATCTTGGTGTAACTGACGCAATACTGAGGACAGCGTATCTTGTGTGAAAACCGACATCCTGTGGTTTTGTTGTGTGCTTGATTGCTTCTACCCATCCAAGAAGAAATAAAAAACCGCCTGGCTGATTCTACGGGGTTTTCATCTGGATTGCGCGCCAGCTCAAACTCTTCTCGCGACCACGGTGTTAACCGAATCAGGCGCGTTAGTTCTTTTGTTTTATCCCGTAACACTCGGAAGAAATTGACTACGTTGCTATCCAGATCATTGTACGTTTCTAAAGACGAGCGAGGCTTACGGAGCAGCACACTAGCAGCGCCCCCACAAGGCTCCACATAGCTATGGTGTGCAGGAAAAAAGCCAAGAAGCCAAGAAGCCAATCTCCACTTGCCTCCGTAGTACGTCAAAACAGGTCGTTTGGGTGCATCGGTCGCGATTCTCATTCTTCCACATCCGGTAAAACCACCCCAACCAAGGAGGCATCGCGAGCGTTCTCCATCGCTTCCATTGCGGTTAGTCCCGCCTGTCGTAAAGAGCATTGCAGTCTGACGGCCACGGTGCGCAACACGTCCCAAACCCAGGGATCAACAAACCCCGCTA
>Ga0114925_10001356_pt1 | contig 12003 bp, 10 predicted proteins | sample SumtaG_2_FD_87287 | JGI IMG/M metagenome (GOLD analysis project Ga0114925, IMG submission 87287) | Deep subsurface microbial communities from Indian Ocean to uncover new lineages of life (NeLLi) - Sumatra_00607 metaG | ecosystem: Environmental > Aquatic > Marine > Oceanic > Sediment | place...
GTAATAGAAGCATTAAAACTTTATACTATCAATGCTGCCTATCACTCTTTTGATGAAAATCTTCTTGGGTCAATTGAACCGAATAAACTCGCCGATTTTGTTGTCTTAGAAGAAGACATACTTAAGGTTCCTCCAGAAAGAATAAAAGACATCCCTGTATTAATGACAATCATAGATGGCAACATAGTTTACCAAAAGCAATAAATATTGAATATCGCTTTAGTGCTTCCATAATTCATCTATCTTTTCACCTAGTTTATCCCATCGCCAAACAATACTCAACCCAAAATAAGCTCTAATAATATCTGTTAAAAAGTAGAGATATTGCCTCCTGATTTTCTTAACTAATAGAGATTCCTCTAAATGTTTTATAACTGTTCTTGGTGTAAATGGCCCTTCTTTGCCATTTCTTTCATAAAAATTATATATATGCCTTGCTAAAATATATATCCCTTCGAGTCTTTCTTTTAAATTCAAAACGCAAGAATTGCCATCATTGTTATTATAAAAAGTCCTAATTAATTCATTTTCATACTTCAATTGGTTCGAATTGATCATTTTTCGTGCTTCATTAACTAGATCTTTTTCACTCATTACAATATAACCTTCATATAACTGCCTATTTTTCTTATATTGTGATTTAGTCTTTATTAGAATATCACCTGTGAAAGATTTTTGAAAGATATAATCAATAAAATTGTTTAATTCCGGGATTATGTAATTTAATTCTTTCTCAATTGGAACTAAAATATTCTTCCTAAATAAACAGGCATGAACAAAATAAATTAAGATTTCTGACTTAATATTTAGTTTCAAGTTAGATATCGTCTCTTCTTTAGGTATGCCGGCAAATGGTAAAGATAAAAGGTCATAATACTTATTGTATGTTGCCAAGAGAGTTTCATTAAATTTATTATTGCCCATATCTCCTATTTCCTTACGAGATTTACGCTTCTCAGAAAGAATTTTAGGAATCTCTTTAATATTTTTTAATTCATGGGCAAATTCTTTGATAATCTGAGACTTAAGTTTTAAAGATTTAAAAGTCTCCGTAGACTGCTCATTTACCATAAATGTTATCATAAATTCTTCAAATCCACTTCTAGCAAATTTTGAGGAAATATAAAACCTATAATTTAACGTCTGAAAGTCTTCAAAAGCAATGGGGAAAGATTTTTCTCCACTTCCATAACTTAAAAGCATATCTAATATTACACTGTTAAAAGGACTATATTCTTCCTTACTGAAAAACATCTTTGGTCCTTCCACTTGGTCAAAGTAGAAGATAAATAGTGTATTAGTATCTTCATTCTTCTTCATTATTATCCTCTAGAAATTCACAACCTATGTTTTAAAAGCTCTTGATTTCAAAAAAATTCCATAAATCGATGTTACTAAACCTACGCTAAGAAATGAACTAAAAGATATTACACGTTATCTCGACTAGAATTCTACATTTTTTGCTAGATTATAAATACTTTCAAAGCAAGAGTGAAGATATGTCAAACGAACTAGAAGTAAAAGGTTATACAGATCCGAAATTTAAAACCATCAAAGACGTGTTTAAGGAGAATTTTAAGGAATTCAATGAAGTTGGTGCTTCTTTTGCTGTTTTCTATGACAATAAATTCGTTGTAGATATTTGGGGGGGATATTCAAACCCCGAAAAAACTAAACCATGGAATCAAGATTCAATCGCGAAAGTTTATTCAACCAATAAAATAATAACCTCCATTTGCGCTCTCATCCTTGTAGATAGAGGTCTATTAGATTTGGATGCACCTGTTGCTAAATACTGGCCTGAATTCGCGCAATCAGGGAAGGAAAAATTACCTGTACGTTATTTATTTAGTCATTCAGCGGGACTACCAGGCTTTGATGAAAAAATTACGGTAGAGGATTTAAAAGATTGGGATAAAATAGTTAAAATTCTAGCTAAACAAAAACCGTGGTGGGAACCTGGAACAAAAAGTGGCTACCACGCAACAACAATGTATTTTTTACTAGGAGAATTAATAAGGAAGATTTCCGGAAAACATATAAGGAAGTTTTTCAGAGAAGAGATCACAAAACCCTTTAATATAGATTATCATATCATGTTACCAGAGAAATTCAGGACTAACCGTGCAGATATGATTCCTCCAAAAAATCCCTTAGGGGTACTTGTATGGGATGATAGCATAGATCGAAACTCATATTTTTTTAGAATTTGGTCTAATCCAGATTTGAAGAATGTACATGATAATGATCTTATATGGCTTGATATTGAAACCCGCGGGTTTGGAAATGCAAGATCCGTAGCAAAAATAGGATCTATTATTGCTAACGGGGGAATTTTAGATGGTGTCCAAATTTTAAAGGCAGAAACGATTGCAAAATCTATCGAAGAGCAAATCTTTGACATTGATTTGGTTTTGGGCACTAAAGTTCGGTATGGATTGGGTTGGGGGCTGAAAAATGATTACCATTCTCTACCAAGTCCAAATACGGCTTATTGGGGGGGTATGGGTGGATCCTCACTCATTATGGATTTGGATAATAAAATGAGCATAGCCTACGTTATGAATAAGATGCGAAGCCAACCTTTGGATGAAACTCGAAAGAATAAATACACCTCCGATAGCAGGGGAAATCGACTTGTTAAGAAAATTTACGAGCTATTGTGAAATCTTTTCTATGAAAGGAAAACAAAGAAATTAAAGAATTAAGTTATTTTGTCTAATAGAAAAGGTCACTTGAAAGATATAGAAATAAAACAAGCTAAAAGTAAATTTGAAAAAAATACCTTGAAGGGTGCTATTCTAATAACTTAATGAGCCTGAATCAAAGAATTAGTAGTGGTGTTAGTACTACACCAAGATCTTTTTTTGTTAACCTTTCGATTATGTACCACTCGTTTAAATGCGATTATAGCTTTAATTTATGTAATAAAATTGGAATCGTGCTCTTTTAGAGTATCTGTAAGAACCAAGCACATCTTCTTTAAAATTTTAGTATCCACTTTGTCGATCGTATCATTAGTAGTATGCATATAAGCAAATGCTTCGACCGAACCAATTCCAAATCCTTGAAGACCCCTATCTCCTAAAAAACCTCCATCGGAATGAGTGCCAAAAACTCTTTTTGTGATGAAATGCCTGAGCATAAGATTTCTGTTGTTATTCAAAAGTAAAGAATCAATTTCTTTGGCGTGATTCCCTTCATTTCTTGCTGGAAATAGATATAAATGATTAGCTAGGGATTCAAAATTAAATATAATCGATTTATTTGGATCAAAATTTTCCAGATTATTATAAAAATGCCTGATACCCATTGTTCCGCATTCTTCAGCTCCAGTAAAAAGAAACCAGATGTTATAATTAGTTAATCTGTTTTCAGGAATGCTATAATAGTTTAAAAGTTCTAAATTACACACTATACCTGAAGCATTATCAACAGCACCAACAGAACTATTGTCTGTAGAGTTAAGAAGTAAGATTAGACAGGCAAACATGTTCAATATTAAAGGCAACAGCCCGATAATATAAAATATTATTTTAAATCTTATAAATATCGAGTACATAAGGAATAAGCTGGTGGCTAGAATAATTGACGAGGAGACCCACAGTTTAATCATTCTTATCCGGATATTAATCTTGAACCTTTGTCCCTTTGAATCCAAATGGCTCACAAACATTGCAATTCTGTCATTATTCTTCATTTCCTTTGATATAGATTTAATCTTCACTAGAAGGTTTTGTGAATTGAATATTGAAATGAATTGAATTTTCTCAGGTGTTCTCGTTAATATGATTGAGACTATCGATATACTAAGAAGTATGGGTATTAAAACCAGAGATAGAGTCATATATATATTCAAGTAGAGTAGAAATAAAATTAACGAAGCAGATAAAAATGCGATTTTAGGATATATCCTCGAATAAAACGAACTAAAAGTAAACCGTTGGATTTCAAATTTCAAATTCAAATTCTCTGCTTCTTGTTTTACTTTATTAAAAGCTTCAAGTTCAAACTTTGTTCCAGATAATCGAGGAAAAGCAAATTTTTTAAGATTTCTTTTAAATCGGGCTTCTTCAATCATATTTTTAATAAAATAAAAATCAATTTTTTACTATATTAAAAAAAACAAGATACTTTTTAAATGATTCAGAGATGAAAAAAGAAATTGTAAAAATCAATGGAATTTATAAACCTTAATCTCCTTTCAACCATTTTGTAAAAGCTTATAGCTTTGTAATGCAAAAATTTTTAGTTTTAAATTATTAAGTTCAAGCTTTTAATTCATACAAGACTTCAGTTAAAAAAACAAGTAATTCTCATTTTAAAATTAAAACAACAGTCAACTATGACTTCTACATTAAAACCTCAGAAAACTAAATTCAATAGACATTTGATAATTATATTTATTATTATGTTTACTGAAGTGCTGGGTTTCAGTATGGTTTTACCCGTAATACCCTTTTTAGGATTATCATTAGGTTTAAACGCTTTTCAGGTAGGTTTAATTATGAGTGTTTTTAGCTTTAGTCAATTATTTGCTAGCCCTGTTACAGGTAAGCTTAGTGATCGTTTTGGTAGGAAACCCATTCTATTAGTAAGTCAGACCAGTACCTTAATTGGATTTTTACTTCTTGGTTTTGCGAATTCTGTCTGGCTCTTAGTTGCTGCACGTCTTGTTGATGGACTTATAGGGAGTAACATGACTGTGAGCCAAGCATATATTAGCGATGTAACATCTCCGCAAGATCGAACAAAAATATATGGTTATTCAAGTGCAGTCTTCGGAGCAGGGCTAATTTTTGGTCCCGTTATTGGTGGGACATTATCAGCAATTAATTACTCCATCCCTATGTTATTTGCTGCAGGAATAAGCCTAATTTCTATAATCTTAGTAATATTGTTCTTACCAGAATCGTTGTCATTGAAAAAGGAGAAAATTAAAATAAAATTTAATGATATTTTTCCCTTCGATGAAGCAAAACGCTTTTTCAAAGATTCAAATATACAAAAGGTCTTACTGCTCTTCTTTATCTATAGTTTCGGATTTATGCTTTTCATATCAAGTTTCACATTATTTGCAAAAAAACAAGTACAAATAACTCCTCTAGAAGTTGGATTCTTAATGTCATGGATTGGTATTTTAAGAGTAATTTTTCAGACTCTTCTCATCAATCCCCTTCAGAAAAAATTTGGTGAGGATTCAGCACTTTCTATGGGTATAATTTCAATGGTAGTTACCATGGTCATACTTGTTTTTACGACGAACTACATCTTTGCATATATCCCCCTTATTTTTCTCGCATTTGGTACTGGTGTGTGTCGACCAATTTTTACGAGTAAATTGACTAAAAGTGTAAATAAAGAAGAAACTGGAAGTGTATTGGGTGTGAATAATGCTTTATCTAGTATTGCACAAATTATCTCTCCAATTTTAGGTGGAGCATTGATTCAATATCTTCCCTCATTCTTTCTCCCTGCTCTATCAGCAGCTTTCTTCATTATATTGTTTATTCAATGGATAAAAGGATCAAAAACTTAAACGTAACACCATTAAAGCTGTATCAATTAAAAATAAAAAATTAGAAGCCTCTTTACGTTATTAATAAAAAAATCAGGTTAGTTTTTAGTGGTTCAGATATGAAGAAAGAAATTATAAAGATCAATGATATTACGAATACGGATGCTCTATTTAACCATGTTGTAAAAGCGGGTAATTTTCTGTTTCTATCAAGTCAACTTTCAGTAGATCTAAAGACAAATAAGATTCTTGAAGGCAATATTACTGAACAAACTAGACAAGCTTTGGAGAATATTAAATTCCTCCTTGAATCTTCTGGAACAACTATGGATTATATCATAAAAATAGTAATATATATGAGAGACATAAAAGATTTTGAACAAATTAATCAAGTTTATCGTGAATATTTCAAAAAAGGTCAAGAACCTGCTAGAATAACTATTCAAGCAATATCGCCTATTAAAAATATTGATATCGAAATTGAAGCTATAGCATTACTTCCTTAGTTTGTATAATATGGTTAAAAAAAGTTATTATTCCCCTTTTAAACATGTTTTCGAACCTTCCTGAATCCTCTGGAGCAACAATGGATGCAAAAAAAGGTAATTTTATTTAAAATAGAATCAAATTGATAAATATGAAAATGGAGACTAAAGTTTTATTATCGGGTCTTGAGTTTCCTGAGGGGCCTAGGTGGCGAAACGGAAAATTGTTCTTCTCAGATGCTGCAGCAGGAAAAGTCATCGCTGTGGATGAAAAAGGTAAATCAGATGTTCTTGTACAACTACGAGATATGACATCGGGATTGGGTTTTCTAAATGATGGTCGGATGCTTATAGTTTCAATGCAAAAGCGCCATCTTATGTGTTTAGATCCTGATGGATTGAAAATTCATGCGGATTTAAGCAAAATTACTGAATTTCCCTGCAATGACTGCGTAACTGATGCCTATGGACGAACTTACATCGGAAATTGGGGTGCTAAAACCCTTGAAGTCCCTTCTGAACCCACATGCATCATTATGGTCGCAAAAGATGGGGATGCAAGAGTAGTTGCAGAAAATCTTCTTTTTCCTAACGGATGCGTTGTGACTCCCGATTGCCAGACTTTTATTGTTGCAGAACAACGTGGGGGGGCCCTCATTGCTTTTGATATTGAACCTTCAGGGGATCTAATAAATCGAAGAATTTGGGCGAAATTTGAAGGTTTTGATCCAGACGGTATATGCCTTGATGAAGAAGGTGCCATATGGGCCGCAAATCCGTCAACGGCAGAAGTCTTACGTGTTTTAGAAGGGGGTGAAATCACTTCTACCATAAAAGTTAAAGATACTAATGTTTATGCATGCACTCTGGGTGGAGATGATGGAAAAACTCTTTTTCTTTGCACCAATCAATTATTCAATGGTAAGAGATCAAGTGGAAGAATTGAATTTTTGAAAGTAGAGGTTCCGGGTGTTGAAATACCATAAATCCTTAATATTTAATTTATTTAATTTTCATTCATCATTAATTTGAGGACTGTTTTGTAGATTCTTTGTTTTTATAATACAAATTGAACGAAATTGAATATTTATATAACATTATAGATTATACACTTTGGTAAAACATAATATTTAATCCAATAATTGAGCAAAATTCAACATAACAAAAAGGTGTATTATTGTTTCTATTGACATTATTGACTTATTAAAAGTTCCAATAATAATGGACTATGATATTGATGAAAATTTTAACACACTACTATTTAATTCGAATTTTTCAGGAATTCCTCTGATATATTCCGTTCCAGTTGATTTAAGTCAAGAACCAAAGCAAATTAATAGTGGTAAAGATCCTGTTATGATTGCTAGAATCGCACCAGACGGGAATAATTTAATTTATTTTCAAGATGAAGCTGGTAATGAAATTTTTCAATTATACTTGCTTCCTACGGACGGGGGAACTCCCAAGAAATTAACCGATACCGACCAGAGAACTTTTACTATCGATTGGCATCCAAATGGAAAAGAAATTGCCCGTAGTTATGTCTCGATGATAGCGCCGGGTATTGAGATCATAGACTTAGAAACAGGCGAAGCCTCACCATTGAAAGAACCGTCTCCTCTTGCGGTGGATTTACATTATTCACCCAATGGAAAATGGTTAGCACTAACAAATATGAAAGGATATACCCGTAGTGAAGTCATGATCATTAACAGGAAAGATCCATCTGATACAATCATTTATAACATAAGTAATAAATCGATGGAAGGAAGTCCTGCATGGTCTCCTGATGGTAAGAGGTTAACATATCTAAGTGATGCAAGTGGATGGAGAAAGGTAGTAATACAAGAATTTCAAGGAGAGGAGCAAATAATTTTGGATTTAGAAAAAGATGAGGAAGTTCTTGCAGATTTTGAAGCAACAGTATGGAATCCAAATAGTGATATAGTTTATTATCTCATTAGTAAACATGGTCGCACAACGATGCATTCTCATCCAATTTCCGGTAATAGAAGTCCAGCCTTACCATTTCCACAAGGAACGTTGCTATCCCCAAAAATACGGAAAGATGGAAAATTCATAACTGTTTTACATACTTCGATGGTTTCTCCTTCTGGAGTTTATCTTCATGAGATTGGTACGAATTATGTTTCTCCCTTGACCCCAAGAAAATTCGATATAGATCTCTCCCATTTGAAGGAGCCCAGATCTGTTTGGTATGAATCTTTTGATGGACGGAAGATTCATGCGTGGTATATGCCTGCTGTAGACGCGAAACCCCCATATCCCGGTGCTGTATGTTCTCACGGAGGTCCTTGGGCTCAAATGAGTGACTCTTGGAGCAGCGGAGTTAGCTTACACCTTGTTTCTCTGAATGGTCTTGGTGTTTTAGGTCCCAATTATAGAGGGTCGACAGGATACGGAAAAGAATTCCAAATTCTTGATATAGAAGATCCTGGTGGGGGTGATCTTGAAGATATAGTTCATGGTGCTGAATGGTTAAAAAAGCAACCCGAAATTGATGGTAATAAAATTGGGATATTTGGTGGGTCTTATGGTGGATTCTTGACTTTAATAGCACTTACTAAGAAGCCCGAGGTTTTTTTTGCTGGAATATCTACGGTTCCCGTTACTGATTGGATACAAGATTATAAATTAGCAGATGCTGTGTTTAAACTCTTCGATACTACCTTATTTGGTGGACCTCCACGAGGGAAGTATAAAGATTTATATATTGATCGATCACCAATCACACACATTTCGAACATCAAAGCACCTGTACTAATTATGGCAGGTAAGACTGATACTAGATGTCCTTGGCCACCAATAGAGAAATTTATAAATAAGTTAAAGGAAATGAATCATCCACACGAGGTAGCAATTCAAGAAAAAGCAGGCCATATTTCTGCAATGTTAAATCACAGTGAATATATCCCCATTGTGACTCAAATGCTCGAATTTCTAAAGAAAACTCTAAAATAAGTGAATTCCAATCTAATCGAAATATTGTGCGATTCTTCCTTTAAAACTCTATTGATGAACCCTTTATCCACCAAATAATCCCCTTAAATTGCTTTCTTACGAGGAAAATTCAATTTTATTTAAATATTTAATAGTAATCATTAGTATTTATGAATAAAATTATAGAATTAATTTGAGATGAAAATGGAACAAAGAAGTGAATTAAAAAAAATTAGTAAATTATATAGAAAACAGCCTTGTGTTGTTCTTTATAGTGTCTGTATATTGATCATTTTTGTGCCTATTTTCCTCGTAATAATAATTCCAGGCTTTTTTTCAGAGGAAACTTCAGGTTTATTGTTCAACCTTATTTCACTAACTCTTGGATTTGGGGTATTTGCGATTATAGGTGTTCTTCTTTACTACTCCGAGCGTAAATGGTACCTGAAAGATTTAAGTAGAAGTACCTATGAATACAAGTCAGGAGGAGTTGAAATTACTGAAACCAATGTGCATATGAGAAATATTTACCTAATTATTATGGTACCTTTTCTTATTTTTATGGCTATTATTTCTATTTTTGCGGTGATTAAATATGAAATCATTCGAGCACTAGTAGTAATATCAATAATATGGATAATATTAGGTCCATTTGCAATTTGGATGTATATAAAAATAGCAAGGGGTACACCAGAACTACGTAAATTTTACATTTCAAATAAAATTATTAAAATACTAATACCCCCTCGACCATCATTTCAGGTTGAGTGGTCTAACTTTGATAAGATTGAAGTGAAATTACAACCATATCTGAAAGTTAGTTATAAAAATCTAAAAAAATATATCAATATTCATGAATTAAATTTTGTTGGCAAAAATTATCACCAATCATTTAAGATTTTGGAGGGGAGAGACTTTAATTTTAAATTCCTGGAGATCTTTAATCTGTTAGAAAAATATGCTCTCAAGATGAATAAAGAATTTATAGGAGTATAATAGTAAACTTAATCGAAATAATTTGCGATAATTCTTTCAAAGTAATATAAAATAAGGATAAAAAAGTTTATAATACTCCCTTAATTTTTTTGGCCAATTCCTGAGCTTCCTCGTCTGAATCCTCGAGAATCTTAAACATCTCTTCTGGGGCTACAATTAATGCCGCATCAATTAACTTCTGAAGTCCAATTATAGTCTCAATACGCTCGTTCTTCTGTAGATGGAATATAACATTCCCTAGCTGATTTTTGAGCACTCCTTTCTTTGAATTTAACGCCAACCGTAAAAGAGCAGGGCATACTTCCTCCAAGGTCTCTTTACTTACCCCTCGGGCAAACTCGTAAATTTGGGCTCTCTGGGCGTCAGTTACCATTTCTACTTCTTCTACTATTTTTTGGATATGTTCCATTTTTCATCACTCCTTACTAATTATTTTGATTTTTTTGGGTTGTGTTTTTATTTTTCTTGACTATTCATAATAATCCAATGCTCATATATAAATGTTTTCGGTCAAGATTGTGTATGAAAAGTGCGGAATCTGTCAAAATGATTTTATTAAGCTTTTTTTATCGGACTAAATGACGAAAAAAGGAATATGGTATTTTTTAGGATTTGAATTTGTTTTTGTTAATTTTATGAATTTCTCTATAAAAAATCAAAGCATGCTTATATGTGTCTATTCACGAAAACGCACTCATTTATAAATGTCAATCATTTTTCCGCGATGAAAGTAACAATTTGTGATCATAAATCGAAATCGTAACTTGCTTCATTAATGAATTATAACATTATTATCATTTTTCATCACAAACTTTTATCATTTTTTCGAATAAGTGATTTTTGACTTTGATCTTATTTATTATGCTAATCATAAATTTTTGCACAGTGTAGAAAATCAATGATCGTTCTAATAATACGAATAATCGAAAATGATCGGGATTTTTATAGAATAATTCATATAAGTTACTTAGAATAAAAATAATTATTGAGGGAATAAGATGGGTCAACAACATGATGAAGAAAAATTGGAAGGTGTGATGGAGAATTATAAAGCTATTCGAGAGTGCTTAACTGGTTTGTGTGATATCCTTACCATAAGTTTTAACGAAAAAGATATTTTCCGTCAAGCAGGTATGGATAATTTAAAAGCTCTCAACAAAAATGTTTTGGCTGTCTTAAGAAAGTCTTTTACTCCTCGTGAAGTTAGAATGCAATTGCGGGAAATAGAGTTTGATGAGAAAGAAGCAGAACAAGTTTTCCCATTATAACTTTTATTTTTAATATTTATAGTTTGTGTGACATTTTAATAATTTTAATAGTTTTATTCAATCATTAATTTCAAATATTGATAAAATAATTAAAAAAAACTAATTCATTATAACAAAAAAAATGACGATAATAACAACAAAAAAGCCTTTTGAGGAAGTATTAGGCGCGTTAAAGAATGTGAACAAAATTGGACTTGTTTCATGTGGCAGTTGCGCTGCAATGTGTCAAACTGGTGGTACCGAAGGAGTAAAAGAGATGGCTGAAAAATTAGAGCAGGAGGGATTTGAAGTTGTGGTTACAATTGTTCCTGAAGAAGTCTGCGATAATCGAGTGATGATGAAGGATTTTCGCAAAATTGAGGAAGATTTACAAAATATTGATGCGATACTGACGTTAAGTTGTGGCTTAGGAGTCGCAAGTATTACTCAAGTCCTTTCTCGAAAACATTCAGACATTCCCGTTTTTATTTCCAACAATACAGAATTTATGGGGATGACAGAGAGAATCGGTAGATTTTACATGCGCTGTCGTGGGTGTGGTGACTGCTTATTAAATGAAACGGGAGGAATTTGCCCTATTACAACTTGTGCCAAATCTCTTATGAATGGTCCATGTGGAGGAATGGTCCGTGGTAAATGTGAAGTAGGGAACTACGAAAATGATTGTGGGTGGGTATTAATTTTCAATCGATTGAAAGAATTAGGAAGATTAGATTTATTTACTAAATTAAGGGATCCTGTGGACTGGAGTGAATCAGGTCATCAACGAGAAGTA
>Ga0114925_10001357_pt1 | contig 12000 bp, 7 predicted proteins | sample SumtaG_2_FD_87287 | JGI IMG/M metagenome (GOLD analysis project Ga0114925, IMG submission 87287) | Deep subsurface microbial communities from Indian Ocean to uncover new lineages of life (NeLLi) - Sumatra_00607 metaG | ecosystem: Environmental > Aquatic > Marine > Oceanic > Sediment | place...
ACCCGTCCCGTCCGCTCGTCGGTCTTCACACCGAGCTCGGCCAGTCCCAGGCCTTCTGTGTAGGGGCGACGGCCTACCGCAACCAGCACGACGTTGGCTGCAAACCGCTGCTTCTTGCCGTCCTTCGCTTCAGCCGTGAGAATCACGCCCTCCGCCTTGCTCTTCCCCGCCTTCTCGTACCCTAGGACCCGGGTACCGGTGACGATCCGCAAACCCTGTTTACCGAGGATGCTGCGCAGGCGGCGGGAGATCTCCGAATCCATTCCGGGCAGGATCTGATCGAGAAGCTCGATCACGGTTACCTCGGCTCCCAGCCGGGCCCAGACACTACCCAGCTCCAGGCCGATGGCTCCGGCCCCGATCACGATCATCTTGGCCGGTACACTTTCGAGAGACAGGGCCTCCGTGGATGTGACAAAGCCGTCCTTGCCGATGGGGAAGGCAGGCAGTTGCACGGGCACGCTTCCCGTGGCCAGCAGGATATTCTTCGCGGCCAGGGTCTTACTTTTCCCTTCCCCGGAGCTGACCTCCACCTGTCCTCCGCCGACGAGCCTGCCGATTCCCTGGAAGGTCTCCACCCCATTTCCCTTGAGAAGCTGTCCGACCCCGGAGGTCAGTTTTTCCACCACCTGCCGCTTCCGGGCCATCATGGCCTTCAGATCCAGCTCGAGCTTGCCAACCTTGATCCCGTGGGAGCTGATGTCGTGACCGCCGGCGCCGCGAAGGTGAGCGTACAGCTCGCTGGAATCGAGCAAGGCCTTGGAGGGAATGCAGCCGATGTTCAGGCAGGTGCCGCCGACGCTTTGGTTTTTCTCCACCAGCGCGCAGGACAGTCCCAGTTGGGCGGCGCGAATCGCCGCCACATAACCGCCGGGACCGGATCCGATTACCAGGAGATCGTACATCGTAGCTACACGTCCAGCAGCAAGCTTTGAGGATCCTCGACCAGGGTCTTGACCGCTACCAGGAATTGGACCGCCTCCCGGCCGTCGATCAAACGGTGGTCGTAGGACAGTGCTACGTACATCATAGGCTTGATCACCACCTGATCCTCCACGGCGATCGGCCGCTTTTGGATGGCATGCATACCCAGGATGGCGGTCTGGGGGTAATTGGGCAGCGGAGTGGACAGAAGCGAACCGAACACTCCGCCGTTGGTAATCGTGAAGGTCCCGCCGGCCAACTCATCGGGGGCAATCTTCTTCTCCCGGGCCCGCTGAGCCAGATCGAGGATGGTCTTCTCGATCTCGGCGAAGCTCATCATGTCGGCATCACGCAGCACGGGAACCAGCAGCCCCCGTTCCGTGGACACCGCAACTCCGATGTCGTAGAAGTTGTTGTAGACGATCTCCTGGCCGTCGATCATCCCGTTGACTCCCGGAAATCTCTTCAGGGCCTGGCAGCAGGCCTTCACGAAGAAGGACATGAATCCCAACCGCACCCCATGGTTTTTCTCAAACTGCTCACCGTAGCGTTTCCGCAGAGCCATGACATTTTCGATGTTGATCTCGTTGAAGGTGGTGAGCAGAGCAATTTCGTGCCGTGCCTGCACGAGCCGATTGGCAATGGTCTGGCGCAGCCGGCTCATCGGCACCCGGGTCTGCCGCTCCGAAGTCGGTACCACCGCTGCGGGAGCTGCACCGGTCCTTTTCTTCGCCTCCGCCCCCCGCAGGGCGTCCTCTTTGGTGATCCGTCCCTTGGGTCCGCTTCCCTTCAGATCGGTCACGGACAGTCCGTGCTCATTTACGATCCGGCGTACCGCCGGCGACAGATCTGCGACCTCTACGGCAGCCATGCGCTTTCGGGTTGCCGTCGGCGTCGCCGATGCGGCCGGCTTCTCCTCCTTTTTGGCTTCCGCAGAGGGGGCGGTATCCTCCGCCACAGTCAAATCGCCGACAACCTGTCCGATCTCCACCTCCTGTCCTTCTTCGATCAGGATATGGAGGCTTCCATCCGCGGGTGCGGGAACGGCCACGGTGGCCTTGTCCGTTTCCAGTTCGAAGAGGTCCTCCCCCTCCTCGACCTGCTCGCCCTCCTTCTTGATCCAGGCGGTTAGTATACCGCTGGTGATTGATTCTCCAACAGATGGAACCAGTACGTCTTCTTTCATGCCTTTCCTCTTTTGCCAGCCTTTGCTGTAGGTCGCCGCTTCTGTGCGGGTTCCGCATTCAACTCGATTCCCAGGGCTCGATCCACCAGTCCCCGTTGCTCCGCCACATGCTGGCGGTGCGAGCCGACCGCCGGGCTGGCACTGGCCGGTCGGGAAACAAAGGCGAACGAACGGTCGGGAAAATGCTCTAGAAATTGCTGGCGCAGGTAGCGCAGGGCGCCCCGGTTTTCCGGCTCCTCCTGAGCCCAGAGCAATTCCTTAACTCCTTGATAGCTGTCCAGAACCGTGCCCAAAGCTTCGGCGGGAAAGGGATACAGCTGTTCGATCCGAATGATCCTGGTGTCGGAGGCCTCCATCTCCTGCCTCCGCTCCCATAGGTCGTAGTACACCTTCCCCGAGCAAAGAACGAGTCTCTTCGCATCGGAACGGCTTTCCCCCGATCCCCGCCCACTGCCGCCCGGCGCCTTTGGTGCACCGCGGGAATCCAGATCTGCTGCAACCGGGGGAGCATCGAGCACGGGCTGGAAGTGACCTTCTGTGAGTTCATCCAGGCGGGAGACAGCCAGGGGACGGCGCAGCAGGCTCTTGGGGCTCATCAGCACGAGGGGTTTGCGGAAATCCCGTTTCATCTGCCGGCGCAGCAGGTGGAAGTACTGGCTCGGAGTGGTCAGGTTGCAGACCTCCATATTCTCTTCGGCGCAGAGCTGCAGAAAGCGCTCGAGGTGGGCGCTGGAGTGCTCCGGCCCCTGCCCTTCGTAGCCGTGGGGCAGGAGCAGCACCAGAGCGCTGGAGCGCTGCCATTTGGTTTCCGCTGCGGCGAGAAACGTGTCGATGATCACCTGGGCTCCGTTGGAGAAATCGCCAAACTGGGCCTCCCAGATCACGAGGGTTCGGGGCGAGTTCAGGGAGAAGCCGTACTCAAATCCCAGGATGGAGTACTCCGACAGGGGACTGTCGTAGGCGAAGAAGCGAGCCTGGTTGTCGGCCAGATGGTTCAGAGGCACGTAGGGAAGGGCCTCGCCGCTCTCCGTGTCCCACCAGGCGGAGTGGCGTTGGCTGAAGGTGCCCCGCTCGCAGTCCTGCCCGCTAAGCCGTACGGGAATGCCTTCCTGCAGGAGCGTTCCCAAAGACAGTGCCTCGGCGAAGGTCCAGTCCATCGCACCTTCCTGTTCGAGGCGCTGCTTCTTGTCTGCCAGGATGCGCTTCAGCTTGGCATGGATGTTGAATCCCTCGGGTACGTGGGTCAGAGTATCGGCGATCCGCAGTAGGGTCTTCCTGTTCACTCCCGTTGACACCGGTGCTTGAGTGTAGCGGCCGTGCAGACCCTGCCATTCGTCCCCCTGGAAGGGTTTGAGCGTCGGTTCGGGGGGATTCTCCCGGGCCGTTTTCAGGGCCCGACGCAGCCCGGCGGCGTATTCTTTGCGCAGGGCCTTCTGCTCTTCTACGCTCATCACTCCCCGATCTGCGCAAACCGCAGCATACTTGCTGGTGACCCCCGGATGCTTTCGAATCAGCTTGTACATCCGGGGATTGGTGAATGAGGGTTCGTCCCCCTCGTTGTGGCCGTGCCGCCTGTAGCAGATGATATCTACGATTACGTCCTGGGACATCTTCTGGCGGAAACGCAGGGCCAGACCCATGGCGTAGACCACGGCTTCCGGATCGTCGCCGTTGACGTGAAACACGGGAACCGAGGTCATCTTGGCCACATCCGTGGGAAAGAAGGTGGAGCGGGAGTCCCGGCTGGAGGTGGTAAATCCGATCTGGTTGTTGATGATCACGTGGATCGTGCCGCCGGTGTGGTAGCCCCGCAGCTGGGAGAGGTTGAAAACTTCAGCCACCACTCCCTGTCCGCTGAACGCGGCGTCGCCGTGCAGGATCACCGGCAGAACCCGTTTGGTGGCTTTCATGAAGCTGCCCCAACGGGGCTGACTCTGCACCGCCCGGGTCTTTCCCTCCACCACCCCATCGACACTCTCCAGGTGGCTGGGATTGGAAACCAGGGTTACGTGGACTGAAGTGCCGTCTTCATGGCCATGGTCCATGGAGTAGCCGAGATGGTACTTTACGTCCCCGCTTCCCCCGTACTGCCCCGGCTTGTGGTTGTCCTCGAATAGGGTGAAGATCTCCTCCGCGGGCATATTCAGGATCTGGTTGAGGATGGTGACCCGCCCCCGGTGGGCCGTCCCGATCACGATCTCGTCGATCCCCGACCCGCTGGCCGTGTTGACCAGGGAGTGCAGGGCCGGTACAACCACCTCCGCCCCTTCGAGGGAGAAACGCTTCTGGCCGATGAAGGTCTTGTGCAGGAACTGCTCGAACTCTTCGGCCCTGATCAGATCCCCGAGGATGCTCCTCTGCCCGGCCGCGGAAAAATCGGGCTTGTTGCGGCAGGACTCCATATTGGACAGGAGCCAGTTGCGGATCGGCTTGTTCTGGATATGGAGAAACTCGACTCCGAAGGTCGAGCAGTAGGTCTCCTGGAAGGCCTGCAGGATCTCCCGCAGGGGCGCCTTGGACGGTTTCATAGCGCGGCCGGCGGAGAACTCCCGATCCAGGTCCTCCTCGGTCAGCCCAAAGGCGTCGATGGAGAGCTGCTCGTAGGCGCCTTTAGCTCGGGGGTAGAGGTAGTTCCGACTCGGCTCGTGCTTGGGGCGCAGGGGATTGAGGTAAGCGTAGAAGTAGCCCACGTCCCGGTAGGCCCAGAGCAGGCTGTCCACGCGGCTCTGTTTGGAGCCTCCGTACCGGTCTTCGTTGGCAGCCGGAACCAGCCCCGGTGCGCCATCTTGGGTGATGCGGTGTTTACGATGGGGAGTGCCCAGATCGAGGGACCCCCGTTGCTCGAAATCGCGGAAAAAGGCCTGCCAGCCGCTGTTTACGGAGGAGGGATCCCGGAGCCAGGCCTCGTAGAGCTCCTCGACGAACTCCAGGCTTGCAAGGTCCAACAGGTTGTGTTCGCTTCCCCTCGCTTCGCTCATCCTTTAGCTCCCGAGTTTCTCCTTCATGAGTTCGGGGATCTGATCCGGCCGATCCGCCACCGGCACACCGGCCTGCTCGAAGGCTTTGACTTTGGCCTCCGCAGTTCCCTTGCCCCCGGATATGATGGCCCCGGCATGTCCCATCCGTTTTCCCGGAGGTGCGGTGCGCCCTGAGATGAAGGCCACCACGGGCTTGTTGATGGAGGATTTGATATACTCGGCGGCCTGTTCTTCATCCTCCCCGCCGATCTCACCGATGATTACCACCCCGCCAGTCTCCGGATCCTTTTCGAACATCTCGAGCAGGTCGATATATCCGCTGCCGATCACAGGGTCGCCGCCGATCCCGATGCAGGTGGACTGACCAAAACCTTTGAGGGTGAGGTTGTACACCACCTCGTAGGTCAGGGTCCCGCTGCGGGAGATCACTCCAATGTCACCCGGTTTGTGGATATTCCCGGGCATGATTCCGACCTTGCTCTTCCCCGGGTTGATCAATCCCGGACAGTTGGGTCCGATCAGCCGGGCCCCTATTTCGCGTACATAATGATAGTTGCCCAGCATCTCCAGCACCGGGATCCCCTCGGTGATGCAGACCACCAGGCCGATGCCGCCGTCAGCGGCTTCCCGCAGGGCGGCGGTGGCAAAGCGGGCCGGCACGAAGATCAGCGAGCAGTCGGCGCCGGTTTCCTTTACTCCCTCGGCAACGGAGTCGAACACGGGAAGTCCGTGAACCTCCTGTCCCCCCTTCCCGGGAGTGACGCCGCCCACGACCTTGGTTCCGTACTCCAGCATCGAGGCGGCGTGGAAGGAACCGTCCCGGCCGGTGATTCCCTGGACCAGGACTTTTGTGCTTTCATCGATCAGGATTCCCATGGTTTCTATACCCCCGCCTTCGCTTGCTGTAGGACCTTTTTCACAGCCTCGGTCATTTCGGAAGCCGCCTCCAGACCAGCCTGCTCCAGCAGGGCTCTTCCCTCCTTCTCGTTGGTGCCGATCAGACGGATCACCAACGGCACGGGCAGATCGATCTGATCCCGGGCGATGAGGATGCCCTTGGCGATGTCGTCGCAGCGGGTGATGCCGCCGAAGATGTTGATCAGAATGGCCTTGAGGTTCTTGTTGCGGGTAAGGATCTTCAGGGCCGTCAACACCTTCTGAGGGCTGGAGCTCCCGCCCACATCGAGGAAGTTGGCCGGCTGACCTCCGAACAGCTTGATCAGGTCCATGGTGGCCATGGCCAGACCCGCACCGTTGACGATGCAGCCGATATCCCCCTCCAGGCTGACGAAGCTCAAGCCCGCCTCCTTGGCCTCGATCTCCTCCCGGCTGTACTCCTCGGCGGTGCGCAGGGCTTCCACCTCGGCATGCTTGTGAAGGCCGTTGTCGTCGAAGTTGATCTTGGCATCCGCGGCGATCAGGGTCGATTCGTCGATCTGAGCGTAGGGATTGATCTCCACAAGAGAGCAGTCCTTCTCTACTAGAAGGCGGTACAGATTGAGGAGCGCTTCAACGGCCTGGTCCAGCAGCGCCTCCGGGAAGGCGGCGCTTAAAGTTTTCCGCAGAGCCTTCTCATCCGGTCCTTGAAGAGGATCGATATAACACTTAAGGATCTTCTCCGGTTCTTTCACGGCCAACTCTTCGATGTCCACACCTCCCGAAGCACTGACGATGCAGACCGCCTTTTTATTACTGCGGTCCACCGTAACGCCGAGGTAGTACTCTTTCCGGATATCGATGGCCTTGGCCACCAGCAGCGCCTCCACGGGAATGTCCTTGATGGTCAGCTTGAGAATCCTGTCGGCGGCCTCCCGAGCCTCCTCCAGGGAGTGAACCAGCTTGACTCCCCCGGCCTTGCCGCGGCCGCCGACCAGAACCTGGGCCTTGATCACAACGGGAAGACCGATCTCTTTGGCAATTCGAGCGGCTTCCTCGGCGCTGCGGGCGACCTTTCCCGGCGGTACCGGCACACCGTAGGATGCCAGCAGCTCCCGAGCCTGGTACTCATGGATCTTCATGCCTCTGCCTCCCCCTGTTCCTTTGCTTTGGTAATCCTGCGCTTGGTGAGATTGATGTTCTTGGTGATCTTGATCCCTCTGGGGCAGACCCGGGTGCACTGGAAATGATTCTCGCAGGCCCAGACACCGTCCGGGTGGTCGAGAACATCGAGACGTTCTGCAAAACCCCGATCCCGGCTGTCGAAGACAAAACGGGCCGCCTGGGCGATCGCCGCCGGGCCGATAAAACCGGTGTTCTTGCCGTCCATGATCGGACAGGCGGAGTAGCAGGAGGCGCAGAGGATGCACTTGGTCGGATCGTCGAACACCGCTCGTTCCTCCGGGCTCTGGACCCACTCCTTCTCCTCAACCGTTTCCTCGTTGATCAGAAAGGGCTTGACCTTTCGCCAGCGGGCAAAGAACTCATCCTGCTGCACCATCAGGTCCCTCAAGCGGGGCAGGTGCTTCAGCGGCTCAACCTTGACCACGGCACCGTCAGAGTCGGCCACATCCTTGACCAGAGTCTTGCAGGCCAAACGTTCCTGTCCGTTGATGATCATGCCGTCGGATCCGCACACCCCGTGGGCGCAGCTCTTTCGGAAGGTCAGAGTTCCGTCGATGAAGTTCTTCACCTGCATCAAGGCATCAAGCACCCGATCGGTGGGCTCGACCTCGAGGCGATAGTCTCTGAAGTAGGGTGTACTGTCGGCATCCGGGTTGTACCGCTGTATCTGTAAGGTAATCTTCACCTGCAAACTCCTCCGCTCTCAGTATACCCGCGGCTTCGGTTCCCAGCGGGATACATCCACCGGCCGGTAGTCGATGCGCACCTCGTCGCCCTCGAGCCAGGCCAGGGTGTGCTTCAGCCAGTTCTCATCGTCCCGCTCGGGATAGTCTTCCCGGGCATGGGCTCCGCGGCTCTCCTTACGGTTGCCCGCGCCGGCCGCTGTTACCAGGGCCAGGTCGAGGAGGTTCTGCAGCTCGAAGATCTCGAGCAGATCCGTGTTGTATCGCTTCGAGCTGTCCTGGGCACGGACCTCACGGTAGCGATCCCGGAGCTTCTGCAGCTCGGAAACCGCCTTCTGTATATCTTCCCCTTTTCTGTAGATCCCCACCTTTTCCATCATCAGGTCTTTCATCTCTTGCCGGATCCTGCCGCCGTGAGGACCTCTACTGCCGTCGGTCAGGGTTTCTATCATGGAGCGGGCCGGTCCTTCCGGTTCCTTGCCGACGGGAGGGAGATCCACAGCCTTGACGTAACGGGCGATGTCCTGCCCGGCCCGGCGGCCGTAGACCACCAGGTCCACCAGGCTGTTGGTGCCGAGCCGGTTGGCTCCGTGCACGCTGACGCAGGCGCACTCCCCGGCGGCGTATAAACCTTCGATCAGGGCACCGCTGCCGTCGGCCAACACCCTGCCCTCGTTGTCCGTAGGGATCCCGCCCATTGCGTAGTGGGCCGTAGGCTGTACCGGGATCGGAGCGTCCGCCGGGTCCAGGCCCAGGTAGGTGCGGCAAAAATCGGCGATGTCGGGGAGCTTGGCTTCGATCACCTCCTTGCCCAGGTGGGTGGCATCGAGATGCACGTAGTCGTCGATCCTGCGGTCTCCCCGGATCCCGTCGCCGGCCCGGATCTCTTCCATGATCGCCCGGCTGACCATGTCCCGGGGAGCCAGATCGAGCAGTGTGGGGGCGTAGCGCTCCATGAAGCGCTGTTTCTTGCGGTTGCGCAGGATCCCCCCTTCGCCGCGCACTCCCTCGGTAATCAGGATTCCCATCCCCCGAATCCCGGTGGGATGGAACTGGAAGAACTCCATGTCTTCCAGAGGAACTCCCCGCCGCAGCAGAACCGCCGGTCCGTCTCCGGTGTTGGCGAAGGCGTTGGAGGTGGTCCGGAACATCTGGCCGAATCCACCCGTAGCAAACAAGATTGCCTTGGAGCGAAATACGTGCAGCTCACCGGTGGCAAGTTCTAGAACCACCAATCCGGCGACCTTTCGGTCTTCGATCAGGACATCGAGAACCTGAAACTCATCAAAGAAGGCTACTTCGTTCTTGATGCACTGCTGGTAAAGGGTCTGGAGGATCATGTGTCCGGTGCGGTCCGCGGCGTAGCAGGAACGGCGCACCGCCGCCTCACCGAAGTTGCGGGTGTGGCCGCCGAAACGGCGCTGATCGATGCGTCCTTCCGCTGTTCTGCTGAAGGGAAGCCCGCGGTTTTCCAGATCGTAAACCGCGCGCACCGCATCTTCGGCCAGGATAATCGCCGCTTCCTGATCCACCAGGTAGTCGCCGCCTTTGATCGTGTCGAAAGCGTGCCATTCGGGTTTGTCCTCTTCGATGTTGCCCAGAGCAGCACCGATACCGCCCTGGGCCGCGCCGGTATGACTGCGCATGGGATGCAGCTTGGAGATCACCGCGGTCTTGGCGGCCCGGCTGGCCTCCAGGGCGGCGTATAACCCCGCACCCCCGGCTCCGATTATAAGGGCTTCAAACTCGTGCACTCGGACTTCCTTGGAATTTCATCCTTCCACCTCCCACCATGGACTTCGGATCGAGCACTTTCTCGACTTCTTCCGAACTAAGCAGCCCGGATTCTGTAATCAGCTGACGTACCGTTTTCTTCTCCTTACAGGCGCGATAGGCGATCTCCGCCGCCTTGTCGTAGCCGATCCGGTTTGCTAAGGGTGTCACCAGGGCCAGGCTCCACTCCACCCAGTCGGCGCAGCGCTCCGGGTCGGCCTCTATCCCACGGATACAGCGATCGTTGAGCACCCGGGCAGTGTTGGTCAACAGACCGAGGGAGTCCAATGTCTCATAGGCGATCAGAGGCATCATGATGTTCAGCTCCAGCGGCGCCGAGGCAGCGGCCATACCCACGGAGGCGGCTTTGCCCTTCACGTACACCGCCGCCTGGATGAGCATCTCCGGGATCACGGGATTGACCTTCCCCGGCATGATCGAGCTTCCCGGCTGCAGAGAGGGAAGCACGATCTCCCCCAATCCGGCCCGGGGGCCGCTGGACAGCAGGCGCAGATCGTTTCCGATCTTGAGCAGGCTTCCGGCCAGAACATTCAAAGCGCCCATCAGCTCCGCCTGGGCGTCCCGGCAGGCCAGGGCTTCGAACAGGTTCTCGGCCTGACGGAAGGGCACTTTCGTGAGCTGGGCGATCCGTTGGATCACCCGGGGGGCGAACTCCGGGTGGGCGTTGAGGCCGGTACCGACAGCGGTTCCCCCAAGAGCCAGCTCTTCCAGATGGGGAAGAGCGTTCTGCAGACGCTTTATACCTTTCCGGATCTGCGAAGCGTAGCCTGAGAACTCCTGTCCCAGGGTGACCGGGACCGCATCCTGCAGGTGGGTACGCCCGATCTTGATCACAGCGGCGAAGGTCTTGGCTTTATCGGACAGCCCCTGCTCCAGATCTTCCAGGGCGCTCAGCAGCTTTGCCGCAGCCAGTCGGTCGGCGATGTGAATGGCCGTGGGTATCACATCGTTGGAGGACTGTCCCCTGTTGACGTGGTCGTTGGGATGCACCGGCTGCTTGGTTCCCAGCGGCGAACCCAGAAGCTCATTGGCCCGGTTGGCGATTACCTCGTTGGCATTCATGTTCCAGGAGGTGCCGCTGCCGGTCTGAAATACGTCGATCGGGAAGTGTTCGTTCCAACGGCCTTCTCCGACCTCTCCGGCCGCTTTGGCGATGGCCTGGGCCAGATCCTTGGGCACCGTACCCAACTCGGCATTCACCTCCGCCGCGGTTCCCTTGATCAATCCGAGAGCCTGGACCATCAGGACGGGGATGCGCTTGTCCGAAACGCCGAAGTTCTCTACGGCCCGCTGGGTCTGAGCTCCCCAGTAGGCCCAGGCGGGAAGATCCACCTGCCCCATGGTATCGGATTCGCTGCGTTTCCCCTCATCTGTTTTTCCCATGCTCTACCTCCTTGTACCTCGGCTCCTCCGAAGGAAACGGACTGGTGGACAACCCCTGTCCGCCTAAGAAAAGCCTCAGACCATGTTGCGCAGCACCGTATGGAGAATACCGCCGTTGCGGTAATAGTCCAGTTCAACAGCCGTATCGAGGCGTGCCTGCACCTCAAAACGTTTCTGTGCTCCGTCCTTGGTCACGGCGGTTACCGTGAGCCCCTGCCCCGGCTGATCCACGGACTGCACAGAATAGATCTCCTCCCCGGTCAGACCGAGGGACTCGGCACTCTCCCCATCCTTGAACTGCAGGGGCAGCACCCCCATACCGAGCAGGTTGGAACGGTGAATGCGCTCGAAGCTCTCGGCGATCACCAGTTTTACGCCGAGCAGGATCGTTCCTTTGGCGGCCCAATCCCGGGAGCTGCCCGATCCGTATTCCTTGCCGGCTATCACCAGGAGAGGGGTCCGATCCGCCTGATATTTAAGCGCGGCATCGTAGATAAACATCCGCTCATCCGTCGGCAGGTAGCGGGTGTAGCCTCCCTCCACACCGGGAACCAGACGGTTGCGGATGCGGATATTGCCGAAGGTGCCCCGGATCATCACCTCGTGGTTGCCCCGGCGGGAACCATAGGTGTTGAAATCATCCTTGTCCAACCCTTGAGCGATCAGCCACTTTCCGGCGGGGCTGTCCTCCGGTATCGCTCCGGCCGGGGATATGTGGTCCGTTGTGACCGAGTCGCCCATCAGAGCCAGAACCCGAGCTTCCTCGATTTTCGGACGCGGCGGCAGCTCTTTGGACAGACCGTCGAAAAAGGTGGGCTTGCGGATGTAGGTGGACTCTGCATCCCACTCGTAGCGGCGGCTCTCGGTGATCTTCACGGCGTTCCAGGTCTCGTTGCCGGAGAAGACATTGGCGTATTCTTCGGCAAACATCGTGGGGCTGACATGGGCAGTGACCGCCGCATCGAGTGGGATGCAGAGTCCACCTACATCC
>Ga0114925_10001358_pt1 | contig 11999 bp, 15 predicted proteins | sample SumtaG_2_FD_87287 | JGI IMG/M metagenome (GOLD analysis project Ga0114925, IMG submission 87287) | Deep subsurface microbial communities from Indian Ocean to uncover new lineages of life (NeLLi) - Sumatra_00607 metaG | ecosystem: Environmental > Aquatic > Marine > Oceanic > Sediment | place...
AGGGGGTTTTTATTTGTTTTTATATTTTTTGATTTTTATTTGTTTTTGTTTTTTTTTGTTTTTTATGTTATGTGTAAGATACTACGCCTCTTACTATATGGCTGCGCTCAAAAGCGACTTACCATGCGGAATCATCCGCGCATGGGCGACCAAAAGTGTCCTTTTGCTGCTTGAGCTCAGAGTGTGCCGTCTTCTTTGCTGCCTCTAGCTCTTCCTCGAGCTCCTCGAGCCTCTCTTCGAGGTCGTCGGTGTCGCAGGCATCGGCCCAGTTGTCGCTCGCCTCCTGGCTCTCAAGCTCTGCTTGTGTCTCCTTAATCTCTGCCTCGATATCCTCAACACTGCGTGGTGCCTTGGTAGAGCGAAACTCCTCGTCGCACTGGAGCGAGAGGTCGTAAGCAGGCTGCTTTTCCTCAGCTAGAACCGGGTCAGCATCAAGCTTCTCAACGTCCTCGTAGGAGGTAGTTGGTCGTGACTGCTCAACTGGCTTGCCTCCCCAGTGGCCTTGAGGTGAGCGAGGGCGAGTAATAGAGGGACGCTCGTAGGACATCTCCTCTTCCTCACTATCGCTGCCTAGGCACTGGAAAGCACCGCTGGTGGCAACAGCCTTAGGCTTGCTCTGTGCCTTCTGGTAAGCCTTTGTCACCTTGACAACGGTAGCCTGGGCCTCAACCTGCGCTAGCTGCTCCTTAGAGAGCCAGCTGTTGTGGCTTTCCTGTTTGGGAGCACGCTTTGACTGGCTCTTGCGCTGGGCAAGGGCTGGGCAGTGGCTCTTGAAGTGACCCTTCTCGTGGCAGTAGCGGCACTCCGTAGCGAGGAGGGTAGGACAGACAATCTTGCCATTGGGACCAGGACGGTCCTTGACAAAGTGGCTGGTGAAGCACTTCTCGTCCTTGCCGGCGTCAAAGCAGACCTTGCAGAAGGTCTTCCTTGCCTTGCGCGGCTGGTGCGGGCGGGTAGTGCGACGACGCCAGGCTGAGCTAACCTTAGTTCCAGACTTGTTGGTGGTACGCTGTTGCGTGCGAGGCTTGCGCGCCTTGGTACGGCGGGCGACAACGGTGAAGGTGAGGGAAGCCATGTTCTTCTTAGCACAAAGGAGGTTGGAGTTGGTAGTGGTAAAGTTGTTGGTTTGGGTTCTGTCGATTTATTCGGGTTTTGTTTGCTGGGGGAATACCATTTACAGTTGTGGAAAAAAAGTTTTCAATTTTTTTAATAACTAAATTTTTATAACCCATTTCTGACTTATAAAAAATTCCAGATATAAAACCACAATTGACAGTTATGGTTGATTAAATTTGAAGACGCCTTCTTTTTATGGTTGTACCATTTGGTGTTGTCACACCTTCTTCAACTATAGTACGTGGCATCTCTATTTTCATATTCCTAGTTACATCTACTGCTGCGGCTACAGGTGCTACTGTGGCTAATGTTGGAGGTGGTGCTTCTTCATCGGTTGGTGAATCATCATTTACTATATTAAAGCATAAACAACACCAAGAATAACAGTCTTTAATAGCATTACCGTATCCACAACAAAATAAATCATCTATAAATTCTTCTATCATATCTTTTATCCAACAACGCCAAAGACAAACCAAAGTAGCAAATAGTATAATAGCTAATGTAATAAAGAATCCTATCATAAAAACCATATTCATTAATCTATTTTCTCTGTCACAATCACAATTCTCATCTGTGGTATTAGAAATTGGTTTATTTATAGTTTTCGAAGCTTGTGTATCAGGTTTTATATATATTTTATCTGTATTAACAGAAGGACATTTTGTACTATTTTGTTGAACAGTTATATTTTTGTAAACAGGTATTTCTATTTCGATAATATTCGTTTTATTTGTCCAGCGAATTTTTGACACCCATTTTGTTTCATTAATATATTTCTTGATATACTTGATGATTTCGTTAGTAACATTAATGATTTTTGTAATATTTTTATATCTTGTTACATCATTGTACCTGGTTACATTATTGTATCTTGTTACATTATTATATCTCGTTACATCATTGTATCTTGTTACATTATTGTATCTTGTTACATTATTATATCTCGTTACATCATTGTATCTCGTTACATTATTGTATCTTGTTACGTTATTATATCTTGTTATATTATTGTATCTAATTACATCATTATATCTGGTTACATTATTATATCTTGTTACATTATTATATCTTGTTTTATTGACATATACGTCTTTATAAACAGGTACATCTACATCTTTATATGTTATTAATTCACCTGAAAATTTTATAGCATGATATGCTTTACATGCGGTTTTACATATAGTAGTACTTCTCGAACAACAATTTCCTCCACTACATGCGTTTTGTCTACATGGTAGATAATTTGTTGCCGCATTTATTTTGCTACATTGTCTGTATTTGGAATGACTAGAATAAGAACTAGGTGTTTGATTACAATTACATTTAGATTTACATTGGTTGAGTGTTGTATAACCAGAATCATAGTTACTACACCCTAATTGCCATGATTTTCTAGTCCATCCCTCATTTGTTGTACCACTATAATATTTATACTGTCCCTCAAAACAAATGCTTTTAATCATAGCATTATCATAAAAATAGTCACTGATATTGATATAGTTATAGACTGTTTCATTTTTATAGTTATATACCGTTTCATTTTTATAATTTGTAACTGTTTCATTTTGAATACGCGATTCTAATGTATAATGTCTAACTGGAATAATATATGTATTTGCTTCATTAGCATAATTTCCCCATTGTTCTTGATTAATCCAAGTAAAATTAAAAGGATTAGCACAAGCATAAAATCTGCAGTGCCAAGGTTCAGTACTTGTTTTTGTATTCTCTCCAAATCTAGATAACATGTTACACATTCCAGTAGGTTCTTTCAAACATTCTTCTTTACATTTCGATAATGTTCCCCATTTATAATTTTGATTAGTTGTAGAACCCGGTATAGGTATTTTATAACAGTCGGGTCGTTTTCCCGTATGTGTAGAATCTTTATACCAAACTTTATCTGAAATAGTCATACCTGTTGTGGTGGCTTCAACATATTCAACCTTTGCTCCTCCCGTACTTGAACAACTTACTCCACTCACACATTTCATCGTTACTGAACTAGGACAACTAACACATTTACAAGTAGTCCCTGATGCTTCCGGACACCAAATCGTTATAGATTGACAATCTCTTTGACCACTTGCGGAACAAGTTAAAGTAAATGATTGGGAAGTTTTCGCATTTACTGTGCTTTGTTGATAAGCATCATGACCGCTACCTTGAGTTTTAATACTACAAGTTCCTCCTTCACCACAATTTAGAGTTGTGCTTCTACAGGTTCTTTCTGAATTAGATGCTCCGCAGGTTATTACATAATTTCCATTCCAAACATAATTTTTACAAGCATCATGACCAGTACATGTTTGACTACAAGAACTACTTGAACAAGTAGGAAGTCGCCGTCTATTTGTAGTATTTAAACTATCCGATACATGTAAAAAATTACTAGTAAATAGCAAAATTGTCGTAATTATTTTACCAAAACTAATTCTCATTCTAATATAAATTTATAATTAATTGTCTAAATTTATATTTATAATATAGCACAACAAGGACAAATTCTTTTTTTTTGTGGTTCTTTAATTTGCATTCTTATAATCCCATCTCCATCTTCATATAGTCACACAGACGAATAATTGTGTGGTAGTGTTACATATAATTTCCTAGCACGCTTTCCAGCAATACGTTCAACATCTCCAATGTGTGGCGCATATCCAGATTCAAAAAGCTCCAAAAAAGCAGCCGTGTAAAGTTTTTCACGACGTTCTGGTGCAGTCAAAGTATACACTTCTTGTTTTCCAGAGGCAAATCTCTCTACTAATGCGAAAAAGTTTGCTTTCAATTCTACTTGAAATTTAGTTTTCTCTTTAATCCAACGACTCTCATATATTTCTTGTAAATCTCCCCAACTAGGTATAGATTTATCACTATATCCACTGGTATCAGCACCACTTAACAGTCCAATTTTCTCGGTCACTCTCTGTTCATTAGCAAATTCCATATTATAGTATATATTGATGTTTTATTTTTAAATTACTTATCTAAAAAGTAAAGGAAAATAAATTGAATAATATTTAAATAAGGTTAATGTAATTATATCATAACAACCATGTCAACACAAATTCACGATCCAATTCATGGTACAGTTACCATAACTCATATAATGAAAATGATAATTGATACTCCTGAATTTCAAAGATTACGAGATCTAAAACAATTAGGAGCTTCATATTTTGTTTTCCCTAGTGCCACACACACTAGATTCGAACATTCCATCGGTGTAAGTCATCTAGCCGGGAAATTAATGGAAACTCTTCAAAAAAAGCAGCCTCGTCTTAAAATTACTGCTCGTGAAATTGAAGTTACCCGTATAGCTGGACTAGTACATGATATAGGTCATGGTCCTTTTAGTCACCTTTACGATGAATATATTAGAAATGCCGCAGAGGATGAACACGAAATTCGAGGTTGTAAGATATTTCAAAGTATGATACGAAAATACAAAATTCCGTTGAATGTGGAGGATGTAACCCAAATATGTATGATGATTGACCCAGACTCAAAGCGAAAAAATCATTGGCCTTATCAAATTATAGCTAATAAAATGTGTCAAATTGACGTGGATAAATTAGATTATATACGAAGAGATTGTTATCATCTTGGAATTGAAATGACAGATACATTCTCAAGAATAATATCAAATGTTAGGGTTGTTAAAACACCAATTGGAAATGAAGTTTTAGGTTGGCCAAAAAAACTAGAATTTGATATATTTAATATGTTTGCCTCTAGGTATAGGTTACATAAGCAAGTTTATAATCATCACACAGTTAAATCACATGAGTTCGTTATTATTGAAATTTTAAAGAAATTAAAACAATCTATTCCAAAAAATCTTTGGCAAGTTACAGACGCTTCTATTATGTGCTCTTTACATCCTCAATTCTCCGGTCTTATTAAAAAGATTCAAATGCGAAAAACTCCCAAATTGGTTGGTGAGCTAGTTGTAAAACTACCACATAAATCGTACCATCCTGAAGATCCCAATCCAAGACGCATTTTAAATAATATTCTTCAAGTTACCAAAATTGGATTTGCCGGTGGTAATGAAAACCCATTAACACAAGTTTATTATTTTACAAAAGAAGATAAAAATTTGGGATACCGTGGCAAACCACAGGATAGTAGCTTTTGTATTCCAGCTCAGCATCAAGAACTTATCGTAAGAATGTTTACAGAATCTTCTAGTATATCTCGAAGTAAAAAAGAATGGGAAGAAATTAAACGAGGTTGGCTAGTTAAAAATTAGGTTTACTCTAAAAAAAATATTACTTAAAAATTTTTATTTATAAGTAATTAATGACTGATTTTGAATTATTTAGTCGTGTAGCATGGTTAAATAGAGATACAAATGAATATAATTATGGTGCTTGGCATCCATTGAATCAAAAAAATCCAAAAGAATATAAAAACTTACAAATTTGGATTCAAGAACAAAATAAAAAATATCCTAGAACTAAATATTGGATTGAGATGAAAAGTACTGAAGATAATATTGTTAAAAACTCAGAAACGTATGAAATAATAGCAGTTACAAAAGAAGAAGAATCAGGAACTCAATATACAGATTGGCTTGCTGTTTAAAAATCAAAACGGTCTTCATACAATAAACCTTGTACCATTAGCATAAAAAGTAACCCATTAGTAATAAGTAAAAAAGGATTTTTATTTGTTATCTGAAGTGGAAGAGTAAAAATTAGAATAGAAAAACATATTAACCAATGGTGGATATGGGTATCATTTATAAATAAACTACCGTTTCTAATGTATGGATAATAATTAAATGCTAATGCCGGTGGAGTACCTGCTTTGTTTCCAAAATTCACATTTATAAAAATTATAGCTATTAAAGCTCCTATCATATTGAAATTATTTAAAGGTCTCATAATTATATACATCCCAGAAATTTTTTTTGAATATTTATCAAAAATAATAGCATTATAGTATATATGAATAATTATCAAGCAATATTAGAAAAAGTTTATAAACAAACAAAAAAAATTAAAGGCGGCAGAAATGCACATTATATTCCACAGCTAGCCAAAGTTAATCCCAATATATTTGGTATATCTATTTGCGATGTAAATGGTAATTTATTTAGCGTTGGTGACCATAATAAATCCGTAGCCATTGAATCAATTAGTAAATTATTTTCATTAGCAGCTGCGGTTAAAAAACACGGCACGAAACAAGTTCACGATAAAATTGGCATGCACGGTAGTTTTATGCCTTTTAACTCCATATTAGCTGCTAAATTATCACCATCTCATACCATTAATCCTTTCTTAAATCAAGGAGCTATGGCTACAACATCTTTGCTTTATAAAAAAGACCATAAACAATACAAAGAATTTCTTCGTAAAAACATGAGCAATTATGCTTCTAAAAACCTTAAAGTAGGTAAAAAAATTTACGAAAGTGAGTCTGATACAAATAGTACAAATATGAGCTTAGCTTATTTATTAAAGTCTGAAAAACGTTTTTATGCTCCTGTTGTACCAGCTGTAGATGCTTATACCTATCAATGCTCAGTTAAAGTATCTAGTGATGATTTAGCTAGAATGGCATCTGTTTTGGCAAATGAAGGTGTTAATCCGGTGTCTAAAAAACGCTTACTTTCCAAAGAACAAACTACTTATATTTTAAATAATGTTTTACCTGAAGGGCTATACGAGTATTCTGATGATTGGATTGCTAGAACTGGGGGACGTGCCTTCGCAAAAAGTGGCGTAGGCGGAGGTTTATTAATAGTACTTCCGGATATTTGTGGAATTGGTATTGTATCTCCTCCTTTAGATAAACATGGGAATTCTGTAAAAGGAATAGCTGCTGGTGTTAAATTGTCTAAAAAATTAGCAGAACCAGTATTTTCAAAACGAACGTTAAAACGAAAAAAGAAAGGAAAAAAGAAAACTAGAAAAAGAAGAAAATAACGTTATATAGTATAATGGCGTCTAAAAAGAAAAACGGAAAGAAACAAAAAAGTATTGTTGGTAAATTTATTCACAGCACTCCTGGTCAATTTATCATTGGTGGTTTAACTGTCGCTGGTATTGCTTATTTTAGTAATAATGTTACTAATCCTGCTATCGCTGGATTAATAGGAGCTTTGCCCGTAGGAATGCCTAGTTCGGTATTTGTTGATGATTCAAAAGTAGAAGGATATGCTTATAATTTAATGCTTATGAGTATTCCTTTATTTTTAGCTACTATTTTGAATTGGTATTTGATTTCTCATATGAAACTTGATAAATATGAATCAGTTAGTTATTCTATGTTATCATTTGTTGTAATTGGTGGTTTGATTACATTTATGACTGGAAAACATAAATAATTTTTTAATAAAAACCAAAAAATTATTTTCTTCTGTGGCGGCGACTCTTTTTATGCTTTTTCCTACGTGTTTTATGCTTGCTACCATGAGATACATTTCGTTTCATTACGTGTCTTATTCCCGTACTATCTATTTGATAGCAAGGATTGGAACATTCATTTATGGCCTTATCGTATGAAACTTCTTCACCAGGATACCATAATCCCTCTTCATATTTCATTATAAAATATCTGTCATCATCCGTATTGTCTTTAGCTTCCGCAGTAAGATAATTCATTATTTCTCTTGCTTCTTCGTCTTCTACAGAAACATATTTTGGGTTATTAAATATTTTTCTTTTAAATTTAGCTACTGGTTTTGGTGTTGCTTTGATAATCCAAGTAGGAACGTGTGAGCCTCCTCTTTTACGGCGGCGTGTTTTCTTACCACTTCCGTCCTGTGGATTTTTATATGAAGGAATTTGTTTTTTCCGCAGTAACATATTGCCACGTGATTCTAAAGCTCTTTTATAGTCATATAATTCAATCATACCTTTATGATTTAACACTGGTTGGTTGTTATCATCTACTTTCATCATGTATCTTGTTCCCATATGAGTTTTTAATGTCAATGATGGCAAAGCTCTCATTCCAGCTCTTTTAGTTTTTTTGCGGCGGCGTGTTTTCTTTTTACGCATTGTTTTACCAGTTAAATAATTTTGTTTGGTTGAATGCTGGCAAATTCCAATAGCTTTTCCGTATCCATATTTATTTCTTAATTTTGTTACACATCTTCCAACTCTGGTGTTTAGTGGCATATATATATTACAAATATAATTCCTCATCACTACTATTTATGTAAGCTGTAGAAGTATTATGAATTCCCATATAACAATTTGGACAACATTGACCAACAGATGCTAAATAGTATTTACGAGTATCTAATGGGTCTGTTTCTTTATATTGAGTAGGAGTCCTACAAAAAACGCAATTGGCAAACTGGTTACAAGGAATCCTGGTTAATTTTAAACTAGTGCCTTTAATTTGTCGATTATTTATAAGTGTTGGTTTGTTTCTGGAGAGAAACCATTTAAAATATTGTTTTCCACAAGGAACACAAGTTGATATATTGTTTTTTGAAAAATAAAGAATATAATCTTTATTGTCATAATAACTATTCCAATTTCGTAAAGCATATTTGGCGTCTAATGTGGTTAGTATTTTTGATATATTTTTATTACAAATAAAACATCTGTCTCGCATTAATATAGACGCGCAAGTTGTGTTTAAATTGAATCAAATTTTAAAAATGAAAAATAAGTTATTAACCTATAACAATCGCAACATGCAGACTCAATTTCAACCACACAATATTACAGCTATTCGTGAAAAAAGCGATGGATTAACTATCATACTAACCTTCTTATTTGTATTTATTACTTATCTTGCTAGTTTATTTGAGCGTCTTTAATCATTCATTATTATTCTTATACTACGGCCAGCCATACGTGATATACCCGGAGTTATTTGTGCCTGACCAATATTTTTGATAATCCAACCTATGATACAAATAATCTTTTCCACAGCAAACATTGTTACCATTTATAAATTTTAATGGACAAGTTACAATTAGTGATATTTTTCCATCACGATAGGGTTCAGCAGCGTCATCTACTGGTTTGAATGCTTGAACATGATATAAATATCTTGCTACACGTACGGGTCTCGTTGCTGAATTAAAGACAATTTGTGGACCATTAGTGGGTGGTGTGAAGTTTGGAAGGTCTTTTAAAGTTGTATTAAAATTAATTACAGATTTTTCTTTTTTCAAATGCTTACCTTGTGTTTTTATATTATGAACAATATAACTTTTGATTTCTCTCCAGATGTCCAATGGAACTCTTTGATCTAATGGGTGTCTTTTCATTGTATGTAAAATAATACAAGGTTTATTTATTATTTTACAATTCAATTTTAATTAGTGGAATAACATACTGAGAGTACCAAGAAATCATACTTTTTTTCTTTAACTTATACTTCCCATAGAAAAATGCTTGTCTAAGGGCGATTTGTTCGCATTGCGAGAATAATTCAAAATAAATTCTTAATAAAAAAATAATGGTAGTTTTTCTTTCATGTTGACATGCATAATAAAACAGTTTTAAAAATAAATCTGATAAGTTTATTTGATAATCATTTTGATTGATATCATTGTATAAAGATTTCAATCCAATATGGTCTTGTATAAAGACGGCACTTTTCCCTTTATTTATTATTTGTTTATTCATTTTCTATATTATAGAATTTTTATTTTAAATTTTAATTATTGCCAGAAATATCTGTAGTTTCTTCTACGGTATTATCTACTTCTTCTTCATCCTCACCTGCTACTTCTGTTGTAGGTCCTACTTCTACTGGTAACAATCGTTTTTTAGTTTCTGCTACTTTATCTTTAATATCAATCACAACTCTATTATCACCATTAGTTTCACTGTCACTACTATCACTTGTTTCTGGGGTCATCATAGTATTATTTCCATCATGTTCTGCTAGTTTTGTAATAAAATTAGTTAAATTACCCGTAATATTAGAAATCGCAACTTCTTTCTTTTTCTTTAGTTTTTTAAGCTCAATCATTTCTTTTAATTCTTCTGCTTTGGTTTGTTTTTGTTGTTCTAATTCTAAAATGATAGAAGCTCTACGTTTATTTTCTTCTTCTATGATAGCATTTTTCTTCTTTTGAAATCGCATAAGCGCTTCTTCTTCTCTTTTTTCCCTTTCTTCTGAGTTTTCTTTATACACATCAACACCAGTAATCTCCAAGATTTGTGGTTTAATAAACGTATAATCTTTAAATTTAGCCCCAAATTGTTTAACAATATGTAGTGGAATATTAGGAGATTGTTCAATTAATCTATCTAATTCTGACCTACATTTGTTTATAAATTCCAAACCTCCACAAGTTCTTTGAGAATAAGGTAAACTTAATTCAACGGATATATTTCTTGAAAATTTAGAATAAGCAATACTTGCTGCTCTATGACCTTCTAACAACTCACTTACTCGTAAAAATTGCGCGATAGTAGTGATTAAACCAGCTGTTAAATTTAAGAATCCAATTCCTAATGGTACGTAAGCTTGCCAAGCTGAAGGAAAAGAGCCTTGTGCAAAATTTGCTGTTCCTGTTACAGTACTAATAATAATAACTGGTAACGCAAATCTTAAATTTTGCGCATTATACATTGTGTAAGCTCTGTCATGCATATAGCGATAACTAGCACCAATTTCGCTCCATTCTTTCAAGACTTTTTCTTGTTGTTTATGCCAAATTTTCTTTTTTTCTCCGCCTCTCTTGCGAACACTTCCTTCTTTTTCCATTATATAATTTATAAATATAATATAAGATGACAATTATTGATTATTTAAGTGATACTATATTCTCTACCGACGGAACTACTGGATTTAATATTGCTGTTATTTTATTTCTTTTATTAACATTAAGAGCTATTATTCAACTTGGTAAATTAAAAGAAATTGTTGAATTTTTTAAAAAACCTAAAACTATTGGTCAATTATCTTTGATTGTGGGTTGGATTTACTTAATTTATAACTATTCCTCCAAAAATAAAGATTCTAAAGATAAAAAAATTTCTGAAAATGTTGAAAAGCTTAAAAACGCAAGTAAAAAAGCTATTTTAGCATTATTAATCGCATTTTTTGCTAGAATTGATTTGGTTATTGCCCCATTTTGGTTAATTTGGATGATGGCTTACTACTTAGAAGATTGGGTGTAACTAACAACAACAAGCTCTCAAATTCTCCCACCAACTTCTATTGACTCTATATAATTGTGCTTCTCTTTGACAGTAAAGGCATTTATCAGGTTGACACGGCCCTACTTTCTTCTTCCATTCTTTATAACACTTTGTATGAACACTCTTTCCACATAGTAAACACATTGTTAACTTATCTTTGTTGATATTCATTTTTTCAAAACAAATGGTACATTCGCTCATATATAAGTATAATATTAATATTAATAAGTAGTTGTAAAATAATACTTATCATCAGGACTTAAACAAATAGCAAAGTATTATAGTGTGAAGAAGAAACATTAGAGTTGCGGGATAGGTTAAAAAAATTTGAAATGTGTCCCGGCAAATGTCATGTTATTTAGTTCTAAGATGAATAGAGAACAACAGCTCTTTTAGCTCAGTTTGGTAGAGCATCGGTCTTATGAGCCGAAGGTCACGGGATCAAAGCCCGTAGGGAGCAACCCATTTAGATTCTAACAGCAATAACACAAAAAAAGCCTTTTATTCTTTTAATATACAGAATCTAGCAAACCCTTTGGAAACGTACAGCAACCACACAAAAGCACTTTTAAGCCCTGGATGCTGGTTCGACTCCAGTTGCGGCACATCTTAAGATGTGGGATGGTCCTATATAGGTAATAACCGCAAGTTTCCAGCAAAACATAGCATGATGCACCGAGTCTGGTCGAAGGGGCCGGACTTAAGATCCGGTGGGCGTAATGCCCCGCGTGGGTTCAAATCCCACTC
>Ga0114925_10001359_pt1 | contig 11999 bp, 14 predicted proteins | sample SumtaG_2_FD_87287 | JGI IMG/M metagenome (GOLD analysis project Ga0114925, IMG submission 87287) | Deep subsurface microbial communities from Indian Ocean to uncover new lineages of life (NeLLi) - Sumatra_00607 metaG | ecosystem: Environmental > Aquatic > Marine > Oceanic > Sediment | place...
AAGTGAATCTAAAGTAATGTATTTTGTACTTGAATTACGAACCTTCCATATAGAAATTTGAAAATCAACCTGATCTTCACTCTTGACTCTCCAAGTTGCTAAATTTATAAAAGAGGGCGGCACTCCAGTCGTTTCATCTTTAATATCGAGCTGACAAACAGATATATCACTAGATTCTTGCGGATAAAACTTCAATTGGTCTACACAACCATATCTATTATTACCAAGTTTTTGATGCATATCCTCCATCAACAATTGCTTTATAGAGGAAGTGTGTTTAAGTTTAGATATAGACGTTTCAGGTTTAATATGTACAAATTCTGAGGCACTGCTGGTTGTAGACCAATCTTCTGAGGACACTATATAGGGTTTAGGCGTTTCTCGTTTTATTCGATCTAAAGATAATGGTTTAATGAATGGAGATGCTGCGGGTTTATATTCACTCCCAGATTTGTTAATAAAGCTCTCGCGTTGGCTTTCTTTTGCCTTGTAACGTCCGCGAATATTACGGTAGCTCTTCGAACTTTCGCGGGGCAAGATCTTAGAAGACCTCCAATCACTTACTATAACATCATTATCATCTAAATAGTGATGTTTTTCTTGTTTAGTCCGTCGTTTATCGTTAACTCTCTTCTTTTGTCGTTTTTTTCTCCATTTTCTTGGAGATACGATACTGCGCCGTGTAAACATCTTAAAACAATTTTATTGTCTATTTTGTCCAAAATCCAAATATAAATACTTTCATTTTTCTCTAGAATTTATCCTCAGGGATAGCAGTAGCGCTTGGAAACCTAGGAACCTTGTCTTTTGTCCGATCATTGAATCGGATATTGATCAATTTACCTATAAATCTACTTTTATCCTTGTTAAATTCTTTCATCAATTTCCGTGCAATTTCTAAATCTCCGCTCTGATTTGCCTTAACACGCCTCTCCTTTCCGTTGATAACTTTCCTAAGTTTCCATTTGATTGCTCCCTTATGACTTCCCTCCTGCTCCTCAGCATCATATATTTCCCATTCTTCGTCTTCAAAACGTTTGTATTTGAGTAAATCAGAGCAGTGATAGTTATTCCTCGCTACATATTTTGCATCGCTTTGTCTAACCATTAAACCTTCATATTCATAACCTTCACGTTTTGTTGATTCTCCTACAAAATCTTGCATATGTTTCTCGATTTGGTCATGGTCTTCGACTTTGTACGTAGGTACTAATTGCAGAATATGTCCATCATAATCCTCAAATAAAGCTTCTAATATTCTCCATCTTTCCTCAAAGGTTTTATCTGGATCCCATAAATCAAAAATATAGAATTGAACCAATCCCTCTTCGGGATGCGGTTCTTTTCGAGTAATTTTACATGCTTGCGATAGAAATTGGAAGCGTTCAACACCTTTTAGTTCTTTACCATCACGAACAAGTTGATGTAGGTACATTTCGCCGTCCAAAACAAAGTCCATACATTTCTTTTTCTTTAACCATCTCAATATCTCGTTGCGAATATGATTGAGATGAACATAATCCTTACCATTGCGTGACTCAAGAATTACACTTCCGTTAGCAATTCGGGGCAGAGCACGTACTCCGTCTACTTTAGTTTGCACAAAACATGGGAATGCGATCTTTTTACCAACTGGTGTTAATCCGTAGACTTCTTCACCGCGAACTACTTTGTGATCCTTATATTTTTTGGCTAACATAGGATAATGACGCTGTGAGAGATCTTTTGCTCCTGCAGTGGTCGTTGTAGTAATTTGTGTCTTACCCCACATTTTCACACCGCGATTCATTCCTCCATTAGCTTCTTTCTGATGTATAACCTTAGCGTAAATTTTCATCCCATAAACATCGTGTTCATCAGGTTGATAACCTTTGTCCAGCTTCTCAATCCACTTCTTCTGTGCCCAATCTTCAGTTTGTTCTCTAGCACTCCGACGAGTATTACCTTTAAATGTACGACATGAAGCATCTTTTAATTTTCCTCCAACTTCGCCGTCGGTGCTATAGAACACCGGTTTGTCATCTTTATCCAACCAACAAGCCCACAACCTTTTTTTCCCCGCTTTAGTGGTAGTATATAAGACTGGATACGTTAACTCGAAATCTTCAGATGGCAGCAGCAGCTTTAACGCTTCCATTTATTATTCAAAAAATGTTGAATAATAAAACAATTTTATAGTTTACCTTTTCCTAGGACGAACCGGCACACCTCCAGGAATATAGACATTCCTGGTAAGTTCTTCCAGACCTTTATCTTTATTAATAGCCAACTTGATATCGCGCGGTGTGATCCTCTTGTGCTTATTCTTTCCGGTATCTGCCACTTCTCCAGCCATCCTAAGCAGCTCTTGTGTGAGATATTCAAGTACCGCTGTCAAAAACACAATAGCCTTTTCTCCAATTCTCAAACCATCCAAACTAGAAGCGGACTTAACACGCTCACCCACACGAGATACAGGGAAAATAAGTTCAGCCTTGGAACTTTTAGTTGAACGCTGTGTAGAACCTTTCTTGCCAAGATTAGACACATACTTATTAACAGCTTCAGTACCTCTCTTGTTTGCTTCTTGAGCCAAATCATCACCGACAGTCAAATATACAGCACTTTCAATCTCCTTTTCACTCAGCGTCTTCTTTTTCGAACGCTTCAATAATCCATCTGAGTTACGTACCAACTTATCGCAGTTGATTTTGACATAACTATCGACTACATCTAATGCTCCGCCGCTAATTCCTCCCGGATGCACATCCTGGAGTAATTTTTGAATGAATGTTCTGAAAGTATCATAATTCTTCTTTTTCTTGAGACGGGACTCTTGGGATGCTGAACTCTCCTGAGTTGTTTTCTTTGATACGGATACACTACCCGTATTTTTCTTTGTAACCTTTTTAGATTTTGTTCTTGCTTTCGTAGCCATCTTCTTTAATTGTAGATGGGGATTGTTTCCTTTAAAGAAATTTTATTGGTGTTTTTAAAACCAACTAAAATTTCTTTAAAGAAAGCAAGTCCTAATTACAATTAAAATGACGACAAGAAATCGTAAACAGGTGACGAGTACTAAAAATACCGAGATTGAAGATCCTATAACTGGATTTAAAAGTATACAAATTCGGCGACTTGCCTATCGAGCAGGTGCTGAAAGAATTGAGAGTGACACATATGATTGTGTTCGTCAAGTCATCAGCGAGCAGGTATCCGATCTTCTAAGGAATATTTTGGTGTTCACCACACATACAGACCGTAAAACTGTAACTTTGGAGGATTTGGAAGGAGCTTTAGAGTCTAAGGGCAAATTTTTGATGGCTGGCGGTAATACCGCTAGAGATATTAAGAAATCCAAGGCTAAGGCCAAGAAACCCAAGAAAGTCCCGACCGATGAGGGATCATCTTCGGATCCTCCTAAAAAGCCCCATCGATTCCGTCCCGGAACGGTAGCAAACCAAGAGATCAAGCGGAATCAAGAAACTAGTGATAGGCTAATTTTTAAGCAGAACCGATTTGAGGCGTACGTCAGGGATCTGACTAAGAAACAGCTTTCAAACTGGGGGAAATCGCAGACTACACTTCGGTTCTCTAAGGAATTCTTCAAGCTGTTCCAGGTGGTTATGGAAGAATATTTGGTACGTCTTCTTGAACGGGCTACTAAGGCTTCTGCACATGCTAATCGTAAGAGTATCTCTAAAAAGGACGTAGATTTTATCTACGCCATCACTTCTCAATGAGTTGTTAATAAAGATTTATTGTACTTGTATACAAGTACAATACCGTGTGAATAATCAAGGAGAAAGTATTATAGAGATAAACGTAAATAAGCCGTTGATAAAGAGACAATATTTATAGGTAAATATGGATTCTCAATCAACAGAAGCTACAGAAACACAGACAAATGGTGAAATTGTAAAAGAAGAGATCTCTGCGGTTGATACTACACATCATGAGATTGTTAAAGAACAACCAAAAGAAGATCATGATAGAAAAGATCATGATAGAAAAGATCATGATAGAAAAGATCATGATAGAAAAGATCATGATAGAAAAGATCATGATAGAAAAGATCATGATAGAAAAGATCATGATTTAACGAATACTTCAGGATCTCCTCCGTCAATTTTGCCAAAGCAAGATTTAGCTACAAATAAGATTCTTTATTATTTTAGACATCCTGAAGAAACACCACCACCCATAATTAAAAATATGGTTAAATTGCTTCAGCTTATGAAAGAAGATGAAGAAAACCCTAAGGAAGACGAAAGTTCAGATATCTTTTACTCATCTGACGAGTCTGTAGAAGATAGTTCTGATGAGGAAGAAGAGAAGACTTTACACGTGAAAAGTTCTACACCACTTGGACGAAGTAACATGATCTCTTTAACAAAACATGGTCTACGTTTTCCCAATGGATATTTTAGTCATTTCTTATTACAGCATGTAGAAGCTGCAGTAGTTCAGCCTACCGGATCAGGAAAATCGTTACATGTTATTCTTAGAGACCATGATGATTTAAAAATAAGTCTTCCTATAGGATTTGACGCTAATACTGTTTTGACAGCAATAGAACAATGGATAAGTATGTATAAAAAGATCCTAAAATAGAGTATTCTAGCTAATATTAGCTATAAAGATTAAAATATATAATTTTATATATTTATTGGTAACTCTTACACATGGGTAGATCAGTGGCTAAAGTTAATGAGATGACCCACCTTCTTGTTCGTACATCTGTCTCCGTGCCAGCACTTCTTCGACGGGAATATAACGTTCTTCCTTCCAACAGCATAGGTCTTGATGATAAGACTCGGATAGTCCTCATCTCCACGGAGATGCCTTACGTAGACATCAGCATAGCAGGTCGGGATTCCGCGTTTGGGGACGAGGTAGCGCTCATTGAAGCTCAAGTATTGATAACGTCCTTCATCTCGCACCTTGTTGTGCGCAGTCTTACAAGACTCGTCACGGTGGTTCGAGTAATTCACAAAAGACACTTCAAAGTCGTAGGTACCATCTTTGAACCTCTTAGAGTGGGTCACTGGACCAATAAACTGGTCCTCCCCTTCTTGGTACAATATAGTCACACCCGGCTTGGGACGATAGCGAAAGTCCCATTCGCGAATCTTCTTATCTTTTTGGCGTCGAAGTCTCTCTCTTTCCTCTCTCAGCCGTTGCTTTTCTGCCAACAGCCTCTTTTCCTCAGCAGCCAAAGCCGCCATCTTTTCCACAAGAGCTTTCTTAGTTCTGGGCATGATCAAAAACGAATGAATGAAGGTTAAGTTGTAAAGTTATTAAAAGGTAAGCATTGTAAAAAAAATCAATTTTTCACATGAGAAGATATCTCAGGGAAATTTGGTGTTATACTATTGGGTATGGTTTGGGGATGTATAGTGGGTGGATTATTACAAAGGCATATTATCATCATAATCCCCAAGCCCTTGAAATATGAGAAGTATTATAGATGTCTAAAATGTAAGTAATATACGTATAATTATACGCATATTAATATTATAGAACGAGCTTATAGGTATTTAACAGCAGTAAACTTCTTTAATCTTTGTTTTACATACCGTTGGTCTCTTAGTACCACATAGACTATTTTGTATACAGCTAAGACCATCACTATTATATCCTCGCAAATCTGGCATTTTTTGCCTTGTATTCAGGCTTGATGGGGGTAAAGTATTGGCATTACCAGGAGCGCAGCCAGCTAAATTACAATGACCTAAAGTAGACCCATTACAAAAACTACCACTTGTGAAACGACAGCTATTACAGGCCAAATTTGAAGGCAGATCGCGGAATCCACCCACCAAATTTCCAGTGTAGTCACGTATACTTCCTATTCTTCCACAACTAGCTTCTCCAAGACCACATCTAGTAGTAGCACCTAACCTAGAATTGTTTAAATTAAGAGTAGATGGCGTATTATGACATCTACCTCCTACACAATTGCCGGATACACAATGTTTATCCACACCACAAACACAACTGATACCTCCGAGGACATCTTCATCCAAACAATCTGGATTAGTTGATAGGGATGAGCAGGAACTCACACGTCCTAAATAACGATCTTCGCCGCATGAATCGTGGCTATATGCCAAATCACCGCCTGCATGACTATGACAAAATATATTCCCACAACGATCCAGATGCAGATGAGATTCTGTAGATCCTGGATAGGCCCCGGAAGTTAAAGGATCATGTCTTGGATCCATACCGCAACTAAGATTTACACCACATCCAACAGTTCCACATCCAACAAGATTAGAAGAACCACATGTTTGAGTATATGAACCGCCAAAAGGTTGAGTTGTACTTAAAATTTGTGAAGTTGTAGGAATACAACCTCCTTTACATTTGGTAGTACGTGTGATACGATCTCGCTTATAGCATTTACGTTTCTTAGGATACTTTTTCTTGCGTTTATGACACCTTTTTTGATGGCGCTTTTTGCACTTGGACATTTGTAATATAACAAAAAATAATTGGTTGAACAATTCCTTACTATCTTGTAAAAATGGGCAATCTCATTACAAGCGCGCAAAGCGAATCTGTGGATATTGGAGTATGGGACATGATTACTTATTTAGTGAAACGATATATCGTTTCAAAAGTGGAAAACGACGAATTCCTATGTCAATATCTATTGAATAACAACCAAACAATATCGATGCTACAATACAGTCAACGAGCTATTACGTTCGACCCCCTTCCAAGTCGTATAACTTATCGTTCAAGATCAGATAACTCACTCAGTGAATATGATACTTCACCTAAATATGATACTTCACCTAAATATGATACTTCACCTAAATATGATACTTCACCTAAATATGATACTTCACCTAAATATGATACTTCACCTAAATATGATACTTCACCACAAATTGTAGAATATATTTCAGAGGAATCATCAGAAGACAGTGAGGAATATGAAAGTGAGGAACCTAAAATAGACCGTGAGTTAAGTTTATATTCCGCCTATTATGATGCTATATCCCAAAAACAGCGAGTTTAATTTATACATTTATCTAATGTATAATACTTATATTAAATAGATACATTTACCTCCTTTTACAATTTTTGGATCGGTGATATTTCCCGGAACTTGAGTGATGATGGGTTTTAGTCCTTGAACGATGTGTTTCAGTCCTTAATTCCATTAATCCAAAGGCTAAATTATCAAGTGCCAATTTACCCTTTTCTATAGTTTCTTGATCCACAGCATCTTTTAGTATTTGATCCCATCCTTGGATTCGGTCTCCAATATCTCCTGCACGAGCTTCTATAGAAGCGAACTTAGACTCAATGCTATCTACCTTTTCCTTAATAGGTATAATAACTTTCTTTTGGAGTGTTCTAGACAAATCATCTAAAGCAAACACAACGGCTATAATTGCAATTAAGATCAAGATTAATATAGCTAATATCCACACTGTATAGTTTCCCTCATAATGTGCAAACTCATAGTCATTCTCCATTTATGTAATAAATATATAAAATAATCATTTTATCTACGAACTAAAATAACAATATTATAGAATAATCATGCTATCTATACCAAATAATGCCATTGATCAAAGCCCCAAAACCGAAGCCATAGAACAAGATATAATAGAACAAGATAAAGAACAAGATATATCAGATGAAAAAACGGTACTTTTACAGCAGCATCAAGAAATTCAAAAGCGTTTAGACAGATATTGCGACCTTTTTAGCGACATTACGGATGGTGTTTTAGACGATACCAGTTCAGAACCACCTATAGACATTTTCAGAGAACTGGCGCTTCTCAAAGATGTTTTACGGAATACCACTACTGATTTATGTTTTTGTGAACGTGAAAATGTATGTCGTTGTAAGGATTGTAATGAATGTGATTGCGATGCGGAAGATTATTATACAGTCTGTGGAATGGAGATTATTGAAGGTTCTAATAGTAATATGACGTTTGAATTTTCCACACCATCCACAGTAGACATCGCAAGATTAAAGAATGTGCGGTTCTTTACTTTAGATAAAGAAACCGACGATGAAGAATGGGTAATGGATTTGATCAAGTCCGTTGAGAAAAGGAAGAAAAAGAAAGTCGTGTGCAAATACTCCCTAAAAACCAAAAGTTGGTGTTCAGGAAGTGGATATATCCACTACGAAATCTTCGACATTCCACATTTGCGAGGTAAAAGGATCCAAATCAAGATTGATTACCTCCAATATCATAAAACAAATGAATAAAGTGTTTTTATTGTTTATATTACTAAAAACGCATATAGATGATATTAGACATATAATTCATCTCTGGTGAATCATATATAACGTATATCACGGAAATGTGCAGTGGTTATGTGTAAGTTGTAATAAAGGAAAATGTACAATGCCAGATGAAATCGATAAATTGAGGAAAGAACTTAATAAACTCAAGTTAAATAGTATAGAATAATCAATATATAAGTCTAACTTATATAATATTAGCACAGTTCTTAGCGTAAACGAAGAACAAGATGGAGTGTCTTTACTACCCATTCTTTCAAATGGTAATAGATCGTACCTTAAGCAAACTCAGAGTGGTTAAGTCATCATCGTTTACCGACAGCTTAGCGATCGTTGAGCCGGAACCATATCCTATCATAACGGACTTAGGTTCTCAGTGGCGGATTGTCCAATCTTTTACGTTTTTACCATTGGCTACGGTCATTACCCGTGTTCCTCTTTCAAGTTTCCTATCAGAGTGGTAGTAAAAGCTCCGTGATGATTTTTCATCACGTCTGGATTTATGTCAAAGTCAATTTTTCATATGTATATGTCTTGCGAACCTTTGCATTTACTACAAGTTTTAACTTCCATTTACATATATAGAAATTTTGTCTTTAACTACCAATCAGGAGTTTCCCGCCTCCAGCATGTCTTGCCCTATGATAATATATCAATAGGACTAGCACCTAAACTCTTTTCAAGGGTGCTTTTGAAAGCGCAAATTCACTTTCTTTTTGGATGTTGTAGTCTGATAACGTTCTATCATCTTCCAGTTGTTTTCCAGCGAAAATTAGACGCTGTTGATCTGGTGGGCACCAGAATCCCTATTCTTTCAAATAGGGTCGGACTGTACCTTAAGCAGGATCAGGGTGATTAGCCCATCCTATCCCACCGATACCCGTTCAGTCTCTGACGGCCTTCCATATGCTAATCAATCGACTCGTGACGAGTCTCAAGGACATAAAGTCCTAACACACTTAGGAAGTAACCATGCGGATTGTCAATTTCTTGATAATATTATCAATCATCATTCACGTTATTACCATACCCTCGGCAATTAACCTAGTGCTGCATTTGTAATTTCTTACAAACCGCGGTAGTGAATGCTTTACGAGTTTCCCGCAACGAGGTATCTCGCAACAAGTTAACAATTGTTATCGTTAATTTTGTCACTAGCATCTGAGTTTAATGATTTCTTAATCATTTAGGACTTCAAGTGTTTACCCGCGAACAGAGCCTAATATTCGCGGCACGATGCTTTTCGGGACCCCTTGATCCCTTCTTTGTCTTGAATCTTCTGTTTAACGCTAAGTATAGTATCTGAAAGATCCATATCAATAGTGATCGTTTTTCCAGTCAACGTTTTTACAAAGAGCTGGGTCATTTCCTTTTAAAAGGGAAAAAAGAAATTAATTGAAATCATTTTTTCCTTACAAGTATTTGCTAAATTTAGCAATGTCCAAAATGTGTTCAAAATGTAAAGTAGAAAGATCCCTTAACGAATTTGGAAGACATAGAAGACGCAAAGATGGATTAAATGGTGAATGTAAGTGTTGTGTTAATAAAAGATCAAGGGAAAGGTATAAGACAAACGGAGAGTATTACAAGGCAAAACGAGAAGAATTTAAGGAGAAGAATCCTGATTATTTTAAACAATATCGTCTTGTAAAAAAAAATGATAATGTTTAAACAAAATGAGGTCAAAATCAACAGTGAAGTTTGATATTCCCATAATTTTCCCACCAATGTTATGTTACGATTTGTCCGAAGTTGCTGAGTATATTGATTATGATGATGAGATTGAAGAATTGGGATTGGACGCGAGCAATGTATGCAAAAAGGATATGGATCGCTTAATAGATCACATGGATCTGCAGCGCGCACTTATTGTGGCTGTAGTTTTTAAGTTGAAAGAGCATCTTGCATCCATACTCAAAAAATATAAAGAGCTTCCCCCGGAAGAGCGATTTTTCATCGTGAGGAATGAGATACATCAGCGCGGTCCATCTCTCACTGAGATGGACATTGCCATTGACCAACAAAATATGGATACGCTACGGCTGCTGCTGGACTATGGGATAGATCTGAATTATTTGAATGCGCTTCATAGAGATATTTCTCCAGACGTCTTGAGTTATTTAGAGAGCAAGCGTCAGGAGGAAGTTGAAAACGATCCCAGATTCTTGCAAATTGCATGGAAAACAGGAATTCCGGGGACAATGATGCCCAAAAATTACTATTTGGAGAGAGCATTTGTTTGGGAAAATCCAGAGATGCTTCATCTACTGCTGGAAAAAGGCAACATAGAATTCGAAGCAGAAGACTTTGATTCACAGGTTGCAGATCAGATCTATTCACGAAATTTAGGTATGATAAAAGTTATTTTTGACGATTCAAGATTTTTGACCAAAGATTTTGTTGATCGCATCTACGGATACGCTATGGATATGAAGAGAGCTGAGGTAGCTCAATATATACAGCAAAATGTAAGAAAATATTTTACGGACAGTTGAACTTCCTAAATTCTCATCTTTTATTATTTACATAAAAGATGATATATGACTCGGTCTATGTGGGTGTTGTATTAGCGTTTTTCGTTGCAGTGATTGTAACATTTATTTATACTACATCTCGTCAAGCATTTCGTAAAGTTTGTGATGAAAACTTGAGAATTATTTTACCAATTATGACGTTATCTTCGGTATTGTTCGCGTTATTAGCCACATTTACCATCTCGAATTTGTGGACGAGATATCAAGATATTCGTAAACATCTGGTTACACAACTCAATAAACTCAGGATGCTTTACAGAGCACTCAAATCGATGCCTAAAACAGAACAGATTCGGCGCGATCTGAAAGCGTATGCTAATTCATTAGCGACTACAGAATTGAAGGCGCTTGCTAAGGAAAAATACAGCAATTATACTGAGATATTGTATGACCAATTGATAGACGATATAATGATATACACCAATACACATTTTCCTAACAACCGGTTTGTCATTTTCGGCAACTTTCATGTAGGAGAATCCGGGGAACAACTCTTAACTTCAGAAATTAATCATGCCTTATATTTTGTGATTTTACTTAGTGCTATATTGACTTTGGGTGCGTTTTGGTTCTTGAATATTGTAGATTACGAAGTACAATTCCTTGTTGATTTATTTGTCATCACCATTGTAACATTTGTTTTGTATCTCATTCACGAACTTATAAATCCGTTTGCTAGTGATTTACTTAAAGGATCGTTCACATGTATCTACACCGAGTTTTTGAATGTGTTAGATAAGGAGTTGCCAGATAATTAATTACAGTTAAAATTAAACATATCAAAATTAGAAAATAGCTAAGTAAAAAAAAACCATGGGACGCAAGAAATGTAAATGTTGCAGAGGTCCACCTGGAATAAGAGGTAATACTGGACCAACAGGTAATACTGGATCAACAGGTAATACTGGACCAACAGGTAATACTGGACCCCGAGGTTTAATGGGTACAGCGGCTAATACTGGAGCTACAGGACCAACTGGAAGTACAGGACCTCGAGGTTTAATGGGTACAGCGGCTAATACTGGAGCTACAGGACCAACAGGACCGACAGGAAGTACTGGAAATACAGGTAATACAGGTAATACAGGTCCAACAGGAAGTACAGGACCAACAGGAAGTACAGGATCAACAGGAAGTACAGGATCAACAGGAAGTACAGGACCAACAGGAAGTACAGGAAGTACAGGAAGTACAGGACCA
>Ga0114925_10001360_pt1 | contig 11988 bp, 8 predicted proteins | sample SumtaG_2_FD_87287 | JGI IMG/M metagenome (GOLD analysis project Ga0114925, IMG submission 87287) | Deep subsurface microbial communities from Indian Ocean to uncover new lineages of life (NeLLi) - Sumatra_00607 metaG | ecosystem: Environmental > Aquatic > Marine > Oceanic > Sediment | place...
AATAATCCCACTTGGCAAATAAGCGAATGTAGCTATAATTGGATCGCTAACAACTGCTTCTAATAGATACACATTTAAAAAAGGTCTTCCAAGAGAACCATTAATGCTTGCTAACAACAATACAATTGATAAAAAGATTAATCCAAGAAACAAGAACCTATTTCTATTTGTATTTTCTATCGAGTTAGTTTCATTTTCATTTTGTATATTAGTTTCGGTCGAAAATTTTATAGTTTCGTCTACTTTACGCAAAAACAAGATTCCAGCTGAAAAATTTGCAATACCGAATAACAGAATAGCGCTATAAATGATAAATGGATTATCGGTGTTTCCGATCGACAAAGCAAAAATTGTGAATCCAAAAATTGATCCAATAAGCATTCCTCTTCCAACTGCAGAATCTCGCTTTCCATAAGCATGGGAGCGATGATCCTTATTAGATTTTTCTGCTATAAGCGTATTGAATGGTATCCAAAAAAATCCTGCGAAAAAACCAATTGAAAATGTGCCAATTCCGATGCCTACTAAAGAGTTCAATATAATACCCGTTTATAGGATGAAATAGACCGTCCCTCTTCCAAATGAACCTAATAGAATTAACTTTCTTCTTGATTTTACTTTATCAGTCAAAAATCCTACGAACAGAGAACTAATCATTATGCCCATTACTTGAACTGAAAATATTAAACCTATCTGAACTCCAGTGGCATTTAATTTTTGGCTGGCGATATAAGGGATTATAAAATCCAAAAAAAAGAAGCCCAAGCTATTTAGAGTTACAATCCGAATCATGCTCTTGAAATCGTTTGTGTATCGTATTGAAGAATTCAACTTTAAACCCCTAAATCTAAAATTAACTTTAATGAAAAAAATACTTAATTGAGTAAAAACCTTATGAAATGATTGTTTTAGTCGAAATTAAAAATAAAGAAGAAATCGAAGGCTGAGCAATCACAAGACTTAAATTCATTTTATAGATTTTTAAGTTAAAAATTTATTAATATTCTAAAATATTGATTAAATATAAAACCATTTCTAATTAGAATAATTACAAAGGAGCCATAAAATGAAGTTTTGTAGTAATTGCGGTGCTTCTATTTCTGAAGCTCAATTTATGAATTTTAATGGGTTATGCCCCGAATGTATTAGAATCTCAAATTTAGAAGCAGGTATCATTAAGAGTAATAGTCAGGTTCAAGATCTAAAGAATTAAATATTTTAATTAATTGTAAACTTTACCTTTTATTTATTAAAATTCATCTATAATTAATTACGAGATTTTGGTGATATTTTTATGATCGAATTACAGAAAATGGCAGTTGAAGAATTTGAATCGATTATGGAAAAAAGGCTTTTTAAATTTATTTCAGATTTAGAAGTATACCAAGAAGAATTTGAAGAAAAACTAAGCGTTTCGCCTAAAAAGTTTGCAGAAAGGAAATGGTCTCAAATGTTACCTGATGGTATCAATACAGAAAACAATTATTTTTGGATAATTAAAAAATTCGATTCTGTGGAACCTATTGGACATTTATGGTTGTTGAAACATCCCGAAAAAAAAAATACCTTTATAGCTGATATTTATTTGAAGAAAGAGTATCGTGGTGCGGGTTATGGAACACTTGTTATTAAATTTGTTGAAAAAATCGCAAAAATGGACCATTTATCAAAAGCAATTGAACTCCACGTTTTTAAACACAATCCTAGAGCAGTAAAATTATATGAAAGAATTGGGTTTGAAAATATTGAAGAAGATTTTACAGGATATAGAATGATCAAAAAAATATAGATTTTCAACTAGACAAACTATATTTTTTCAATAATATGCTCCAAAAATCTATCTATCCTTTCTTTTTCTTTAGGAAAATAAGCTAAACTTGCAATTAAAGGAAAACACATAAAAATTTCATGAGATGCGATAATTAGCTTATATCATAAAATAATCAATATGCATCCTTTTTGTTATTTGGATGCAATTTTTTACTTTATTCTTGTTTTTCATAGTTGTCCTAATATTTTAAAACTAAACATCGAAAAATGGTTGTTTAAAGATATAGCTCTAGAGGACGTTTAAAATAAAACATGACCCATTTCCCAAATGGAAATATATATTGAATTATCGCTGTTAAAACGATAGAAACTCCAACTACATAGTCAGTATAAAGTTTTCAAAGCTTAAGATTAAGTTCAAGATATAGTTCTAGTTGAAGTACTAATTCTAGTTATGATCCATTTCCTAAAGAGAAATGACTATACCTAATAGTTGTTAAAACAAATGCAAGTTAGAATGTTGTAATCAAAACGAGCAAAATATTATAGAAAAATAGAAAAAAAAAATATTCAACATGATCAAATCACGGATCTAAAAAATTATAATTTTTTATTTTTTAACGAAATTTTATTAAAACCAATCTATAAATTCGTCCACCGTTCTTCTTTCCCTTCCGTCTTTGCTTTTTTCTAAAGCGTCGTCAATTAGTCCCGCAGTCTCTCGTAAAACTACATCTCGGAAATAACCGTTTAGAACAACTTCCGGACACGACTAAGAAGACCACGAAATTTAATAAGCGCTTTTGATAATCCCGCCATACTTAGACTGCTCTGCTATTAATCGCGTTGTCAATCTTTTTATAAGCAAAATTTCTCACGGATCTTCGAGATTTAATTAATTTCAGCAAATCGTTTGCTTTTGATTCCAAAATTTCAAAATTGTGCAAGAAAGAAATTTATACTTTTGCCTAAATAAAAAATCAATTTTAAAAGGATTAAAACAATAAAAGAAAAAATCAGAAATATAAGGGAATGTTTCTATTTTTATAGTAGAAAATGGTTATATAACTTAGCAAATGTTTTAAAAGATTATAAAAGATGCTTGAATTTACAATCAACGAATTTATTACGCTTAAGTTGGAGGAGGGTAGCACTAACATTTGCGTCCTCGGAGAAGAATTCATTCAATGCAAGTACCTGTTAATGAACATTCCAGTCCAAGACTTTTATAAATACGACGAAATCAATTCCATTGACGATGCTGCCGAAAAGCTCGACAAATCTCTGGAAAGAGGTAATCCTGAGGTTTCTAAGATCGATATCCCGCCCCAAGTGGAGTTCTGGGGGCATTGTAGCAATTTACAAGTGTGGGCAGAGCAAGATTACGATACGCGTTTCATACACAGTAACCTGGCGTTTCCGCTGCTAAAAAAATTAACTGAAGTTGGAGATCTAAAAGCAGAGAAAATTTTTAAGGACGAGATAGGAAAAAGGTTTGAAATGGGTCCAGACTCGGTTAGGCAATTTCTCGCGCTGGAGGGATATTTAAATTATTTAAGTAGAGAGGAAATGTGGAGCGTAATGCCTAACCAATCTGAGGTGACGATTCTTCGCGCCATCGAAAGAGAAACTGGAGCCGAATTTAAACTATGTTCTAACAAAATGGAGGAATTTGTATGGGGACACGCTCCCGATCAGCTCGCGTTCTCTATAAAAGGTGATTTTGTTATGGAGATCGACTTCTTAAATTTTAAAGCTCTCTCTGCTCTGAAATGGAAAAAGATTTTTGCGTTGCTCGGAAAATTAACGGCTCTAAGATGGTTGTATTTGTCTCATAGTAGCCTTAAGAAAATTCCAGAGGGCGTTAGACGCGTAAAAGGTCTCGAAGTTTTGAAACTAAACCATAACGAACTTGAGGAACTTCCTGAGGCAATTGGCGATTTAGAGAAGTTGATCTGGTTGATTCTTAACGATAACAAGATTAAAAAGCTCTCCAAGTCGATTGGGAAGCTTAGTTTATTAGAAGAGCTTCACTTAGATCACAATAAGTTAATAGAACTTCCTAATTCTATTGGAAACCTCAAATCTCTCGTAAAATTATATCTCAAAAATAATCGCTTAGAAACCCTTCCAGATACCGTGATTGGGATGGAGAAGCTTCGACAATTTTCTTTAAGCGATAATTTGCTATCTGACCTTCCCGAAAAGATGATTGAAATGAAGTCTTTAAAAGGCATAGGCTTGAAAGGCAATAAAATTAACGAGAGATCGCCTGTAATCGCTTCTCTTGAAAATAAAGGAGTAATTATTGTATTATAATTATAAAAATTTGAAAAAAAATTAGAAATTAGAAATTAGAAATAAAAAGCAACGTCGTCCACATTAGTAAATAAGATTCTCCTGACTATCTCGTAGAATTTGTTAGGATCGTCAAACTTATGCACGGATAAAGTGTTGTGCCTTGAAATAATCTCGTTCCACCTTAAATAATAAGAAGATTTTTTATAATCGATTTCGCTACCGCCAACCCATTTCATTCCGGATTTTGGAGGACCTGCTCTAGGAGAACCAATCATTTGACTGGGTAATAAACTCCCTGACATGCCAAACGTAAACATACATTCGTCGGATTTCAAGTCAGGGTGATCGGGATCTCTCACGATAAAGGCAGCAGGGCGCACCAGTAAGTTTCCTAATAAAATCGGGATCATCTCTACAAAATTGTTTATAGAATCCTGATCGTTTAAATCGAGCAAAAAACCTATTTGCCTTGGTGCTTTGATGTACCATTCGTTTAAACTGTAATCATTAGGTGGAAGGTATACATTGCTCTTGGGATCAGCACCGTATCCATCCGTAAACGCGTTGAAAGGATATAGGATTATTCTTTTATTTTCAGCGCTTTCTGCTAAGTCAAAAATAAAGCCTAAAGTGTCCATGATAAAATCTTGCATGTATCTTAAATCAGATTCTATTTGATTAGAGTAAACCTCATCAGTCTTCAACTTCGGCAAATAAAGAGAAGAAGCAAATTTTGCCCAATCGTCCTTGAAGTAACGGCGGAAATCATCAGGCGAGAGTATTAATTCTCCTTTTCCTTTTGAGAATGTTAATGTAACCCAGCTCTCTCCACGAGAAGTTAGCCATTCAAACGCTTTATTTCTAAAATCTTGTACTCCTTCTGCGAATATTTTAGAACGCAAACCCACATCAGCCAAACTTAATTGTAACGAATCATATCCTCTGTCCCTACAAATTTGCATGAGCGTTTTATAGAATTGACTTCGCCACGACCTTCTCAGAGTTTCTCTCTTAAAATGGTTGAGAGCTTTATAATGTTCATAAATTCCGCGGGATATAAATTTAGAGAAATCTGAGTGAAGAGTTACGCCAGTAGGTTTTTTATACATCGGAAGCAGGAATTTTACGGGAACTTCAGATAGAGAAATGGTTGCGTCTGAAACGTCCACGGTTCCATCTGTGGGCAATATAAAATTAAAACTCGAAGTAAATCTATCTAAAATATGTTCGTAAGGAGTTCCTTTTGAAAATCTCGAATTAATCTTAGCATTTACTCTGACCAATGCGTCCATTGAACGGGACATAAACTGAACCTTCCCTTCCATTACCATAACTCCTCCAGAAAGCATTTCTTTAAACATATATTTCCCAAAAAGCTCAGTTAAGACCGAAACAACACGCTTAGCTAACAATATTTCACGCTTATCGAACTTTTCGTTATCTCGGCTAAGATCAAATTCATTTTGGCCTCCTACAAAATTCTTCTCGCGATTTATGATAATCTCGTTCATTTTCTCTATCACCAGCGAGTTTGAATCTGTGAATTGATATTGCCTAAAAACATCTATCCAGTTTTGCAGCCATTGTTTTCTCGTCTGATCGGGATTAAAATAGACATTTTGAATAGTTAAAAGGCTATTTTTCTGAACTTTTTTAAGTGAGCATAACTCAAGTGCAAATTCGTTTGCTTCAACAATATCTCCGAATTGGACGAGATAGTGGACAAGGAGGGTTCTGAATCCTAACTCTAAGTCATCATAACCGGGACCTAAATGTAAAAGCCCGTTTTCATCCATGTACGCTCCCAATATTTGTAAATCGTAATTATCAATAGGGAAAAATCTATTCATAACAGATGTGTCGACGTATAAATCGGTTAGCAGTGAAAGTCTATCTAAAAATTGTTTAGAATTGTCGAGGATGAAATCGCGATTTTCGTGAGAATTGAATTCCGGATCTAAAAAGGAATTTTCCTCTTTGAGATTCTTCAACCACTTAGGAGAGGGTCTTATTTTATCAACGGTAATTAGGGACTGGTAAGCAGGTACTGTCATAATGTTGTCTTCTACTTCTTGTAGGAAAGCGATAAACCGATTACCAGTCGCCCAACCTAAAGCGCGATAGTAATTTAGTTGGAACAAACCATCGATAGATTTTATACCCGTTAAAAGCCATTTAAACCACTTATCTCCTCCGCTACGCACGGTAAAACCGCTTGCGTCGAAATTCAATTTGCTGAACAACCGGTTGCCTTCAGGGTTGCTAAGGTAAATGTTATGGAGTACGATCTCTCTATTGGTATTTGTGTCAAAATAAGCGTAACCTTCTCGAATGTTTTGAGGAAGATCGTTAATTATATCTGAGCCAACAACGCCTAATTGACCAGTATGTACATTTCGAACAACAAGCAGAGGTTTTTTTCCTTGGCTTACAAGATAATTGAAGCGCGCTTTGGTAAAATCTACTTTCTTACCACCAATAAGCGTAAATAAATTTGAAGGAATCTCTTCAAAGGTTAATTTTTCTCCCGAATCGAACAGAAAATCGATAGTTTCGTATTTGGTCAATTCAAAAGTTCCCGAAGAAGTGAACTGAAGCATTTTGTTAAGGTTTTCTTCGTTTGAAAAATATTTAATGATGGTCTCAACATAAGTCACAGTGATAGCCTTGTCTATAAAGGTGTCTTTTGCCAAGGCGTAGAGCTCGTCGCGAATCTCTGATTCCTCTGAATCCGGTGAATACCAATCGTCAAATAACTCTTGAATCTTGTTAATGGCGTCTCTGTAATTTGTTGCAGGATTTTCGCGCAAACGGGCATTGATTAACTTAGCAACTCTGAACTTATATAACGAAGCTAATATCGATTTCCTGCTCTTGCTCCCACTCTCGTGCTGCAAATCTAGCATGCTATTCATTTGCAACTTAGATTCGAATATGTTCGAAGCTTCGAATCTATTATGAGCGAAGGTCTGCACGCTATAAGAAGAGTGTTTTTTAATAGGAAGATTCCAACTAGTTCCATCTAACACTTCTCTAATGTGGAGCAACAAATCTACGAGAATAGTAGAGAGCTCGTCCGCTGCTAAGTCTTGAATCTTCAGATCGTTTGGATTTCGATTGTACTTTGCGTGGAAGGAAATGACCAGATCTGGATATATAGCCACGAGCAAATCGTATAGCCTTGCGTTTTGAGGTCCTCCGTTCTCTGGAGCGATTCCGTTGTCTAAAATCTCAAAAATCTCGACGAGTACATCTTGTCCGCCTATTAATTCGTTAAAATCTCCCCTCAGAGGAGCTTTTGGGTTAAATTCCACCCACGAAAATAGGTCGAAATTTGCAAACCCCGAATCTGCGTATTCAGTTGCCATAATCTTGAATAGTTCAGTCATAAATATGGTAGATTCGAGAACATCTCCAATAAATGGGCCAGCAAGTTTGTTAAAAGACATAAAATCACTTTTTACTTGGTCGAAAAATGATTCAGAAATCTTCATGAAAAGCTTATTTAAACCTTTCGAATCAGTAAAGAATTCAACTATTTCGTTCTCAAACAAACCAAAATGCTTGTGTTCAAAATCTTGAGAATATGTTCGCAGAAATTTGTCGAATGCGGCGGGTAAATCTTCGATAGAAATGGTTTTACCTTCGATAACATACGACTCTAAAAGACTATGGTCTTTACGTCCATAGTGGTAATTTCTTCAGAAGGTTCAGCTTGTAAACTTACAGCTGAGGATTTTAAGTTATTAACCTTGTCCAATTGGGCAGATAGTTTGGTTTGATACATGTTAACGAGTTCAAATATCTCACGTTGATTTTTTAATAAACCCATCTGAGCTTCGAGATTAGCAACGCTTTGAGCGGGAGCGTAAGTAACAGCTGAAGTAATGGGACCGTAATATTTAGAATCCACTAAATATTCCACCGCTTGTCCAGAAGAACTTATTTGGTAAATTGAAATGAAGGCGGGGGATCTATCGAACCTACTTTTAAGTTCGGCGTCTTGTCCTAAACCTTTCTTAACGCCTGATAATTTATCGATCTTAACATCCGTGCCTTTCGCTACCATGTCTTGCCTTGCGTTGCTAATTGCCGCGCGCATCTTAGTGGTCGTACCCGCTTTCGGACTTAAAACTCTTTGGCCCAAGTGTTTGATCATAGGGCTAAATCCGTACAAACTAAAGCCCGCAAAACTGAGTCCTGGAACTAACAGCGAAAGCCCTGCAAAAACGCCCGAACCGATAATTCCCGCCATTTTAAGTATCGTCTCGTGTCTGCTCGGAACTAAATCGAGCTTAGACATAATCGAGCGTACGTCTTCTCTATTCTCTCTTAAAAACCTTTCCGTGGTAAATAACTGGTCGCTATCTTGTTCTGCGATAAGCTGGGATAATTCGGTAGTTAAAAGAGAGATTAAAAGTTCTCCTATTGTAATGCTTGACGAAGCTGGGATGTTTTTAGACGATAGGAATTCAGAAGCCTCATATATGATGATAAAAACAACTCTTGAGAATAATTCTAATGCCATTATTCTTACCAAGATCATCAAACGCACTATATCTACTTGCAGATAAGTTAATCGGAGTTGCTAGAGTAGGAAAAAAGGAAGTATCGACTATTTTTAATCCTAAAATCGTTAAGGAAGGGTGAAAGTGGAGGAATTAGATTTATCAGAAAAAATTAATAAAAGGATCGCACTTATAAAAGATGATGTCCTCTCAGGTAAGATTAACTTATTAGAATTACAACTTAATCCTATTTTTAGCGAAATCAAAAATTCTATTAGCATATATAACATCGAAAATTATTCGCATAGCTATAAAAATGCGGTTGAATTGCTCAACGATAAATTTGAAGAGCTTAAGAATTTGCTAAGTTCGTTAGATATAGAAAAAAAGTTCGAAGATTTTTTGAAAACTCACCCCAACGAGGACCAAATATCTGACATATTTCGCGGTTGTTGGAGAAAAACATTTCATTTCGAACCAATTTCTTTGAAATTTTTAGATTACGCTTCTAATCGTTATATCAAAGAAAGGATAATGAATTTTACTATTGAACACTTAACTAAAGAGGAAACTAACGATCAATTTTTAATAGAGGTTCCAAAGTACAAATTTACTGAAAAAATTGGTGCATTTTATGACAAAATTAAAAAAAAACTCCCCTGTTTTTTTGAAGATGTGTTCGATAATGAGTTGGATCAAATAGAAATTTATGAACAATTCGTATACCTTTTACATCTTTTACAATTAAATAAGATTAAATATGAAAAAAATACCAATACGCTATATTTATAAGGTAGAGAAGATGGAAAAGACCATCAAAACGAATAAAAATATACTCATTCAATTTAAGTTTAAGTTCGATCTTTTCACTGGGGATATCTCTTATTCTACAGCTAAATATGTTAAAGGAAAGTAAACTAACATCGTTTGGAAATTAGAATTAAAACATAAAAATTGCTCAATTATTAAACCTTGAGATCCTCCAATATTATAATAATATTCATAATATAGATTCATTTTAACTAAAAAGACATCATTTAATACAAAAGTAGATGAACTATTGGGAGCAAAGGGAATATGGGTAAAATTTAGATACCAATTTCCCATCCAATATAGCGGATTATTATTATAGTTCACACTCTGAGCGATAAATATCTCTGTATGGTTTGCATACTCCGCTTTGATAATTGAATTATTGTTGTAAGTTAGATATATCAGAGATTCATTGGTAACTTCCACTGAATAAATAAAATTATGACTAAAATAAGGGTAAAAATGAAATCTCTTTTTATCATCTTCAATTTGTGCCTTAAGAGATTCTATGAATTCTCTATCGATACGGTATAAATAATCTACATCACCTACGTTATGAACTTCCCCTGAGGAATCTCGATATTTGCAGTACTTTTGATATTCAAATAATTCACTTTTTTCAATGATGCTTTCAAAATTTTGAACGTTTCCTTTATAATTTATTTTATAATATATTCTTGTTAATATTATGGAATTGTTGATAATTAGCGAGAATGTTAGGATTAATCCAGTTATTATTATTATTACTGGGATATATACTAGTTTTCTTTTCATTTTCGCTCACTTCTTTTTTTGAAACAAAATTAAAAAAAAATTAAGATTTTTTACTTATGATATTTATGGTTTATTTAATCATAATGTTGTTACCTTCAATAATAAAGATGAACTCTAAAAAATCTGTATCTCTTTCCATAACAAATTCTAAATCGATCGTTTCAGAAATACCATTATTATGTTCTTCGCCTAGTTCGGTTACTCTGAGATCATCACTATGTTTTAATTGGTTTTTTACCTCTCCTATGGTGGAATGAATTGCGGATTTTAATTGTAAGGATACCCATTGACCATTTTCTAATCTTCCATATAATCTTACATGATCAATATCTGAAATTGTTTTGGGATGTTCAGTGAGTTGAAGATTTATTTTATTGTTTAATGGATAGGGAGCTGTTTGCAGCGTATGAATATAAGTCCTGTCAATGCCATCTATATCATGTATATCCAATAATCCTTCTTCTATATATTCTGTTCCGTTAAAAGTATACAAGATTGGACACCCCCCACCACCTCCAGGAGGAGCTCCAAATTTATCTTTGTCTATATAATTCTCACAATTGTCACAAAAGTCTTGTATAAATGGATGCCAATATTCTGACATTATACACCAGCCATTGGGACAATGATAACCCGGAGGATCTGGGTAAAGTCCATAATTATGTCCAACTTCATGACAAATAACATCACTTTCAATAAAATAATAACGTCTGAGTACTATCGAATGTCTTCCATTAACAAAACCGTATCCCATAGCTTCGACACCAGGGTCATTATAATTATCATAAACAACCCCAATTGCAATGTCTGCACCATTATAATTCACGGGTTCTCCAACCTGAGCTTCAAAATTATATAATAATTGCAATGAAGTAGATCCACTTGAGGTATAAGTATAATCGCCCGAACTAGATACAAAAATATCCAAGTCTACTGCATAATACATTTCAAAAGTATAAAAAACGGAATTTACATAACAATATCCCCAAAAATCATATAAAGCTCTAGCTTCCTCATCAAAAAATCTTGCATAATTCAAACTTCCTAAATAAGGATCTAAAATGAGTAATTTATCGTCATGACCATCTAGTTTTCCAATAGACAATTGATTGAGAATTTTATTTGAATCTAATAATCGTTCCTCCTTATCTAGAAGTCCTTTTTGATTGAATGTACAATAAATCATTTTACTAGTAAAACCGATATCATCTCCCATATCTTTAATATCTAATATACATAACTCATCAGCCTCACCCTTATTTCTATCCCAAGCAACAATATCTCTAATATTTGAATACATTCCGATATTTTTATCCTCCATAATCAACTGTCCATCAGAATTAATTATTCTTACAATTGCTTCTTCCATTATTGATGCTGTTGTTTTGAATTGATAAAGTAAAATTTGATTCTTATCTGATTCCTGCTCAATGAATTGACCAATTGCAAATAAATTCCAATATATTTTAGATTCAGAATATATTATTTCAGAATTATAAATCCCTTTATTATCACGATTAATAATCATAACATTAGTTTCGAAATGCTCTACTGAATCTGTGTTGTCGCTAAATAAAATATAAATACTATCAGAAAATTTCCCATTATTAGAATGTACTTCAAGATCACTTATGCATGAATTTAACTCATAAATTATTTGTATTTTAAACTCCTTATTATTCCTATTAAAATCAAGGAGATAGATTTTAGAGGAGCCTCCTTCCCATGAAGCAATAATTATCTCTTGAGCTTCATCTTCATCAAAATTACCTACATCTACATTATGAATATGTCCAGAAACTTTCTCTGTAATAATCTTAGA
>Ga0114925_10001361_pt1 | contig 11985 bp, 9 predicted proteins | sample SumtaG_2_FD_87287 | JGI IMG/M metagenome (GOLD analysis project Ga0114925, IMG submission 87287) | Deep subsurface microbial communities from Indian Ocean to uncover new lineages of life (NeLLi) - Sumatra_00607 metaG | ecosystem: Environmental > Aquatic > Marine > Oceanic > Sediment | place...
ATGATGAGTTATTATCATGAGGTGGGAAAGAATTCAGGAATCTCGTATGCAATTTTCGGTCACGTTGGGGATAATCATCTGCATTTCAATTTTATACCCGAATCTGAAGAGGCGTTGGTACGCGCGGAAAGAGTGTGTGCACTTCTTTTGAAGAAAGCGGTTGAGCTGGGAGGTACGATTACTGCCGAGCATGGGGTCGGCAAGAAGACTTTTGTGGAAAATGGTGAAAGGAAGCCTTATTTGAAGCTTATGTATGGCGTTGAGGGCTTGAAATCTGTTGCCAGAATAAAGCATGCGTTTGATCCTAATCACATTCTGAATGTAGGGAATATTATTCCAGTTTCTTATCTTGAAGATTTGAACGAATAGATGCTTCACAGACGTTGTACAGCGGCATGGACGGAAAAACCGAGAGACAAGTACATGTGAGCCCACTAACTCAAAGACGGCAGCACCAATAAAACCCCACAGCACACAATTTTCACGTGACCAATGCCTTACCCTTAGACCTCCCTCCACATCCAACATTCAAAATCATCATAAACACACAGCGTTGAAAAATCCTTCTCTTTGACCTAACTCAGCGTGCTAGGCTGTTTAAAATGTTGCCTGATTTTGCGGTCGCTGTCTTCTTGACTTTAGAAAAAGTCGTTTCCAACATATCTCTGCCATTAGGATCCAAATATGCGATTGCTTGATTTTAGTGCATCATTCATCATCTACCCTCTATAGTTTTCAACATACCTCGCCTATTAGGCTCCAAATGTGTCCGACAATGGCGACGCACATCTTGGTCCCGGTCTAAAAACTACGTTGCAACTATGACATTATTACCCGGCTAATAATGGAGAAAAAACCTGCAAGAGGACCTATACTCAAAGAACCGCGTTTTACCTTAAGAGAGAGAATAATGACATAACCCTGTCTTTTTTGGTTAGTAATGTTTTGTGCTTCAAAGATAATAATTGAAGAAAGCTAGTTGTTCCTGTCGATCCATCTTGGAACTATGTTTCAAAAAAGTCCCAATGTACACCGCAGATGAAACGCGTGAACATATTTGGAACCTAATAGTAATAGAGTGTTAAAAACAACCTTTTTTCTAAATTGAGAAGACTGAGTCGTTTGACAGCTAAATAAGACAGCCTGTTCGAGGAGTAGGTTCCGTCATTTTCGCCGTTGCGGCTATTGTTACTCAAAAGAAAAAAATCATTGGCAACCAAAGGACAGGTGTTCCATTTCAGTTTTGAAAGTTAAAAGAGGGTGCCCCCTATGAATAGGGAGGTCATCTGCGAAGGCTTTTCTAGGCCAATACTAAAATTAGTCTCCCGCAACGCAACATCTGCCCTCTTCGATTTATTGGCAATAAATGCTCTATACTAAGTCTGTCAAAAGTCTTCAACACAGTTATAATGGGAACCGAAAAGGCTGAACGCCAAAGCAAAGATTCCATTCAGATACCTCACAAACAGCCGACTATTCGAAATCTTCACCCCTACCCTGTATTCAATCTGCCATAACCCCCGACAACTTTTTTCCTCTGTTTTACATCGCAAAAACCCAGTTAGAGGCATCCGCATACTTCGCCCTGATCAGCCTAATCGTAGGCTTGACCATGCTTCTATACAGACAACACCATTACACGCAAATGCTTAGCCTTAAACTTCCCCTAGAAAAACATCACTAAACACGTAATAGCCTCTACAGTTATGATGGCCGTGCTTTGTGTAATTCCACATCTCACAAGAATATCGTCAACACTAATTTTCACCGGCATAGGAGAAATCATATACTTCGCCATATTGTTCGCAATCGACCACGAGACTAGGTGGCTAATAAGGTCAATTATAATGAAGGCAAGTCCAAGCTGGGAATAACATAATCTATAGACGCCCACGAGAGATAAAAACAAAGATTTAGCTCGTACATGCTACACAAACAAATGATTACCCCCTTGAAGAAAGAGTTACCTATGTTTCATAATTGATCTTATATACGCACACAAGAGGTATTGCTCCCCCATAAGATCTAGGAGAATCACCCGCTTGAGAGAAATACGCTTTCTCAAAATGGTCTAATGTAACGGACTGTGGCTCACCGAAAACCGTTACTTCTTGTCCATACCTCATTAACTTGTAAATAACCGTGTTCAATCCACGCTCGTTCCACCCAACATCTTGAAGAGCACCTGTTTCTGGATCCTCTTCATACCGTCTATACGCCGTGTCGTTTACACCAGTAAGCGGTTCAGAAATTCGAGCCATCCATCTCCACTTTCCCTCGTCAGCCCATCCCACTTCATTAATAAACACCTCTCCAGTATTCTCGTCTTGCTCAGGATAGAATGTTGTAAACACAACAACATGAGTTGCATCGTATTTCCTCAAGATTTCAATAGCTTCAGACTCGGTTGACATGAACATCCATGCAATTTGCTTTATCTGAGTTGAGTTGAACGTGCCATTGTCAACAAGAGTTGTTCTATTTCCAAGAGTTGTGATCCAATATCCATAGTCCCACCAGCTTGCCACAACGGTTGGACCATATGGAGGGCTTAGCGGCAACTCGTCTTGCATCCATTTTAGAGTGTCAATCCAATCGCTCACAGGTTCAGGCGGCTTTATTGGCATGCTTCCAGCGGCAATCGTCGTGGGTGCATACGCATGGTCGAACACTCTTGGATATGGTGACAACTGGGTAGGCAACACGAAGGTAAGCGTGAGCAAAAGAAACATAATTATCAAGAAGACTCCACTGAACTCCTTCCCCACATAAGCTTCAAAACGCGTTTTACGCCTCGGAATAATCGGGGCTTCCTTTAGGACGGTAGTGAAAGGTTTGATCAATCGAACTAATGCTAAGGCCCAAAGGAGGCAAAAAGCTGGAGCCATAAGCAAAACTAACCGCACCATGGACCCAGCAAAGTAAATGGATGTCAAGCCGAAGATAATTAAGAAAATATTCCGATTCGTGGGAGTCCGCATAGCGAAGAACAAACCAATTGGTACAAAAAAGGCGCCTATCCCAAAGTCGTAATAAAACGATCCCCAAGCAGCAGGCCTATGCTCTTGCACAGACTGCACGAGGGGATATAAAAGACGTTCAAAAGGATTCAAGACAGCTGCAAACTTGGTGCCCAAGGGCATAACATATCCATAATGCGAAAGCAAAAGGATCGCAACGGCCAAAAAAGTGATGGAGCCGAGCGCAAACAGCGTTTTCATCTTGAACGTTTTGATAAGACGAGAAACTTCGCAGAGGCACAACAACAGGAAGATTCCCGAAACAGCTAAGATGGTAGTTTCAGTCAAATATTTGAGTCCTATCCTAGGCACGTTGATCGCGATGAAAAGGCCTATGCCAAATGTTGTGCTGTAAGACAGAAGCAAACGAGATGAATATCGACGGAGCAAAATCAAAATAAAAACAAAAAGAACAGCCATTCCAATAGGATATCGTGAAGCCCCCCAAGAAGCAGAAATATACCCGAGCGATAATCCCGCAGCAACTGCATAAACAAAAGTGTTTTTCAGCGACCTTTCAGATTCGATAGATCGAAGGAAAAAAAGGATGAACAATAGAATACCAAAAATACCTACAGCTTCGTCGTCAAAGAAGCCTAGAGTGGTACGCCCGATGAAGGAAGGGCTTAAGGCTAGAAAGAACGCGGAAAAAAGACCCGCTTGTTTACCGCCGATGTCCTTGCCCAAAAAGTACATGACTAAACACGTTAACGTGCCCATTATAACTGGAAAGATCACGCAGAAATTGTAAACTGGATCTGAGACAAGCGGGTTAGAAGAAAAGGCGAAAGACAAACCGAGAGCGTTGGCTATTTGATAAAAAAACGCAGCAGTGAGTGCCAGTCCTGGAAAAGAAGTGCCCGCAACATCACGTCCCCATGGATACCAGCTCATCATGTCACGCGAAGGATCCGCCATTGACCAGCCAGAGGTCCAAGTTAACAGTCCGTTATCAACCATATGCTTGGTTAGGCGATAGTGCCAGTGAGGGTCAAACTCCGAAAGGTAAAAGCCCCAACGGAGGGGAAGCAATCGGACCATGAAGGCGAGGAAAAGGATGAGAGAAATTAATGAAGCATATACCAGTGTGGAGTGGGATATTGGAAAGTGAAGGACCTTAAAGGTCTTTAAAATCTCAACAATTTTTTCTCTGCTGAACACTCTCCGGATTTTCAATATGGATGTCCTTCCTTCGTCAAACAATTCAAACAACCCGTTTATTTCTCTTACGGTTATGCATGTATCAATTTATTTGGCCCTTAGACGCATTGTTACAACAGCCATCATTAGCATACACATGGAATCAGTTTATCTTAATATTGAACACCGGTGAAAGTCTTAGCAATCTGTTTGAGGGTTTTTAAGATGAGAAAGAGTCTCAAAGCTGTTCTCGAAAATAGACTTGAACCCTCCGAGCTCAAGCTTCTCTACAGATCCTACGACATCGTCGGCGACATCGCTATCATCAGGGTTCCTGAAACTCAGGAACAGTATAGTGACGATATTGCCGAAGCTATTATGCAAATTCATAAACGTATCAAAACAGTGTTACGTCAAGTTAGTCCAGTTACCAGCGATTATCGGCTACGTGAGCTTGAGTGGGTTACTGGTGAAAGAAAAACCGAGACCGTTCACAAAGAGCATGCCTGCATCTTTAAGATCGACTTGAAAAGATGCTATTTTTCGCCCAGACTCGTGTATGAGAGAATGCGAATTGCCCAACAGATTCAACTAGACGAGACGGTTGTCAACATGTTCGCCGGCGTTGGATGTTACTCCATTCTAATTGCTAAACATTCTAGGGCTGAAATAATCTATTCCATAGACATCAACCCAATAGCTGCCAGGTACATGAGAGAAAACATCAAGCTCAACAAGGTTGGTGAGCAAGTTATCTCTTTTCAGGGAGACGCAAAAAAGGTTGTTGAGGAAAAGTTGCGAAACATCGCTGACCGAGTTCTCATGCCCTTGCCTGAGAAGGCGTACGAATATCTGGATTATGCCGTGTTAACACTCAAACCAACTGGAGGATGGATTCACTACTACGATTTTGAACACGCCGAAAAAGGTGAAAATCCGATCGAAAAGGTAGAAGCAAGGGTAGCTAAGAAATTACAGAATTTTGGGGTTAGCTTTGAAACGCCATTTCGACGAGTTGTGAGAACTACAGGCCCTCGATGGTATCAAATAGTTGTCGATATAAGGATACTACCGTAAAGATTAACTATTGTCTTTGTTGAGAGAAAATATTTGATTGTTTTAGACGGGTTGTTCGGAACTTTAGGAACATATACACTGACCACAACAAATCTTTATAAACTTTGTAATTAACAAATCATTTGCTTAGCGATTACCCGTAGGAGGAATAGGACAATTAAAAGAAAGCTGATGGACATTTTGGCTTGCCCTATTGACAAACATTATCCCCTTCAACTGCACGTCTTCGAAGAAAAGGAAGAAATTGTGGAAGGCATAATTATATGTCCAAAGTGTTTGCGTTGGTATCCCATTCGAGATGAGATTCCCGAAATGTTACCTAATGAACTACGAGAAGAAAAAGATGAACTGCCTTTCTTACGGAAATGGAAGAACAAAATTCCTCAGAAAATCATTTCAGAGGGCAAACCGTTCAATCTCAAGAAAGAAACTGAAAAGAAGAAAGGTTAACTAGCAATTCTAACTCTACCTAAATCATTTCCAGAAAGGGAAGAATGGTAAAACAGAGTTGAACGAGGATCAGTAAAATTGTAACCTGCTTTTCCGTTAGCGGTCTCAGATTCATTACGATGTGAGTCCAACTGTATATTCTTCTTCCGTAAGGTGGATCGAGTTTTCCATCATTCCTCAATTTTCCCAGACAACTTGCCTTAAATTTAGATCTTAGTTTCAAAAAGAATTCGATAATAAATGGTGACATCATTAGGATTCCACTTCTTTCCATGTTTCCAACGATCACTCCCGCCGCAACCATTGAGCCAAGTAGATAGGTTAGAGAATCCCCTGGCAAAATTTTAGCGGAATACCAGTTGTACTTGATAAAACCAACTAAAGCGGCGAATGTGATTAAGAATATGACTGTTCCAATACTTTTGTGCAATGCAGCATAGATCCCTAAACCTAAAAAATAAACGATGCCCATTCCAGCCTCCAATCCATTAAACCCTGCAAGCAAATTCACAGCGTTAGACGCTCCTACAACACCCAGTGGTATTAACAAGAGGGGGTAAACAATAGGTCCGAAATCAATAGTTCCCCAAAACGGAATCTCCATTTTGGTTACACCAGCACTTACTGCCATAAGCGGAATAGCAGCAGGCAAAGTTAGCAAAGGTTTCAACCATTGAGAGATTCCGACCCTAATATCTTCGCCTTCTTTTGTTCCTATCACTTTTGATTTTACGTTCAAATCATCAAGCAAACCTACAAACATGACTATAACAATAGAGACGGTGACAGCTAGAAGATAAACCAACCATTCTTCCAACTCATAGATGGGTCTAAATGAATACCCTAAATACGTCTGCAAACCTATATAGGCCAACAGGCCAGATAAAACTCCGAAGGCGACACAAATCCCCCCAGAAGTAGCCAACTTTGGTTTGTTCTTTTTCTGGAGGTCTAAACCAACAATCCCCGCGGTGCACAAGAATTTTATGAAATGAGGGGTGACGAAAAAAGTTGTAACAAATGATATCAACACGGAAATTAATAAGACAATCATTTTTGCTACACTTCAATGCTTTTTCAATTTACCGGGTTTGTCACTTCTTCAGCTTTTGAAACCCCGTCTTATCTGTATTTTATCTTTATGAATCTAATTCCAGTACAAAAGAGTATCGTGATTAATGTGATAAAAGTTGATAATAGGGAACATCATAGTAGTGAATACTCACCAAAAAAAAGAGAAAACCTTTCTGATATTCTCTTCTTTAGCTCTACTTTCGCTTGCTGCGACAAGGTAGACTGAAAACCTCTTCTCATAGCCGTTATCCTACAATTATTTGGTCCAAACACCTCTCCCTACACCACGGTATACAAAGCCCTCTTTTTCTGCCTTGACAGGATCTATAACACGGCCCATATCAATAATTGCAGCGGGTTTCTTAACCAAAAACTTGATTTTTCCCAAACTTAATCGTCTGAACCGGTCGTGGCCCACAGCAATGACTAAACAATCTGCCTTCTCAACGGTTTTCTTCAAAGTTCTTTCAGCAGAATACCCCATTTTCACTAACTCTTTGTAGGAAAAAAGAGGATCATACACCCGAACTACCATGCCTTTTTTGTTCAGCATATTTATGAACCTCTTTGCTTGGGAACCATCTGCCACCTTTACATTTGGACGACAAGAAATACCAAAGATCGATACCTTAGCTCTTCGCATGTTTTTACCACATACTCGTAGCGCATCTCTCACTAAACGAACCGTATGCCCCAACATTTCATCATTTATTTTTCTTGCAAGCGTTAACATGGGAAGCTTTACGTTCAATGTTTCCGATTCTTCGACGAGAAGATAGTGATCTTTTATGATATATTCGTTGACAATTTCTGGGGTGGGCAGGTGGCAATTGGGTTGCGTGCTAGCTACTTTTTGTGCTTCAACGATGTCTATCCCGGCTTTTTCGCAAAAGAGAGCAAAGTTGTTTGCCAACGCGAGGTTGATGTCCTGATAGACACTTTCGAATAGCTTGACAGCTTCCGCTGTCTTTATGTCCTTCACCTTCACCGTTTCTCCAGTTACAATTGTGCTCAAAACAAGGCAACCAATCCTCAAGCTTTGTTCATCAACAGCTCCAACAACCCTCGTATAGGAATTGATGTCTTGTAAAACTTGCCCGGGGATGGCGCGAATCGGACTGTAAGCCAAACCAAAGTCGATTCCAGCCTTTAGGCCAGATGTATTCTCAAGCGTTTCCTTTACTAGGCTTTCAGTCACCCCGGGACCTGTTGCACTTGCAGAAATGATCATAGAGCCTACACGCAACCCCATACCTACGTCTTTGCATGCCTTCTCAATAGCCGAGTAGTCAGGCTTTTTCCTTCTATCGATAAGCGTTGGAACAACAAACACGATGATGTCGCTTGCTGAGGCAGCTTCTCTAGTGTCCTGTGTAGCTGTAAGACGACCATTTTTTATGTGCTTTTCTAGAAGCACATCAAGCCTAGGCTCCATAAATGGGGTCTTGCCTTTCTTTATCAGGTTGATGGTGCGTTGGTTTACATCCACAGCAATGACTTTGAACCCTGCTTCGGCGAAAAGACAAGCATGAGACAGGCCCATCCGTCCGCATCCTATAACGCTAAGTGTGTATTTTTCGCGTTTTTCAGGGGTGTTAATGTCTTCTTTTTTAAGCGTCATCATTTCGGGCATTTTTTCACGTCGCCTCTATTTTTTACGTTTGTCTTTAGGTATCCGGCCAGTTTGTATAATAGTTTATGTAGCTATGGTATAGTATCCAAGTTTCTCGTGAAACAATAATTTAGAATGTTTGAGACACACATTTTTTACTTAACATTCAATCAATTTCTTTAATTGTAACTCTAATAACATCACCACGTCTAGCGCGTGGGAAACAGTTAAAAGGTGTTTAAATTAACAGATTTTTCACTTTCATCGGAGACAACTGTGTTGACTGACGTGGCGCAGAGTAAGAAAGCGAAAATTTTTAAAAGGCTGCGAATCGATGACCATTTTCTGTTCAATTTGGGACGAAGTTTTCCTATCGTCTATTCAGTAGCATTATGCATTTTCTGCATTGTATATAGAGTGTATCCCGCACCTAATTTTCTCGTTTTATGCCTCTTCGTGTATGCGGCATATATAAAGCGGGTTCAACGTTTCATTAAGGACTGGGTTCCCTTCATTGCTTTGTTCTTGGCGTATGATGCTATGCGTGGAATTGCGAATAATATAACGGGAATAGTTCACGTCACTGAACTGATAAGTGCCGAATTGCATGTATTCGGCATGATTCCGACTCTAGTGCTTCAGCAATTTTATAGGAACCCCGTTCTCGACTGGACTGGAGGATTTTTTTACGCTTTACACTTCATAGTTCCCATGATGTTTGGTTTTATTCTATGGAACCGTTCTCCAGAAAATTATCGAAAGTATGTTTTTGCTTTGCTCTTGTGTTCTTATAGTGCACTAATAACCTTCTTGGTTTATCCTTCTGCGCCTCCATGGTTTGGAGTAGACGCGGAGCGAATTTTGTTTCACTTAGACGGAGTGGTAGGTGTGCCTTTCTATGCCACGATTTACGCTTTTTTTGAACCTAACCCTTTTGCCGCTCTTCCAAGTCTTCATGCTGCGTATCCTTGGTTGATTTCGCTCTTCGCCATCAAGATTAAGCGAATTAAAGCGTTGCCTGTTCTCATATTTTCGTTTGGAGTCTGGTTCAGCGCGGTTTATATGGGTGAACATTACGTTATTGACTTGGTGGCTGGAGTTGCCTATGCAACAGTAGCGTTCTTTTTGGTAGAGAAACTGACTAAATGACCTTTTGTAGTGAAGATTTACAGAATCAGGTGCTTTTGCATTTATTTATTATTTCATGAAGTTTTGCTTTGTATTCGTTAACAAGATGAACCGCTTTGCTCCTTGTTTTTCCCTCAGCATAAAATCGGTAAATAGGTTCGGTTCCACTAGGCCTTATAAGAATTGAACTTTTGTCTGTGAACCATATTTTTACGCCATCAGTTATGTCTATGTTCATATTCTTCACTTTTTTAACGAGTTCTTTTAACACTCGTTCTTTCAGTTCGTTTGGACACTGTAGCTTATCTTTTTCTATGTGGTAAACGGGTAATTTCGCTAATAATTCTGATAGTTTCTTTTCGGTTTTTGCCATAATATCCAAAATCAACGCGGTGGTCATTGCTCCGTCTCGAACTGGTTGATGAGGCGCATAGAACACGCCGCCATTTTCTTCACCGCCGAGTTTTGCGTTTACCTTTTTCATCACGTGAGAAACAACGATGCTACCAACTTTGGTCCAAACCACTTTACCCCTATATTCATCGGCTATTTCTTTGATAAGGCTGGATGAGCTTATAGGGGTGACAATTATTTCTCCGGGTTTGTTTTGTAAAAAGTGTTTTTCGATGAGCGCGAAGGTTCGGTCTCCCCAGTAGATTTCGCCTCTTTCATCGACGAAAATTGAACGATCAGCATCTCCGTCGTAAGCTACGCCCATGTCTGCATTGATCGCTTTCACCGTTAATGCTAGTTCACCTAAGTTTTCTGGTTTAGGCTCCGAAGGTCTGCTTGGGGAGGTCCCATCAACATTTGCGTTTATTGTGGTAACTCGGCATCCCATTTCTCGGAGCATATAAGGCGCAGTCAAGCTACCTACACCGTTTCCCGGATCCACTACAACGTGAAAACGTCTTTTTCGAATAGTGGTAACATCTACATGTTTTTTTATAGCCTCTTTATATGTACCTAAAATTCCGGGTAGTTGGCATATTCTTCCGATATTATCCCATTTTGCTCGCCGAATTTTACCATTGAAAAAAATGTTTTCGATTTTGGTCTCCTGTTCCCGAGGCAGCTCGATTCCGTCATCAGCAATCACTTTGATTCCGTTATATTCCGGTGGATTATGAGAGGCTGTGATGATTACGCCGCCGTTCATCTTGTTGTGTTTGACCGTGTATTGAATCGCTGGTGTAGGGGCTAATCCAACATTATAAATAGTGCATCCTGTTGAAGTGAGACTTCCGGTCAGAGCTTGGGCGAACATTGGGCTACTGGTTCTGCCGTCGTGTCCTATTACAATTTGTCCGCTTTGAAAAAATGTTCCGATGGCTTCTCCGATTTTCGTTATGAATTCAGGGGTTAAATCGCGATTAACTAATCCGCGGATTCCATTGGTTCCAAAGAGCCGTCTTGATTGCATTGAGTGTTTCCTCCACGAACTTTTTCTTTTTCAAGCGTAATAAAGTTAATAACACGTAGGTTTATAGTAATGGTGCCTACTAATTATACCGATGAATTAAACAGGATTACATCAAACATTTGGGTGTAAGCACGCTTTCTGAAACTTTCCTAAAGGGACAAACTGTTACGCCTTGTGTAAGAGTAATATTGTCTTGGATTACGGCGTGGTCGCCGATAATGCAACCTTCCTTTATTTTTACATGGCTTCCGACAATGACGCCTTCACCGATAATTGTGTCTTTTATTAAGGTGGAATCTGAGATTATGGTTTGAGGAAATATCACTGAGTTTTCAATGTGGGTTTTTTTCCTTATGATAACGTGTTTACCACTAGTCCCATGGGGGCCTATCTTTGATTTCTTTCCAATAGTCACTTCTTCATCGATTATCGTGGGATCTTTGATTTCTACTTCGCTTTCTATAAAGGAGTTTTTTCCTATCTGACTCTTTATTTTGCTGTCAAGCAAAAGCTGATTTACTCTCAGATAATCTCTTGGCTCTCCAATATCGATCCACAGATCCTCGAAATGGTGGCCGTAAATTTTTTTCTCATCAGCTAGTTTAGGAAAAATTTCACGCTCGATTGAAACAGGTTGACCGCTTGGGATGTAATCAAATATTTGTGGATCAAGAACATACATCCCCGCATTGATCAGATTGCTTGGTGCTTCTCCACTGGTGGGCTTTTCTACAAATTGTGCAACGCGATTTTTTTCGGCTAGTTCTACGGTTCCATATCGACTGGGGTCTTCAACGTGGTAAAGTGCTATCGTCGCAATTGCGTCATTCTTTTTGTGTTTTTCCAAAAGCTTTGTATGATCGAAGTTGGTGAAGATATCTCCGTTTATGACGAGAAATGGTTTTTGATCACCGATTAGTTTTTCTGCGTTTTTGATGGCTCCGCCTGTTCCTAACGGCTTTTCCTCTATAGAATACGAGAGTTTCATTTCATGTTTTGATTTTCCGTAGTGTTGAATGAGGGTATCGGCCATGTAGTTTACAGCTAGTATGACTTTTTTG
>Ga0114925_10001362_pt1 | contig 11978 bp, 12 predicted proteins | sample SumtaG_2_FD_87287 | JGI IMG/M metagenome (GOLD analysis project Ga0114925, IMG submission 87287) | Deep subsurface microbial communities from Indian Ocean to uncover new lineages of life (NeLLi) - Sumatra_00607 metaG | ecosystem: Environmental > Aquatic > Marine > Oceanic > Sediment | place...
AGATAAGGAACGGATCTCCGATAGGAATAGACCGAATGCAGCGAGGAGGGGATACGGACACAAATGGCGGATCGAAAGCCAGAAGTATCTACGGGAACATCCTTATTGTGAATGCGATGCATGCAGGATCCTGGGGCGGAGAATAAAGTCGGAGGTAGTCGATCACAGAATCCCGCATCGTGGAGACCCGAAACTGTTCTGGGATAGGAGCAATTGGCGGGCGATGGCGAAGCGATGCCACGATCAGAAAACTGCGCGGGAAAAACAGACCCCCCCTCTTTTTTGTGTGTGCCGAACGTAGACCATGTTGGTTCCTTCGTCTTAGATATGTCAGTTGAGGCATAGGGGGTATTGAGAGATGGCGAATCCTCGTAAACCGACTCGGACGAAGATCATTCAAGGTACATTCCGAAAGGATCGGGCGCCCAAGAAGGAACCTCAGCCCAAGCCGATCTCATTAATCCCAAGACCCCCATCGCATCTGAGCAAATACGCGAAAAAGGCCTGGAAGACTCTCGCCGAGGAGCTCGTTGAAAAAGGGATCCTGACGGTCATTGATACCCTAGCCCTGGAGATCTGCTGCGAGGCTTACGGACAATATCGCTTGGCATATGAGGCGGTCTTTCGGCCGAGCGACAGAAAAACCGGAAAACGTGGCAAGCGAACATTTGCGGAATACATGGAAGGAGAGAACTCCCAGACGACACCGGAGTATGCAGCAATGAACAAGGCCTGGACGACCTTCAAATCGTATTTGGCCGAATTCGGCTTGACGCCGGCCTCGAGAACGAAGCTTGAAATCATAGAACCGAAAGGTAAGGAAGAAGACCCGATGGAGAAGCTCTGGAATGAAGCGTAGTCTTTTCGCTCTCTTTTTTTTCCTACTCTCCATGCTGGTATCAGGTATGGATAAATATATCCCGCCACGGAATGATCTCGCCCTACAATACATCGATGATGTGATGTCGGGCCACCAGGTGGCCTGCAAGTGGGTGCGTTTGGCTGTCGAGCGGCACTTCCGCGATCTGAAGCGAGCCGAGTCCGGGGATCAGGATTTCCCATACTATTTCGATGAGGCGCAGGCGAAACGGATCATCGACTTCACACAACTGCTGCGCCACACTCAAGGAGAATGGGCGAATCCGAGGCTGCACAATCCTCAGATCCGCCTCGAGCCCTGGCAGCAGTTCATCGATTGGGTATTGTTCGGATGGCGCAAGAAGGAAGGCGCCTATCGGCGGTTCACAAAATCCTATATCGAAGTGGGCCGCAAAAACGGCAAGACGGTAATGGCCGCGGCAACGGGTAACTACTGCTTTCTAGTCGATAGCCCTCGGGAGATCGGACCGGAGGTTTTCCACGTTGCCACAAAGAAAGAACAGGCCAGGGACAAACCCTGGAAAGAGGCGATGCTTCAGATCAAGAAGTATCCCTTTCTGAAATCGAAAACCAGAATTTACACGGGCAATTCAACGGTGGTCATACCAGGGACGGCCGCCTTCATGAGGCCCCTCGGCAGAGACTCCTCCACCGAAGACGCCTGGAATCCCCATTTCGTGCTCGTCGACGAGTACCATGCCCATCCGGACAACGCGATGCTGGCGGTCATGCAGTCGGGCACTATAACGAGAAAGCAGCCACTCGTCTACATCATCACTACAGCTGGATTCGACAAGAACTCTCCATGCTACCAGGAGGAGCACACTATCGCGGAACAGGTCCTTGAGCGCCGGATCAATCCCGTTCTGGAGCATATTTTCTACATCATCTACACCCTGGACGAGAAGGACGATTGGACAGATCCGAAGGTCTGGATCAAGGCGAATCCGAATCTGGGAGTTTCCATCGGCCAAGAGGAACTGGAAAACGAGATCAAGGAAGCTCTTATTTCTCCTCGGAAGCAAAACAGAGTAAAAACGAAGAACCTCAACATCTGGACCCAGGCGGAGAGCCGCTGGATTTCTGCCGAAGATTGGGACGCCTGCGGATCTACCGTGGATCCGAAAGAGCTGATCGGCAGAAAGTGCATTATGGGCCTCGATCTGTCTACATCGAAAGATATCACCGCCGAGGTGCTTTGCTTCCTTCCGAAAGAAAAAGATGAAAAGTACAAATTTCTCTTCCGTTTCTTCATCCCCAAGGAGAACATCATCGACCGGGAGCGCAAGGACAAGGTCCCGTATTCTTTATGGGTGGAGCAGGGTCTTGTCATCGCTACTCCCGGCAAAACCATCAACGACGACTTTATCGAACAGCAGATCTTCAAGGATGCGGGGAAATACGAAGTCGAGGAGATCGCCTTTGATCCCTGGAAGGCCCAGGTTTTCGTCAATCATCTGACAGACGAGGGTTTCACCATGGTGGAGATGCGCCAGGGATTTTATACCATGGCCGGGCCGACGGACACCTTCGAACGCAAAGTCCTCGCTGAGGAAATCGCGCATGGGGATCATCCGGTCATGGCCTGGATGGTCTCATGCACGGAGGTAAGAAGCGATAATAAGGGCAATTTTATTGCGATAAAACCGAAACGCGAGGCGACGGGGAAACGCATCGACGGCGTTGTGGCCTCCATCATGGCCCTCGGTCGGGCGGTCCTGAAGGTCGAAGGCGAATCCGATTTCACGAATGAACCTACTCCAAAGCCAGCAGCGGCGGGCATGCGAAGGATAGAATTCTGAAGATGAAGATAAACCTCTTGGATAAAGCCCGTTCGATTTTCTCAAACAACGCAAAACAGCATATGACCGAGATAGGCATAGCAGGCAACACCGGACATTGGGGATACGCCGAAACGGGCGAGTATCTGGCGAAGCTCGACGGAGCTGCCGGCCGGATCATATATGACAAAATGCGGCGCAGCGATCACCAGGTCAAAGCGGTATTGGGCGCAATCACTCTGCCGATCCGGCAGGCCGACTACTATATGGAGCCGGGGAGCGAGGAAGATCAGGACGTGGAGATCGCCAAGATCCTCGAGAAAGCGTTCCTCGAGGAGATGACGATCACCTGGGACGACACAGTGCGTCACGCCCTATTGATGCTTCCGTTCGGCTTCTCAGTTCTCGAGAAGGTCTACGAGTACCGTGACGGCCTGATCCTTCCCCGGAAACTGGATCCCCGCCTGCCGCAATCCGTATTGCGCTGGAAATATGACAAGGAACGCCGGCGATTGACCCATATGATCCAGCAGAACACGGACTGGAAAGAAATAGAGATCCCGATCGAAAAATTACTCGTCTTCACCACGGAAAAGGAAGGCGACAACTGGGAGGGGATCTCGATTCTTCGGCCGGCGTACAAAGGATGGTATATCAAGGACACCTTGGAGAAGATCAATGCGATCATGCATGATCGCTGGGGCGTGGGGATCCCGGAGATGACGGTTCCCAAAGGGATAGAACGCGGCACTCCGCAATGGAACGAAGCCCAGAAACTTCTCGAGGAAGTTCATGCCAATGAGAAAGGCTACATCCTGAAAAACGAAGGCTGGGTATTCGAGATAAAAGCCGGAAAATCCGGAGAAGGAACCGACGTTCTGGGTTCGATCAAATATTACGACGGAGCGATCGCCACAGCCATGCTGGCGATGTTCATCAGCCTGGGGACCGCGAAAAGTGGAAACCGGGCTCTCGGGCAGACATTTTTCGATGCTTTTTTGATGGCGATTCAGGCCTGGGCGGATTATATCGCCGAGGTCATCAACCGATTCTGTGTCCGCGAGCTCGTGGATCTGAACTGGAGCGTTAAGAATTATCCCAAATTTAAGGTCAAACGAATTCAAAGTCTGGCCCTCGAGGCCATCGGCTACCTGGTACAGACCGGGGCGCTGAAATGGAGCGAGGTGCTGGAAAACGATCTTCGGAAGATGTTGCGAATGCCGGGGCGCGATTCCGAAGAAGAAGAGAAAGAGAGCGAGGAGGAAAAAGAAAATGCCACTGCCTAATGAACACAGTTGCCGGCTCAAGCCGCCTAATTACAAAAGATACGCCCGCCAGAACTGCTACAAGAAGCATGACGGGAAATGCATCGATTATGTCTTCGGCATCATCAGCAAAGACAAAAGCGAGCTGCAGTCCATGAGATATCCGAAGGACATATGGAATGAAAAGGCGGCCCGGGCCCACTGCAAGGATGAAGGGGGGACCTTCGAGCCGGCGAAGGAAGAGGAAAAGAAGAGCTGGTATGAGATGAAGGTGAACAAGAAAGACGAGACGGCCGAGATCTCGATTTTTAACGAGATCGGAGGTTGGGGACTCGCCGTGGCGGACTTCAAACGGGATTTCGACGCGATCAAAACCAGCAAGAAGATCAAACTCCTTCTGAATTCCGCTGGCGGTAATGTCTTCGACGGGATGGCGATCTACAACCTGCTGGCTGCCTTCAAAAGCAAGATCAGCGTCGAGGTACTTGGAATTGCCGCCTCCATCGCATCCGTCATTGCCCTGGCCGGCCACGAGCTGACCATGGGCGAGGGATCGTATTTCATGATCCACAATCCCACGGGCTTGTGCATCGGAACCGCCGAGGACATGCGCAAGGTGGCCGAGATCCTCGAGAAGATAGCCGGCCAGATAGCCAACGTCTACACGAACAATTCGAATCTGGACAAGGACGATGTGCTGCAGAAGATGAGCGAAGAGACCTGGTTCACCGCCGAAGAGGCGATGGAAGCCGGATTCGCGGACAACGTCATCGAGAACGGCGGAAAAGCAAAAATGTCGTTCGATATCGACAAGTACAGCTATAAACACGTACCTGAAGAGATCCGAGAGCGTGCGGCAGAGTTCAAAGCGCAACAAACCGCATTTGAAATAGAAAACGACTCCGTTTCTGAAGGCGGAGAATTTGAAGAAGCAGGAGGAGAAGAATTGAAAACTCTAACAGCTATCCTCGTAGCCCTCTCCGCACTCAGCGATGAGGAAAGGGCAAAGGCGACCGACGAGGACAAGAAGAAGGTCGCTGAAATCTTCGGCTTCGACGAGCTTGAGAAGAAGATTGCCGAGCTCGAGGCAAGCATGAAAGATCATCAGCAAAAGGTTGCGCTGCAGGAGGAGAAAATCAGCCTGCTGCTCAATGAAAAACAGGAAGTCTCAAAAGAGCTCGCCGGCCTGAAAAAGACGAAGACGCAGACGGAAAAACATCAGGTCATCGAGAAGGCTCTTTCGGAAGGCAGGATCACCCCGAAGAACCGGTCTCGTTGGGAGGAGCAGTACGACCGGGATCCCGAAGGAACCAGGAAACTTCTGGAGCTCCAGGAGCCGGTCGTCGATTTATCCACGCGGGGAACCGGGACCGGCGGTGACGAGTCATCCATGAACGCGGAGGAGCAGGAGATGGCCGACAAGGCCGGGCTCAGCAAAGAGGACATCAAGAAATACGGCCCAAAGGCCGGGGAGGAGAAATAAATCATGGCACTTACTGCAAATCGTAATTACGCAACCTCGGGTCTGACCGAGGTCTTGCACGGGAAGCTCACCGAGAGCGTCACCTACTACAAGGGCGGGATCGTGGTCTTCGATCCGACGACCGGGCTCGTGGTCAAGGCGGCCGACACCGCCGGCTTCACGCCTGCGGGCGTTCTGAAAAAAGGCGCCGTGGTCGGAGCCGGAGTCAATCCGGACTGCGAGATCGAGACTGGGAAGATCTGGCTGCCTATGTCCGGGGCGGCACAGACGGACGTGGGCGACTACGTCTATGCCACCGCCGACGATACCATCGCCAAGACCGCGACCAACGCAAATCCGTGTGGCAAAGTGGTGGACTTCAAGACCGGATACCTGCTCGTCGATTTCCGGTACGGACTTCCCAAGACGGCGCTAGTATAAGCTAGCACAAACAGGAAGGAGAATTGATATGTTGAATGCAACCCAGATCGTCGCCGCCCAAAAGGTGATGCAGACGATCTTCAACCAGGCCATGGCCGAGATGGCGGGAGCCAATCCCTACATGGCCCTGGCCCAGCTCGCCTCTGAGATCATCTCAGAGGGCGCGGAGGAGGACTACCGCTGGCTCGGCGCGATGCCGCTCTTCACGGAGTGGTTCGGGGACCTCACCGTTGAGGACCTCGCCGAGTACGAGTATACGCTGAAAAACCGGCACTTCGCGGCGGCGGTGGGAATCGATCGCGACGAGATCGAGGACGACAAATGGAACCTCATCAAACCGCGCATCCAGGCGCTCGCCGTGCGGGCGCTGCAGCACCGCGGGAAGCTCATCGAGGACCTCATTATCAACGGCACGACCTATCTCGCCTTCGACGGCATCGCGTTCTTCAGCGACATCACGGGCGTCCGGGTCAATGACAACCTGCTCGCCGGCACGATTTCGGCGGCTACTCCGACGATCGCCCAGGTAGAAGCGGATCTCGACACTGTGCGTCAGGCGATGATGCAGTTCATAGATGATAAAAGCGAAGTCATCGGCATCACGCCGACCATTTTCGCCGTGCATCCGAAGTTGGAGAGGCTCTTCCGCACCGTGATGCGCTCCACCGCCGATCCCGGGATCAGCAATGCCGGCGCCTACAATCCGTTCGCCGAATGGATCAAGGGCGTGGTCGTGCTTCCCAGCGCAAGCGACGTCAACGACTTCTACGCCTTCTGCATCGACTATCCGGTAAAGCCGTACGTCTGGCAAATGCGGAAGAGCATAGAGACGGAGCTCGTGGAGCAGAAGCTCAATCGCAAGCAGATCTTCAAGGGCGATTATCGGGCGAACGCCGGACTCACGCTGCCGGTCCTGGCCGCGAAAGTCGTCTCGGCTGTCGCCTAAGACGTAGAGTACGCGTAGAACGAAAAACATAATGGGCGGGCTTCTCCGTCCGCCCATTTATCAGGAAGGAGAGCAGAGATGAAAATGGTCAAAATCAGATACATTAGCGGTCCTAATCCAGGATTCGAGCATGTGATGAAAGAAGAAATCGCCCGTGTGCTGGAAAAGCGAGGTCAGATCGAGATCGTGAAGCATTCTCCGGGCCGAAAAACAAAGGCCGAAAAGAAAAACGAGCAGCCCGAAGAGACATCGGACGACGAAGAATCCGACAAGGAGTAACTCTGAATGGCGGATTACTGCACCAAGGAAGACGTCATCCGGGAGCTCCCGAACATTAAAATCGACGCGACCACGAAGCCGTCCGATTCGGAAGTGACCCAGTTCTGTTCCGATATCACGGCGGAGATGGACGCCCGGATGCGGGCCGTGGGAATCACAATTCCGGTCGACGATGAAGATCTTCTCAAGGTCCTCAAACCAATTGCCATCAACGGCGTGAAGGCGAAAGTTCTTCGAAGCAAGCAGCTCGAGGAAGGGGACGAGGAGAGGGCGGCGACCTTTGAAGAGCTCTACCAGGGAGCCTTGGAACGCATCGAGCGCCGGCCTTCGATCGTGCGGGAAGAGGACTCACCCGGCCAGCCGCAGGGAACGGAGCGAGAGGATACTGATATCCGGTTCACCCGGACCGGCGAGGAGTGGTAAATGGAAGACACGCTTGCCGGGATCAAAATCTATTTCGAATCGGATCTGCCGGCGGAGCTCACGGCGATCGGAACCGAGCGAGGGGTCACGGTTCCACCGTGGAAAAATCTCGATACGGGCCGGATCAAGGATCGCCAGTATCCGGCGATCGAGATCATTCCGCGGACGATCGAATACGAATATGGCGAGGAAGACGGCCCGTTCATCGAGCCGATTGAATATCATAATGCGGCTGCCATCATCAGCCAGGTTGGATCGGAATATAAAGACGTGCAGAACGATCTGCTGCGGTATGTCGAAGGGATCCGTCGCATTACGATTACCGATGATACCTATGGCAATCTCTTTAACTGGGCGCGGCTGAACGGGATGAACATGAGCGAGATCTCGGAAGCGCAGAAAAGCGGCAAGCTTCTGCAGCAAGTGATTGTAGAGCTCAGAATCCGGGTGATCCGAGGATAGCGATGCAAGTACAGGTAACGATTTCCGGCGATGATGAGCTGATCGCCGATCTGAAGCGGTTCGGCCAGGATTTTCCGAAGGTCCTAAACTCTATGCTCCGATACTCCGCGAACAAGTTCATCGCTCATGTGCGCAAGAACTACCTGAGCGGACAGATGCTGAAAGCGAGCCGCGGCGGAAAGCTCTGGAAATCCTTGAGAGTAAGAAAAACAAGGGGGCGCCAACATTCATACATCGTCCTCGGTCCCCGTCTTTCGAATATCTATGAACATCCGGGAGGCGCGGTGATCAAGCCGAAACGAAAGAAATCGCTCGCATGGGGAGGTCCGCGGGGAGGAAAACAGCCGATTCATGCCCAAGAAGTCCGGCTTGCTCGGCGGCCGTTCATGAGCGCCGCACAGAAAACGTTCAATTTCAACCAGGCTACGAATGAGGCGATCAACAAGATCATGGACAGGGAGCTGCGGAGAAGAGGCTTCAAATGATTTTTAAAGGAAATTAGGAGGGCAAAATGCCTAGTGTAAAAAATATCAAAGTAACGATCGGAGGTCCCGAGTCTCCTGTGGGGACGCCGGAGGCGCGGACCCACGTGATCCCGATCCGGGCGGTGCCGGGGCTGAACAAGGCGGTCGAGAAGACCCTGGATCCGGTGATAATCGGCAGCAATATGGACGCCGGAGAGCTTACCGTGGCCGACTCGGTAGCCGGTGCCATTCCGCTCTCGCCGCGGGCCGTGGCGGGTTTCGGCAAGCTGCTGAAGAGTCTGCTCGGAACTGAGGGGACTGTCCAACAGGTGGCGGCCGCAATCCGGATCCGCTACAAAGGCTCCTCGGCAAGCTGCAAGCTGGTGGCCGACACAGGAACCGACGAGCTCAAATCCTACGTCGGCGACAAGGGAGCCGAAATCCTGGATACGAACTTCGGAACGGCCGGCGTGATCGATCTTACGGATCCCACGACCGACACCGTGGGCGAGCTAGTCACCGTGATCGACGGATATACGGATTACGAATGCGAGAAACTTTTCGGCGAGGATTCGGTGGATGCCGGCGAGATCATCGCTGTGACTCAGGTTCAAGCGAAGGATATGTGGGCCTACATGCTGTTTTCAAGCGCCGCATCCGGAGCCTACGCCCACATCTTCACGGCAGACCTTACGGATGCCGAGAAGCCGGCCTATTCGATCCAGAAGGACGGATATCAAGACAACTTCTTGTACGCCGGTTGCATAGTGGACACCTTGTCCCTGGCGGCCGCCCTCAAGGGAATGGTCGAGGGGGAAGCCGGAATCCTGGGATTCACCGAGGCGGACAGCCAGACCGCGTCGGGGCTGACGCTGGAGGATGCCAAAGCATTGATCTTTCACACCGGGAGCTTCGCCCTGGCCGGCAAAGACTATAAGTTCTTGCGGAATGTGAACCTCTCGGTGGCAGACGACTCCAACCAGAAAAGATACGGTCTGACAAGCACCTCGCGGCAGTACCACCAGAAGGGAAAATTCGACGTGAGCGGAGACTTCCAACTGCGCCTGGACGCGGAGACGATTCTGGAACGGGCCAAGGTATTCAACAACGGTCTGGCGGCGATCTCATTTCTGTTCAAGGGAAAGGCCATCTTGGAAGCTACACTGCCGGCGGACAGTGTTCCTGAACTCATGCTAGTCGAGCTCCCCTATTGCGGATACAGCGCCTTTGAGTTCCCGGAAAACGCCGGCGTTCTGGATGCGAAGATCAACTTCAAGACCCTGAAGCCGGGCGGAACGCTGTACAACGAGCCTATCAAGGTCATCCTGGTCACCGAAGACTCGGCGGCCTACTGATGAGCTGGGAGGACAAGTGCCGGATCCGCCGGCTGGGGGAACGGCACAAGCTCGAATCACTCCCTGGATTCTGGTTCCGGCCGCAGAAGTACTCGGTCGAGGGAGATGAAGCGGTCAGCCTGGGCCAGCTCAGGCTCAAGGACAGATTCAAGCCGGACACGATCCGGAGGATCCTGGATAAGGTGAAGGACAATCCGGATCCGAAAGCCCGAGTCGAAGATCTTCTGCTTACACTGGATGATGAGGACCTGTCGGCTATCATGGATGAGGCCTCCGACGTGCCGGCCGGAGCTCAGACTGAATATAAGAATTTAGTTCTTCTCTACGGGATCGGAGAGCACAATTTCAAGAAAGCAGACGGTGAGCTCGAGACGGTCAGCGAAGATTTTGTGGACCGGATCCTGCAGGATAGAGAGCTCACAAACGAGATGGTCGGTGTTACCGTTAGGTGGAACCGCCCTTTACCGATAGGGAGCGCCTCGAGATCGCGGACGTCGTCGAGTGGCGATTCCGGGGACAGCTCCCCGAATAAGGAGAAGAATACCCCGACGGAACCGTTCCCAGCAAGCTGATCGAGAAATGGGAAAGATTCGTGGATGATTATATCGCCCTTAAGCGCCCCGACGGGATGGTCGCCTATAAATATCCGGGAGCGTACTGCGAGCAACCGGCATTCGACTTGCGAGTATATAAAGTGATCCGAGAAAGGCTGTTTCAACTGAGGAAAAATGGCTAAACGAGTAGATACGGAGTTCCGGGGTAGCGAAACCGTCTCAAAGGCAGCGCGCAAGGCTGCCGGTGGCGTCACCGGACTTAATAAAACCGTCCAAGATTCTCAGAAATTATTCAGAGGTTCGACCCTTGCGATCGGCGCGGCTGTTGCCGCCCTGTATGGTATTGGCCGGGCTATCGGAAGCGCGATCGAAGCCTACAAAGAACAGGAGCAGGCAGAGACCAAACTCGCAGCGGCATTGAAGGCTACTGGTGGAGCCGTCGGCATCACCAAAGAGGAGATGATCGACTATGCCAAGGAGATGCAGAATCTCACCACTTATGGCGATGAGGCGTTTATAACTGCCCAAGCGCTCATGACCACGTTTACCAAGGTCGGGAAGGAGGTCTTCCCCGTAGCGATCGAGGCGGCAGCCGATATGAGTACGATGTTCGGCCAGGACCTCCAGCAGTCGGTGATCCAGCTGGGGACCGCCTTGAATGATCCCATTGCAGGAATTGGCCGATTACGTCGGATCGGTATCAGTTTCACCGAAGCGCAGAAAGAACAGATCCGCGTACTCACCGAGGCCGGCGATACGATGGGCGCTCAGCGGGTTATCCTCGAGGAGCTCGCCGTAGAGTTCGGGGGAGTCGCCCGGGCGGCCGGGGAGACGGCCACCGGTGCGATAGAGCAATTCCGAAACGCTATGTCTGATTTAAAACAAGAAAGTGGCAAAACCGCAGTAAATGCTCTCAAGCCAGTTGTTACCTGGTTAAAAAATATTGCGCAAGAAGCCGCGGCCGCGTTTGAGCGCATCAACGATCTTAACAGAATCATGCAAGGCGAAGCTCCTCTTGAAACAACGGAACAGATCCGGGCGGCGATAGAAAAGATTCGTGAAGAGCTCACAGAGGTCACTCGAGATCCGGAAGCCTGGGGCTGGGTCCGGAAAATGAGGAAATCGGAGGTCTATGAGTATATCGTTGAGCTCCAGAACCAAATTGAGGGACTTAGACGCAAGCTGATCAAATTGGGGAAAGATACGAAGCCGGTTATCGAAGAAGACATAATCGATCCTTTCGATGCTGCGGCGAAGGCCGGTAGAGAGCGTTTGGCCGAAGCTTTTGAGATTATCGAGCTCCAGGCTCAGGCATTTGGTGATGCGATAGATGTTACAAAAGAGAAAATCAGAGCGGTCGAGAAAGTCATCAAGGAATTGATCGATCAGGGATTACATCCAACTTGGCCGGCGATGCAACAATTAATCGATCTATGGAATGAGTTCAATACGACGAATGAAGAAATGATCGATGGAATCGGAAATACTACTACCGAATATCAGGATTTACTCGGTGTTTTAAAAAATCTTGATGCTTTCATTAAAGATACGGGAAAAACTGAAAAAGAAATTCTTCAAGAAAAGATCGCTCTGGCCTACGAATATATCTATATTGTGGATTCGATAGGTCAACGCGTTATTTCCATCTGGGATCAGGTATATAAGAA
>Ga0114925_10001363_pt1 | contig 11977 bp, 10 predicted proteins | sample SumtaG_2_FD_87287 | JGI IMG/M metagenome (GOLD analysis project Ga0114925, IMG submission 87287) | Deep subsurface microbial communities from Indian Ocean to uncover new lineages of life (NeLLi) - Sumatra_00607 metaG | ecosystem: Environmental > Aquatic > Marine > Oceanic > Sediment | place...
AATAATTTAAGTGTTGTAATAGACAGCGACTTTGCAGATAGAAATGATTTAAATAGAGGAGATAATGTATTCATTCGAGGTCTTAATAATGCTAAATTGAAAATATCGGGTTTATGTAACGCGCCAGAATTTTTAATGATGACATCAAATCCTGAATATTCGATACCAATTCAAGGCTCAATAACAGTAGGTTATCTTTCAAAAGATACGCTAAAAAACTATATAGTTCAAAATTTTGAAGTTTTAAACTCTTCTTCTCCAGAAGATTTGTCTTCTTTGATATATTATTATAAAAGCATAGATTATAACAATATTGCTGTTACCTTTAAAGATAAAGTTGATGTTTCTGACGGTAATAAAGCAGTAAAAGATTATTTAGAAGATTATTTAAAAGTAAACATTGAAACAGCAGAATTTTTTGAGGACTTGATGGCCTACGATTCATTTCATAGCGACATACAGGATATGAAAAGTTTCACCACGATTATTTTAGTATTTATGCTACTCATGGGGTTGTTTATTACATTTGTTATATTTAGTAGATATATTTATAATCAAAAGCAGCAAATAGGGACGCTTATAAGCTTTGGATATACTAAATCTGATATTAATAAGTATTTTCTTCAGATTTATTTATTAATATCAATAATCACTATTCCTCTTTCATTATTAATAGGCTATGTCGTAGGTTGGGCTATATTAGGGGTCTTAGTTTCGAATGTAGCCAATATATCTATTAACGATCTAACCTTCTTATTTTTGCCAGAAATTATATATATAGGGTTAGGTGTGGGGCTTTTTATAATATTGGTGAGTCTCTACATTCCAATAAGAAAAGTAAAAAGGACTGTTGTAGCAGATTTGATTTACGGTCAATCCGAATCTAAGTTTTTCATTATAAAATTAAAAAAATCTTCGAAACCTAAGGAAAAAGTTTCTCATACCCTGATCCATAGAAATCTATTTCGCCATAAGAAAAGATTAATTTTTACCACATTCGCTATGACATTTTCTTTATTAATCATCTCAGCAACTCAAACTGTAATTGATAGCATGGATTATAATGTCTCTCGAGTTTTCAAATCAGAGAATAATGACGTGCAAGCCAATGAAAATTGGGATTTGAATGTAAATTTTCAAAAAGGCATAAATATGAGCTATCCCAATAATATTGTTGATCAGATATCAGAAATCAAAGGTGTTAAAGATACACAAATCTATGTAAAAAAATTAATTACTGCAAAAGGAGACGAAGATCAAATTTTTTTATTGGTTGGCTTTAACGCAGAGAAAACCAAAATGCATCATTTTACATGGGACGATGAGCAAGATGAAAATTCGGTTCCAAAAGATGATGACGAAATTGTCATATCTTATGGTCATGCTCATGACTTAGATAAAAAAGTGGGAGATAAATTAAAAATTATATCCCCCACCAATGAAGAATTCACTTTCAAAATTGTAGGCGTTCATAAAGAACTAATAAGCACGGGTTATGTTACTCTAAACGGAGGTCGAAAAGTGATTTATAATAGCGGGAAAATGGCTGATGGCGTTTATATCATTCTCGAAAATGATGCCGATAGGGATGAAATTATTAATGACATTTATGACTTAGAGAATATTGAGATTGTTTTCGATTCTGAAGTGATGGGTGAGAAATTAAAAGAATATTTTAACGATTTTTTACCACTTATGTTAATGGTTGTTGGATATAGCCTATTAGTTTCTTTTTTCATTATATTTTATAATTCGATCATGAATATATATGATAAAAATTATGAGTATGGGATACTGAGATCGCTTGGTTTTCCAAGAAGAAAGAACTTTAGGCTAATATTGGGGGAGAACATGACACAAGGGTCCATTTCCATAGCATTAGCATTGATTTTTACTTATCCGTTGAGTCTTCAATTGGCGGCTATTTTTGGAACCGGGGCATTTAAAGTCGTTGTCGGTCTAAATGCTATTTCATATATAATCATACCACCAATAATCCTTATTTTGCTGGGGTCTCTTATCAGTTTAAAGACTATTTATAAGACAAATCTCTACGAGCAGGTCCAAATAAGATTTATTGGGTAATTTATTTTATTTTCAGTGCACCAAGGGCAGTCTTAGTTGATATTTCTGCTTCTTTCTTATTAACCATACCAATAGTTACAGCACAAATATTATGTCTAGATATGTATTCAAATGCCATTTTTGGATTAAGCGCTCCTGCGGCTAATGTTTTCATTCCAATAAATGCATAATCTTTAGATTTTTCCACAATCTCTTCTAATTCCTTAACATTTCCCATGAATGCTCCATTCGCATTAAATGGAATTAAAAATGTTTTTACTTTCAACGAGTTTTCGATGGCGAATTTAATCGTAGGAACTGGATCATGGGTCGCAATTCCAGGTATAATGTTATAGGAATTAATTTCATCTAAAAATCTTATTAATTTTTTTCCCTTATTGTCAGCTATCATTCCATGTACAAATATTAATTTTGCTCCGACTTCTACTAATGCTTCAATTCCGGGATCTTTTCCGGGATAAGTAGAACCAGTAACAATATAATCATCGAACTGTTCTACCATCATTTTTGTTGCTTCCATAATTTTCCCAATTGGTATAGCTTCGATACCTCGTGCTCCCGCTTGATAAGCAGCTTCTAATATTTCAAACATTGCATTAGGATCGTTTAAAAATTTTCTACGCCACTCAAAAGCATTAACTCCAAATTGACCCGCCCCGATAAAAGGGCTTGTGCCTGTCATTACTAAGGGAATCTCTTCCCCATCAATCTTACAGAACAATCTTAAATCTCCGCTTAAATTTTAAATGATTCAAATGAATCTTTCATCTCTTCAATTTCTAATAAATATTTTGAATACAATTCGGGGCTATGAGAATAATTGAATTGATAATTTATCTTTTTTATTTTTATATTCTTTTTCGTTTAAAACACGGATAAGGGTAAAATTTTGAAATTAATATATATCTTAACAAAGAATAATATATATAAAACTAATAATAATTGAAGAAGCGGTCAAAATTAGGAATATCAATGGAATAATTGTTCCCACTATTACATTCTTCGATAAGGATTTCAAGATAAACCTTGATCTAAGTTCAATTCTATTAAAGCATAATTTAATTAATGGAGTTAATGCTATATTTCTTTTTGGAACTACAGGAGAAGGTTTTACCTTTGCAGATAAATTAGAGAATAAGATTCCTCTTATTGAATTATCTTTAGATATTGTAAAAGATAAAATTCCAGTTCTAATAGGTATTTATGGAAATAATAGTGATGACGTTTTAAATGAATTGGAAGAATTGGGAAGGAAATTCAAGGAGATTGGATTTGTAATTAGTCCTCCCTTTCAATATAAACTTTCAAAAGAAGAATTAGGGGCTTATTTTGAAAGTATTATCGGTTCTACAGAATTAAAGAATTATATTTACCTTTATAATAATCCGGCGTTATTTAAGGAAACAGAATTAGCCCCAGAAATTTTAAACAAGTTAATAGACTTTCCTAATTTAAAAGGTATAAAAGATTCCTCTAAAAAAATTAATAAATATATCGCATATCTAAATTATCTTAGTGAGGATTTTTGCATTTATTGCGAAAAGGAGAGTATGTTCTCAACTTTTCTTCAATTAATTCCGACAGAATTAAGAAAATTCTGTGGAATTGTTCCAAGTATGAGTAATATTAGCAATATTTGCATGAAATTATACAGTGCGGCTCTTAAAGAAAATACTCTTGAGGTTATAAGACTTCAAGAGGACTTAGATGAATATCGAAATAAGATCTATGATGTTCAATTACATTATGGAAAACAACCAAGAGGACTTAAAACAGCCTTTTATTTGCTCTATAAAGATTATATTTCCGCTGACTTTAATGAAGTAGTAAATGTCTCGCCAGAATTAGAACGTCCTTTTGAAAATTTTACTTATGATAGAATAAAAGCAACTGTACGATATCTCATAAATCTTAATTATATAGATAGATATTTTCCCATCGGAAGAGTTCTTTATACAATTGACGATTTTAGAGAGAGATTTTCACATTTAATAGAATTAGGTGAAATAAAAAAGATTAAAGGCCCTTATGGTGGAAAAATTAATGCTATTTATCGATTAAGATTTGAAAATAACGACGTTGTCTTTAGAACACGTACATCTAAAGCATTTCACTATGAAGATATTGTAAAAGAAAAATTAATATATCCTTTTCTTGATAAAACTCTTAATATAGAAACACCAGATCTCAACAAAAAAGTAAAAAATATCATTGCAACCAAGACCGGAAGTTATTTTTTTGATTCTCAAAAGGCTCCAATTATTCCCGTTGGAAATCTAATTTTTTATGATGAAACTAAAGGATTTTTTCCTTATATCTATACTCTTCAACAATATATTTCAGGAAAACCTCTTTATTTTATTTTGGAAAAATATAAGGCAGAAAATCTTAACCTTAACACCCCTAAACTACTAAATCTATTTAATAATTTAGGAGAAATTCTGGGAAAAATGCATGAAATCAAATTTGATTCTTTCCACGAAACTCTTATCAATATTGGAAAACCTAGTAAAAAATCTTGGTTTGATATTTTTAAATCTCAGTCTGATGGCGAATTTCAAGGAGCAAAAAAAAATAAAGTGGACTTTGTTAATGATATTCGTGAGTATTTTAAAGAGAATAAATCATTAATAGAAGAAGAAGATGAGCCCATTTTATTTCATAATGATTTCCACGCGCAAAATCTCATCATAAAGGAAGAAACTGGCTCATTCCAAATAAATGGCTTAATTAATTTTGAAAATTGGCAAATAGGGGTCAGAGCACAAGATTTTGTAAAGTTTGATTTTTGGACTTTGGGACCTTTAAATGAGCCAGAATTAAAAGAATCCTTCTTTAAAGGCTATGTAAATATTTATAAGGATAAAATTGATAAAGAATTTTTAAAAAAAACCGAGATTTATAAAGTTTTATGGCTGTTAAAAGTATATAATTTTGAAATGGATAAAATAAAGAAAGGAGAAAAATTTGAATTTGTTGATATTCGATTTCCTTCAGCAAAAACTTATTTAAATGAAATAAAGAGAATTATAATGAAATAATCTTACTTTTTATTTATATAGTACACTAATGATTAAAACATATTTCCAAGGGGCTTTTGATCCATCATAAATTAGACTTTTTATATCTTCGACAGCTTCTATTCCTGTTTGGTTCTTATATAGTTGCCAAGCGACCAATCCAATTGAATCGTTATCAATCAAGATTTCATCAAATTTCTCTTTAATTCCACCCCAGAATATATGCTTTGAATCCATTATTTCCTTTAATTCTGGTAAAGAAAGGAATTTTTGATCGACTAAGTTTTTGGTTATCTCAGGGAAATATTTACTGAAGTTTCGGGAAATATCTTCAGGGGCTCCTAATTTCCTATCATATAAAAACCTAATTCCAATCGCAGTCATTTTTTTTTCTTTTTTCCACCCATCTGGCCCATCAGCCTCTCAAACGTCCCTATTCCATTAGCATCTCTATTTAATAAATACACGAACATCCCTAGAAAACCAATATAACCGAGTACAATAAAGAAGAATATCTCCACACCTAATGTATGGTAATAGAAGAACAATCCAATATAATGGAAGAAAAAGAGGGTCAGCGAAACACGACCAAAAAATACAAACATAGTAATAACATGACTAGAATAGGGAAACTCTAAGTGCTTATAATCAATAAAATAAAACACAACTCCAAGTATTATTAATGCCATTCCTAAACTATACATTAAATTAGCGGAAGTGCCTCTAATTAAAAAGCGCGGAATACCTTCAACTACTAAATAAGGCTGTTCATTCATTATTGGTATAAGTTGTACAAAACGATAATCTGTTGGATCAAGCTCTCCTCCAGTAGTTATTAAATCTCTTCCGAAAAAGATTCCTAACAGAATAAAAACTAATCCCCAACTGATATATTGACGAAATACTTCATAATACGCTTCTTTTGTTTCAATCATCATAGCTTCAAACATCATTTCTGCAAAAATCGTTGAGAATATGGCAAGTACAGCATATGGTATAAAAGGATTATGAGGTGCTGGTGAAATTAATATATAGTGTATCACAGCAACAACTGGATTCGTGTCCTTGAATAAAATTAAGAATTGTCTTAGCGGAAATGTAATAATTAAAATAGTGATACCTAAAACTACTCTCCACATCCTTTTTATTTTAGCTGAATAATAGCAAATAATTTGAGCAAATCCTATAAACATTAGTATATTCCAACCCCATATATTCAACGGAAATGGAACTTCGTGATTTGTAGCAATATTAAAGACGACGCCTAAAGCTATTACAACTAGGGCCCTTATATAAATACTATTTCTAAGGGTTTTTTCAGGAATAAACCCCTCCTTTTTTCTAAGCGAAAATACAACCCCAACTGCAGATAAAAATATAAATAATGACGGTCCGAACACATCTAGCCAAGGAAAAAGCATAGCATATGCAAATCTCCATTCTTGGTTAATCCATGCTTCGCCTGTATGTGCTAGAATAATCAAAGTTATAGCAAAACCTTTTACAAAATCAATAGAATGGATTCTTGTGAATCTTTTACTCCTTTTAGCCGTTTCCATTTGATTTAAATCTTTTATATAATTTTCCAGTAAGCTCATATCAGATTCACTAAATATATTCACAAGAATTGTTTAATAAACAATAATTAGAAACAATCTACTTAAAAATTTTTCTCTTTAAATCTTTTAAAATATTTTTATATAGTTTTAATTAAGCATTTGAATTGTTCTTAATAATAAAATGCTTTCTAATTAGAGTTAATTCCCCATCTCTTTATCTGCTTTTTCATATTCAATAATTTTTTAAAACTTCTAAAAAAACTTTTATTATTTCTTTAATATTAACTAAAAAGCGTTAAAAATCATAATTACGATTAGAATGTCTAAAGGAAAAGCATTTGAACAAATTAAAATTGAATTACCTCGAAAATTTGATAAAGGCGGGAATGTAATAAGAGAAGGTATTGATGGTAACTACGCAACAATCTCGATTAATCGCCCTGACCGATTAAATGCTATAACATTTCAAACGATTACAGAAATCTCTGAAGCCTTGATTGATTTAGAATTAGATCCAGATGTTAGGTGCGTAGTTTTACGAGGAGTTAAAGATTATACTAAAAAACCATCCTTTTCAGTTGGACAAGATTTGAGCACAGTTTTTCCACCTAACATAAAACCAAATATCCCAATACATATGGCCCAATTTATTCGTATGTATCATAGATATTTCGACCAATATGAACAATTCTCGAAACCTTTAATCGCAGCTATTGATGGTTTTGCTCTTGGTGGAGGTACAGAAATGGCCCTCCTATGTGATATCGTAATTGCGAGTAAAAGATCCACCTTCGGCCTCCCTGAAATCCTTAGAGGAATTCTTCCTGCTGGTGGAGGAACGCAAAGATTAGCCAGAAGAATAGGTATAAATAGAGCATTAAGAGTTTTATTTTTTGGCGAAATGTTCTCTGCCGAACAAATGCACAAATGGGGGCTTGTTACTTTTCTTGTTGACAACGATATATTTGAGGAAGTGGTTCACGAGAAAACTAAGTGGCTAGGAAATGCTCCTACATCGAGCTTATTTGTAATTAAGAAATGTATTAAATTTGGAACAAGATATGAGCAATTGGGCTTAATAATGGAACAAATAGGCCATGGAATTATCTCAGGATCGGGTGATAGAGCTGAAGGAAGAAAAGCTTTTTTTGAAAAAAGAGAACCAAAATTCAAAGGATTTTAAGAGATAATAACAATTTCAAAAAGATTGTTAAAATTTTAAATAATTAAGAATTATAATTTTTAACTAAAAAATTAAAATGAATAGTATGACAGATATTTTAGATCATTATCAAGGAAAACTTTACGATAAGGAGGGTATAGAGCACTGGGATCTTCCTGATTCTATAAAAAATCAAATAGAGTATGATGATTATGATTATTTCTTTCTTGCTTCTTCTAAAGCAGAAAAACATGGACAACGTCATCTACATTTATCAATTTATCCTATAAAGTTTAATATCGTCTATCTTCTTGAGATTGAGACTCCAATTATTAATCCCCGGTTAATGCGAAGTACTCTAGAGCATTTGAGGAAAAAAGAATTTGATATCATTACATCTACTGGATTTTGTACACATAAAGAATTATGCCATTTTGGGATATATTTATCAGTTCCTTCTCAGATTAATACTGAGGATCTAATAAGTGAAATTAAGAAAATAGAAAAAGTAAGCAATGCAACTATCTATACCTACTCATGTGAAGGATGTAGTAAGACCTAAATAATTACAACCAAAAAGCTTTTTGCAACTTTTTAACAGTCTCCAAGAATTTGAACCTAATAAGGTTCAAATTTTTTTACTAAATTACTAAGTACTTCAATCTTTCTCATATCTCCATTAGGCGGCATTTCATCGGAAATACCTAATATTAAACGTGGCGAAAACATCTCTAAAACTTTCTGAGCATACTCCCTAAAATATTTCAATGAATATTGCGGTAAAAAAATAACAGAGGGAATACCATCTAATAAAATTTTATTACCAATCGCATCTTGTAGTTCCTCTAATGTAACATCACCTTGCGGCCGAGGTGTTAATGCTTCTAACCCATCAAAGGGTAAATCGTCTAAATATGGAAGCAAATCTTTTAAAGATCCGTCCATATGTATATGACAATATTTTCCAGCGCGATGGAATTGTTTAACTCTTTTTTCATAATATGGAATAAGGTACTTCTCAAAATATGGCGGAGGAGACAAGTTTGCATCAATATTTTCTCCAAAATTTATGATTTTTAGTGGAGACTTTTCGAGAACATCAAACATTTTATCGTCCCATTCCTCCATGTATTTCATAAAATTCTCCATTTCACTACGATATCTTCGTAAAGATATTATTGTATTAGAAAATCCCATATAATCGATTACTAATTTCATATAAGGAGAATGTAGGAAATAGGTACTGGGAACACCTCTATCACCTAGTTTTTTTTCTGCTATCTTATAAAGGGGATAAAGAAAATGAAATTTGGTATTTTCTAAAACATATTTCATAACTTTTAAATCTCTGATTTTCTTAATAAAATACTCCGTACGATGACCTCCACTTTTAACTTGTCTGATAATTCCTAATGGTGTTTTATAATAAGTAGTAGTCTCATTTGGTCTCGGTCCTCGCTTTACCGTGATATAAAATCCTTTTTTAATTTTTATTCTTGGCCAAATAAGTGGAATATATAGAGATTCTAATGTATACCGGGGGCTTGCTTCAAGATAATCATAAATTTTTAACTGAGATCGTCCTAGAAATTGTGGAGGGATACGTCTCTGACATTTTTTATCCTTTTTCGGTCTAAAATATAACTTATTCCCAAAATACCAATAGTATAATCGGGGACTAAATACAATTCTATCAATTCTTTTCCTTGCAAATGTATTTAAAAATCTTTCACGTAAAGTAAGTATATTAGTCATATTTAAATACCTTATCTAATAATAAGCCTTCATCTTCTATTCCCATTTTCTTATATAATGCAATAGCTTTCTTATTTTTAAAACTTGTTGTAATGTGAAAGGCTGTAGAATTTTTTTCTTTAGCAACTTGTATTTGTTCACTTATTAATTTCTTTCCATATCCCTCATTTTGAAATTCTTTCTTGACAAAGAAATTATGGAGGTAAGCACTATTACCCACATGCCCAAATTCAGGATATATCCATAAATCTCCAAATCCAATCAATTCTTTGTCTTTTTCAATAACTAATATTGTATGATATTTTTCATTAAAACCTTCAATTAAGACTTTTTTAATAATTTCTTTATCAATCTGTAACCCAACAAAATCACCTTGATAAATTTCCTCGATGATTTGTTCAAATAATATAATTAATTCAACAAGTTCATCAATATCTTTCTCCTCAGCTTTTCGAATCATATCATTAATTCTCTTCTATGAAGGAATTGCAATTCTAACATTACACTACTAATACTTTATATATTTTATTTAATTTTTACGTTTAAAAGTTTAATTTTATAATTATTTTTATTAAAGTAGAAAAAAACTAATGACTCAATATCAAAAGGAACTAATTTTAGCAGATAAGATTGTAAAAGAAGCTTACAAAATCCCTGAATGGTTTAAAAATAAAGGTTTTAAATATTTTGAAAAGCAAGATAAAACTCCTGTTACTTATGCGGATTTGGCCACCCAAATATTTATTATATCGGAATTAAAAAAAGGATTCCCTAATGATCAAATTATCGCAGAGGAAGAAGGGTCTTTAATTGATGAAAACTCAAAAAAAATCTTTAAAAAGTGTTTTAAAGACCTAAATATTGATGTTAAGAGTATTAAAGATACTGTTAATTATCGAGGAGGGCCTTCTGAACGACAATGGTCTATAGATCCAATTGATGGAACTCAAGGTTTTGTGGAAGGATTATCATATGCAGTTGGTCTTGGCTTTATGGTAAATTCTAACCCAAAGGTTTGTGCAATTGCAGTACCTAATTATAATGAGGACGGTTTGGCAATTTTTACTGCTGAAAAAGACCAAGGTGCTAGAGCTTCTTACGGGGGAAAAGATGCGATATCAATTTATGTAAGTGTTCAAACAGAAATAGAAAAAATACGAATGTGCCATTCTTTACATTATGATAAACCTTGGGTAATGGAATTTGCTGAAAAGGTTGGTATTAAACAATTTATTCAAATTGATAGTATGCTGAAATATTGTATGGTTGCCGATGGGAGCGCAGATTTATATATAAAACCTTTAGATCCAGAACATACATTCACTTGGGATTTTATGCCCGGAGATTTAATTGTAAGAGAAGCGGGAGGTAAAATTACGGATTTAAAGGGGGCACCATTAAAGTTCAAATTGAATAATTGTATATTTACAGCTCCCGGCTATATTGCTTCGAATGAAATTTTACATGAAAAAATATTAAATCTTATTAGGCATTAATAATGGGCGCTTTAAATATAGGTATATTTTATTTTTCAGGTACTGGAAATACAAAAATTGTTGCTGAATTATATTGTGAGGAGTTTAAAAAACATAGTGCCAATGTGGATTTAATTGCAATTGAAGATATTCTTAAAAAGAAGATCCCTCTATCAATAAAGAAGTATGATCTAATTGGTTTGGGTCATCCTGTTCACGCTTTTAGTGCACCTAAAATTGTTTTTGATTTTTTAGGTGGATTACCTTTTGTAAGAAATAAAAAAACATTTACTTTTAAAACCTCTGGAGACCCTCTTGGTAATGGTGGTGCCACGACGTTAGTCAGAAAAAATCTCAACCGGAAGGGTTATATGGTTTTTAACGAAAATTTAATCGTGATGCCCGCAAATGTAATAATAATGTATGATGACGTACTAGTTAAACAACTTTATAATACAGCAATTAGAAAAGTTAAAAAAAATACTATAGAACTCCTCTCAGGAAAGGTCAAACTGCAAAAAAACAATGTTTTCTTAAGAATTGGAACATTCTTTTTCAATAAGATGGAAAGTATGGGTACAAAATCTCTTGGAAGTTATTTTAAAACATCAAATTCATGTAATCTTTGCGAAATTTGCCTTAAGAATTGCCCTACAGATAATATTTTCAAGGAAAATGATAAAATACAATTTGGTAAAAAATGTACGTTTTGTATGCGTTGCATCTATAATTGTCCTAAAATGGCTATTTCAATACGATATTTTAACTTTTTTATATTAAAGGGAGGATATAATATACAAAAAATAATAAATAATCCCTCAATTAAAGGTAATTATATTACTAGTAGAACTAAAGGATATTTTAAACATTACTATCCTTATATCATAGGGGATTAAAGATTATGCTAATTAATTGAAATCG
>Ga0114925_10001364_pt1 | contig 11976 bp, 9 predicted proteins | sample SumtaG_2_FD_87287 | JGI IMG/M metagenome (GOLD analysis project Ga0114925, IMG submission 87287) | Deep subsurface microbial communities from Indian Ocean to uncover new lineages of life (NeLLi) - Sumatra_00607 metaG | ecosystem: Environmental > Aquatic > Marine > Oceanic > Sediment | place...
AGACGGGATCATCCTTTCCCACGTATTTGCCTGCAATCAACGAGAGCTTCGTTGTGCTGGTTGCAGCGCATATGAGGTCATCTCTGGCTCGCCGTACATGCGAAACCGTGTAGCGCCCAGGCGTTCCGATTAGTGCAATTAATTCGTACATTTCTTCGGGGCATTTCAGAATTATTTTCTTGTTTTCGATCAAGTCGAGTACCTCAAATTTGAATCCGCCAGCCATGTCTGGGTCGATTACAAGCCCTGCGGTGCTCATGGGGTCAGCAAATATGCGGAACATGGGATAATTGAAGGCCCCTGGCTCCGTCTTGTCAGCGGCGAAGACAACGATTGGATCAGAGCCTCTCTCCTCTATTTCCATTTCAGCTACGCCCGGGCCCATTCCGCGAACGTTTCCACTGAAAGCCGTCTTTAAGAGGTCCTGTCCTGCGCCGTATAACTTGAGGTCACTAGCCTTTTTGGCGGCTTCTTGGAAAGTGTTCCATGCCAGCTTATGAATCCCAGCGTCGTTCTCTCCTCTTTTATGAACCATAAGCAGTTCAAGGTCGTCTCCAGCATGGAACACGTAGTGACTGTTAATGAGTCCATTCTCTTGTGCCTCTTTTAGACGTTTTTCACCGATTTCCAGCAGGGGCTTTGGTACAATGTGGTGTCCCGCTAGGGAACCTACATCACATTTTATCACCGATATAGTCGTTTTTTCAGGCATCCTACGCGCACTTCATAACTTTCTATTTCCGACGTAGTTTCTCTGAGAGTGTCTTAAAAGACTTCCCCACATTATTCAGCTCTAATCGAACGAGGGACTTTTCTAAGTTTTTATCACATATTCTATCTCTGTTCCATATAGTTTCGTTATATCATTGTCATATATCGTTTGAGTAAGATTCATCTATAACTAAGAAACAAGTTGTTAGTCAGGCAACTAATGCTTTTTATTGTTCGAATTAAAGTAAATATGGGAAAACATCATGGACAAAATTGCAGTCGTGTCTGCCAAAATACCGGAGGAAGTTTACAAAGAACTCGTTCTCCGCGTTCCTGATGGAGAAAGAAGCAGCTTTATCCGCGACGCTATTATGGAAAAACTGCAAACGGTTCCTCGACCTGACAAGATTTTTGAACTGGAGCAGAAAATCAGTAGACTTGAGAAGGATCTATCCGAGATAAAGAAATACCTAGCTGAGCTTGAGATCCTCACGTATGAGAGGGGCAAAATAAACCCTCACACCTTTTGCATAGACGAAATCGACCACAAAATCGTGGACTATCTCATTCATTATAAAGGAGCCACAACACCCGAACTCGCAGATTTTCTGAAAACCAACCGATGGTTGATTCTTAACAGGCTTCGAAAGATTCAAAGGCTTTCTAAGAAGCAGCTTGGGAAATCTATCGTTGAATACTGTTCTGGAGAAAGGTCGGGTAAAAGAAAGGCTTGGTGGATAAGCGAGGAGCTTATTGAGACATAGCACAACAATTTTATTTCGAGTCAATCCGTGATTTCAACGAATAGGGCCCGTAGCCCAGATCGGATTAAGGCGCCGAGCTGTCTCACGGAACAGTGCGTAAGCCTCCGGACAATGGAAGAAAGCCGGAGATCCGGGGTTCAAATCCCCGCGGGCCCGCCAACCACAAGGTCCGAATACTATCACATCTGCGTCCCTTACTTTTTGAAATTTTTTGAAAAGTTTAGCAGACACGCCAAGGCGTACGCCAACCGCCGAGGCGTCACGTTGCTCACAAAACGTCAGATCTTGCGGAGACTGGGATAGACTAAAAATCTTTTAGAAAATCGTGTAATCGCTCTTCCCTGTCCAGTTTCCCCAACCGGTCCACTACGCCCACCCTGCATTTTCCTTTTCTCTCTAAAACAGAGGCTATCTCTTCCACCGCTTCTTCAATTCTTTTGCCAGTAGCATTGATTTCACACACTTTGTCAGAACCGCAAGTCCGCACAGCTTTAATGAATTGTTAATATGGATATATACTTGTACCTATTAACAAAACGGCTTTCACAATATCGTTTGCGAAAGAATTGTTTAAAACTTGAATACTTAACTCAGATTCTGAATCTGATAGCCAGAATATATACTCTTAATTCAGAAACCATATATATCATAAAACGTGGTACACAAGAATTGAGATACAAGTGTAAACAAAGTGATTCACATGCCGAAATCGAAGGCGGATCTAAAAAACATGCTCATATCTACCAGGGTTACGCCCGATGTTAAAGGCATGGTGCTGAAAGAGGCTCTAGCAGATGGCTTAACCACTTCAGAGTGGCTTAGATTTATGATCATCAGGGAGATCGCGAGAAGAAACTCAGCGTCAAATGCGTCAGGAGCTCCATAAGAGGTGTTCAGGTTGAAGTCATTGAAGAGTGGCGTTTTTGTGAAACACGGGGAGCTCCGCAAGAGAGTGCTTCAACGATGGTTTGATAAGGTTGGTTTGAAGTGCTCCGCGTTCAGAGCCCTAAGCAACCCTCTTCCAGGCTTGTTTGTAGAGATGCCTGAGTTTATACAAGACATGATCGACGTGATCCTAAGCAACGAAAAACACCTGTTCATTCGTGGTGATCTTGGTAGTGGGAAGACAACGCACATGCTTCTTTTCAAGCGTGAGTTTGGCGAGTTGGAGGACAACCTTGGACATGGGTTTGTTACCGGATACATTGCGAAAACGGGTCTGCATAGACGGCAGATCGCACGCGAGATTGCGGACGCTCTTGGCGTAAAATACTGCATCTCATGGAACAGCAACAGAGTGTTAAATGCTGTTGAAGATTTCATTAGGAGAAGCTATCCTAGGTATAGGACGGTGTTGTTCTTTGAGGATGTCGCCGAGAACACCGCCGCAGCCCTAGGGGAAGTCAAATATCTAGGCGACTTGGAGAAGGACGAGAGGCTCTGTACGCTTATCATGAGCGGGACGCCAGAATACTGGAGCGCGCTTGAAGCCGTCATTCCCCTCCTAACAAGTCGCTGTGAAGTGGTCGATGGCCCTCCCTTCAGCCTTAGGCACTCGAGGAAGTTTGTTTGCAACCGACTATCCTATTTTAGCAAGAAACCTAAAGCGGATGATCAGGGCATCTACCCCTTCACAAAAGAGGCAATTAAAGTCATACATGAGGCCTCGGAGGGAAACCCCCGCAAGTTGCGCGGCTATTGCCGTAGGTGCGAAAGCGTTGTGGCTGAGAGGTATAGATTGAAGAGGGGTGAGATCGTGGATGAAGAGATCGCAAGGATGGTGACTTCGGTTTGAGTGTCTTGAGCAAATATAAGAAGGTAAGGAAAAAACTTAGGAAAACTCTGAAGAAGCTGGAGAAGCGTGCGCCTAAAGTACCTGTTTCGAGTGTTTTAAGTAAGTATAAGAAGACAGAGCAGGGTCTGAAGAAGCTTGTGAGCGCGGTCAAAGCGCCGACTCTTGGGGTGTTGAGCAAATATAAGAAAGTGCGGAAAGAATTTAAAGAGAAGCCCGAAGCGCCGGTTTCGCTTCTTGTGCCGACTGGTATCCCGGGACTCGACGAGGTGATCGGTGGAGGTTTTCCAGAGAAGAGTGTGATTATATTTGCTGGATCCGTGGGTACCGGGAAGACCATTCTCTCAGCCCGTTACATCTACGAGGGGGCAACGAGGTTCGGTGAGAAAGGGCTTTATGTGTGCCTCTCGGAGACGAAGGAAAAGTTCCTGAGGAACATGAGAAGGTTTGGATGGAACTTTGAAAGATTGGAAAAGACGGGGAAGGTCTCGGTCCTCGGTTTGGCGACGGCCAGAGAGGTCGAGTTACAGAGCAACCTGAACGTCATCATGAGGGAAATCAACGAGCAGAAACCTCAAAGGGTGGTCATAGACCCGCTCACAGCGATGACCAACGCGATGGAGACGAGGGTAGACGCGCGCTTTCTGACGCATGTCCTCTACAAGTTCCTCGAGAACGCCAACTGCACGGCGATCCTCACCGCCGAGACCCCGATGGGGTCCGATTTCATAGGTGCAGGCGTGGAGGAGTTCATCGCAGACGGGGTGTTTGTGTTAAAACGAGCTGAAAATGCGGGTAAGATGGTGAGAAAGCTGGAAATAGTAAAGCTGAGGGGGGCGGAAATCGAAGAGCCCAGACATCTATTCACGCTGTTTGGCGGGCCTCAGATAATCTACAAGAGAGATGAAGCTATTGAAAAGCTTAACAAATTTCTCGAGTGAGGGGGTGTTCAACGTGACCCATAACTTATTTCATTAAGGAGGAGAAGTGGGACATTGAGTGAAGGAAGAGTAAAATCGATATTAGATCGCCCGCACCTGCTCTTTATAGTTATAGGAGTCACCGCCATTTTGTTGATCCCTTTGATGAGCGCGTTTGAGAGCGTGTTAACATGGCTTGTCATTCGGTCAGGTCTGTATGTTTTCATCAAGGAAGCGATCCTGCCAATACAAGTAAGGATGGTGTCAGTCGCGCTTAGCGCGCTAGGCTTCGATGTTGATGTTCTCGCAAATTCTGTCGTTGTGCTAGAAAGGGGTGGGCACTCGGCAGGAGCAGGTATATTGTGGAACTGTGTTGGATGGCAGACCTTTTTCCTCCTTCTGATAACCCTCGCCTTCGGGATTTCAGGTTCCTATACCCTGAAAAGCAAGATGCTCTGCATCGCCCTGAGCTTTGAAGCCGCGCTATCTATTAGCTTCCTGCGGGTTATACTCACTGCTCTAATCAATTTCTATCTGGGACACTGGCAAGCCGTGTTCTTTCACGATTATCTGGGGATTGTGTTCGTGCTGGTCTTGGTTTTTGCCTTTTGGATCTTCTGCTTCAAGTTCATACTAGTGTCCAGACCCGAGGCTTCGCAGGGTTTGCAAGACCGAAGAGAATTGCATAGTTCAGAACGGGTGGGGTAAACGGGGTGAACGGACACTTATTTGGGGGCGTCGTGGCGGTAGGTCTGGCGTCCATCATCCTCTGCGCGTTCATACTATCATTCAGCGTCCCATCTTTAGCAGAACGAACAGCGTCTGATACTATCTTTCACTTCACATCCAACGCTTATGAAGGCACTATGCTCTCGGGCACCTATGCTTCTCCTGGCGGCGATGACTATCACATGGACGACTTGATAAGTGCACCTGAAGGAACAGCGGTCATAAAGAATTTTGCTGTTGGCGATCATCTACATTTCTGGACTGACGACTACGATTATAGCGGTTCTTTCGTAGACATACCCGATGCGGATGCTGAGTCATGGGTTGTCAAGTTCACTACAGGCGCGAAAGCTGCGAATTTAGATGTAGTCATTAGAATCACACTTGCCGACGGAAGCCCACATTCACCCGCATTAGAGGTGTCACAGACCATCGCCACTTCGAAAAATTCGCTCATCACCGTGACTTTTTCATACCCCACATATTTTACAGGCGACTGGCAGACTGACGAGGATCTTGGAAGAAACGGGGTGCAAAAGTTGCTGTATGAAGACACCACTATGCACAGAATCCAAGTTGATTTTGAGGGTTTTACAGGTACAACGACAATAAAATTTGGGCTAGGAAATGAAGGTAGTTTGACAACTGGAATCGTTATACCAGAAAACTTGTTGGAATTCTTGTTTCTTGCCCCCTTCATTCCCATAACCGCCAAGGCTTTTGTACGACGGCTGAAAAGAGAGAAGCTGTTGGCAACCCATGAGGGGGAAAGGAGGGGGAAACAATGATCCTAGACCTGCCCTACGTGTTCGCGGCAATAAGCCTAGTGGCTGGTTTCCTCTTCGCCCTCTACGCCACAAAATATTACCTCTCCGTGTTCCTAGCCCTCCGAAACCACAACAACATGGTCAGCAACCACAACCACCTCTACAACAACCACAACAACAACCACAACAACCACAACAATAACCACAACAACACAGCCTTCCCCAACCACCTCAACCACCTTAACCACCTCAACAACGGAGTTAACAACCACCGCAACAACTGGAAGAACAACAACGGACCCTTCGTCTCAATCCACCTTGCGATATACAACGAGTCCAATGTGGTCGAGCGGCTGATGAAGGCATGCACCTCCTTCGACTACGGCAACTACGAAGTGATCGTCGTCGACGACTCCACGGACGAAACGACCGACATCCTAAGGAGATGGAGCGGCCACCCGAGGGTCAAGCTAATCCACAGAACAACGAGGCAGGGATACAAGCCCGGAGCCCTCTCGGTGGCTCTACAACACATGAGTCCAAGGGCACAATACGTACTTGTCTTCGACGCCGACTTCATTCCACCACCCTACCTCTTGAACTATTTCGTACCATACTTCGCGCAGCCGGTGGTAGCAAGGGAGGACATCATATCCGCGATCCTAGACTTGGACAGTCGATTCGTCGACAGAGAAATAAGCGTCGGAAAATACTTGGAAAAGAAAGAGAAACTCGTGAAACTCGTTGTCGAGGCGCCCGAGAGACCGGTCGACGAGAGAAATCTGGTGACAACCATCGTTCACCAGGACCAACTGTTCACGCGGGAAGAGATAGACACCGAACAATACCTGACAAGGAGAGAGACACTCGTCACTAGGCTGCAGAAAAGAAGGCGAAAGGAGCCTTGGACAAGAGAGTTTATTGTCTCCCAAATCCTCGGTCTCGACAAATCTTACGCCGAAAACAAGATTTCCTACGAAAAATATCAAAGGAAGAGACAAGAGCTAACCGAACGCCTCAAGGAGATGGAAAGGGGATTACCGACCGAGATTAGCATAATGTCCTCTATCTTTGAACTCGACAGGCTCTTCACGGAAGACAAAGTCGGTGGCGAGAAATACCTAGAGAAGAGAGTCAGACTGGTAGAAAGGCTTGAAGTCGTCAGGACTCCAAGAGAAGGCGGGGAAGCTAGGGCAGAGGAGAAGACGCTGATCGAACTAGGTGCGAAACCAACAGAGAAGGATCGAAAGACCTTGTCGGAGATTCTCGAGCTGGACAGCCTTTTCGCCACAGACAAGATCGTCATTAAGGAATACTTAGAGAGGAGACGAAGACTTGTCGGAGAACTCGAAGTCATCAGGAAACGCGATGAAAAAAGAGGGTCCCCAACCGAAAAGGCTCTACGGGTCGATCTAGGGCTAGATGAGAAACGGGCGCAGATGGAAAGGAGCGCATCGTATCCCATCTTCGAGTTTGATAGGCTGTTTGCGGAGGATAAAGTCAGCGGCGAGGAATACTTAGAGAAGAGGGAGAAACTAGTAGAGACAGTCTTTCAAAAGACGCGCTTAAGATACGACCTGAAAAGAATAATCCAGCTCTATAGAAACCACAACACCGCTGCTGTTCAGGGCTACCAGCATCACTTCTTGAACAGCAACGAAAACTGGCTGACTAGAGGGATCAGAGCCGAGTACAGCGCTAGCTACATGGTTGAGAGGTCAGCCCAAGAAGTTTTAGGTCTAATGAAGATGATCGCCGGAAGCGTGTTCATGATAAGGGCGGATCTACTACTCGAATACGGGTGGTCGACCAGCATCACAGAGGACTGGGAGCTGACCCTCAGGCTCTACCGCGACGGCTATAAGGTTCTATACACGCCACTTAACGCGGTTCCGGCAGAATGCCCAGCCACCTTCAAGGGGCTCGTGCAGCAGCGGATGCGCTGGGCCGAAGGACACACCTACAACGTCCGAAAATACTTCCGCGACATAATGAAATCCTCTGAGATGAAACTCAGGGAGAAACTAGAGTTCCTTTACTACTCGCCCTATTACCTCCAGTCCTTCATGTTTATACTAGGCACCTTCTGCTGGTTCATATCAGAGTCGCTTCATAAGCATCTATGGCACCCATACATGGGATGGACCCTCCTGCTGTATAATTTCCTAGCCATCCCGGCCATGGGGATCACGGGGCTCTTCTTGGAGGGAACGCCAAAGAAGGACTTCACCGGGGTGTTGTCCACCATAGTGATGACATACCTTCTGGCCCCGTTTCAGGCCTACGCCTCCATTAAGGGTTTACTTGAGAAGAAAGAGGGTCCCTGGATTAGAACATTCAAGACCGGAAAAATCACAGAACGCATGATGCTAACGGAACTCAGAATCAGGAAACGGCTGTTAGCCCTATTCCCAAGGAAATGGTTGACATCCCTGAACGGAGCCCGCATGCGAATCAGGCGTACCATCTTCGGACCGCCCGAACGCGCCGAAATAAGACTGGCCGACGAAAGGAGCATCCTAACAGCCATCCTTGAGCTAGACAGATCGTTCGCCGAAGATCAGATAACAACCGATGAGTACCTGTCAGAGAGACAGAACTTCGTGGCAGACCTGATGGTAGCGAAAAAGCGTAAAGAGAAGAGGCTCAAGGCTGAAAAACCTGCAGAGGAAGATCGAACAAAATCCGCCGTCTTCGAACTAGACAACCTCTTCACCGAGGGTCAGATCGGTGTCGAGGAATACTTGAGGAAAAGGACGGAACTTGTGGAAAGGCTGCAAGGAGAAGGTGAAGCGTGAAGGGCAATTTCAAGGTTAACGTCGCTGTTGTTCTTCTAACCTATATGGAGGCTGAAAACATAGAGACACTCATCCCAGCCATTAAAGGCGTCGTTTCAAGGGTGACCGAAAACTTTGACGTGATCGTGGTGGACGACGACTCCCCAGACGGGACGGCGAGAGCAGCCGAGGCTCTTGGATCTCACGTCCTAGTTCGAAGAAATGAAAGGGGATTGGGATCCGCCATAAGAGCCGGAATTAGGGAGGCGCTAAGCCGAGGAGCCGATGTCATAATTACCATGGATGCCGATTGGCAGCACAACCCGCAGCACATACCTCGACTCATAAACGCTTGCCTGGAAGGGGCGGACATAGCCTTAGGGAGCCGGAGGATCCCCGGCGGTCAGCTAGAGATGGGCCTCTTTAGAGGGCTCATATCCTTAGGGGCGAAAAAACTGTCGAACATCGCGTTGAGATCGGGAGTTAAGGACCCAACTTCCGGCTTCAGAGCATACAATAGAAGGGCCGCTGAAGAGGTTTTGGCGTTAAGGACCAACGGATACGTGTTCCAGGTCGATTCCCTACGTCTCGCGAGAAAGCGTGGACTGAGAATCGTTGAGGCACCAATATCGTTTAACAGCCGAAAACATGGGGTCTCCAAGCTCGGACTCAGCGAGGTGATGGAGTACAGCGGCCTCCTCTTCACGCTACTGACGCGGAGGTTACGCACTGCAGTAGACTCGTTTGGAGGTTAAGAATTGTTAGAAGGGGATAACAGATTCTGGCTCCGGCCTTGCATAATTATGGGCATTGCTTTGACGGTTCGTCTAGCTTTCTTATTTATGGTTGTGCCCATTGATTTTGCGTGGGATAGCTACCATCGCTGGCAGATAGCCTATTACACGCTTCACACCGGTTTAAGGCATGGGCAGATGTGGGATCTTTTCGGCATGGAGTATTATTGGGGCATCCTACCGGAATTAACAGAAGCGTTTCTACTCTGGTTATCTAAAAGTAGCTCACTCATAGCATTTAGAATTTTTAACGCAACGATTGGAAGCGCATCCATACTCCTTCTCTACCGCATCTGTAAAAAATATTTCAACGAGAGAACCGCCTTCGCGTTGTCATTGTTGGCAGCGATATGTCCCCCACTAGTCATTTGGGATACAATAGCTCTTGATGGATCATTAGGCGTATTCTTTCTCCTCCTATCTCTTTGTTTCTATGAAAGAAGGCAATACCTCTGCGGGGTGACGTTAGGGTTAGCATCCATGTGTAGGGTTGAGTTCTATTTTGTGACATTAGGGTTATGTCTATGCTATCTGGTGTTTGAGCGATCAGGGACAAAGTTTGTTCCCGCAATCAGCGGGTGGCTAACTGTCATGGGTCCTTACCTCTGGTTTCTCCAAACAAGAACTGGCGACTGGCTTTATCAAGTTAGGTGGAACTACCTGTGTAGCATGGGGGCGTGGGGGCTTTCTCCGGCTTGGTTCTCGGAGTCTTTACCTTGGAGGCTGATGTGGGGGATAATCCTCTTTGCAACGATACTTTCCTTAGTTCACGTTTACAGAAAGAAGCCCCCCAATTATATCATCTGGGCTCTCTTCCTGGGTTATACGATGTTCCAAGGAGTGGTCTACACGGTCTCGGTGACTCGCTATGTGGCGCTGCACGATATGTTTTCAATAATGCTTGGGTTGCAGAACATTCGATTCGTCCCAAACTACATGTTCGCCATCATCTTGGCTCCCGTGCTGATTAATAAGCTAAGGAGCGCTCATTTCTCTAACCCTTTAGGGAGAGTGAAGATAAAGAGAGGACAAGTGGTCTCAGCAGTCATTGTAGCATTCTTATTCGCGGCGTGGTTATACGCAGACGCGCCAGTTTGTAACTCCATGTCAAGGGATTTGAAGTCAACCTGGTGGGACGCCATCGACAGGTCGGGGTTACTTAGCCACTATAGGGGAGGAACGATAATAATCGATCCCGGATGGCCCCAGGTGACCTATTACCTCATACAAAGAGGAATATCGCACGAGCACATTCTCAGCTCCTTATACTGTCCAGAGGGTGAAAGAAACCAGTCTCTGGCTTGGTTCAGAAAGGAAAACGCGACCTGGTATATACATATTCTTGGTGTTTCGAGTCCCTTTCCTGAACTTGACACGAGCGGGGATCATCCGCCGTTCTACATATTCTATGCTGAACACGCAATGCGAGTTTATAAAATATCAGGCGAAAGTTGAGTGAAAAGATGGAAATACAACGATTAGGAAGCTTAATGGTAATAGCCGTTTACATTGCGATCCTAGTGTATTTCATCGGTTTTTTACTAAATGCCTGGACGTATTTTGCTTATCCTCCAGGAAACGACACAATTCCCCATCTATATAAAACAAAATTCATTACTCAATATTTGCCTCAAATTCGATGGAATCATCACTGGGCCTCTGGTATGCCTCTATTCAGGTGGTACCCCATCCTATTCTTCTTATTGCAAGCTTCAGCTACGGTGATAACCTCCCTTCCCGTTGAACTTGTACTGGTCATAACTCTTTCAATAAGTTACTGGTTAATCGGCCTAGGAATCTATTTGTTTACTTCTGAAATCGTGAATGATCACAGCATCTCCACAATTGCGCCGACAGTCTTAATTTCAACTCCGATTCTCTGGAACTTATATGTGGAAGGAGGATTGTGTACCAGAATTCCGGCTGCGGGCTTCTTTGCACTTTCGCTTGCAGCAACAATCAGATATGTTAATCGACCTTCCAGAATGAGGCTGCTTTCTAGTATATTATGTATTTCTACTTCAATGTTACTTCATCCAGCCTACGGAGTGCCTGCGTTAATATCGTGCACTCTACTGACTCTAGTTATGGCGAAAGACTGGAGGCGGAAGATAACACTATCCTTAAAGATAATGATTCCTACTCTTTTCCTAATCTGTTGGTTCTACCTTCCATTCATTCAACCTCTACCTCCTCACCGCTTATCTGAGCCGTTCTCTCTTTCTGTTACAATAGCGCATATCTTCATGTTACCAACGAGGGGCGCGGATGTAACATTTAATCCCATATTCATCCCTTTGACTCTCGCACTCGTCGTGATAAGTCTCTTTTACGACAGGAAAACTCTAACAGAAAACTCACTTTCAAAATGGGTTTTAGCATTTTTGTTTCTTTTTCCATTTCTAGCTCAGATCTTTGATGATTCTATTATTATGATAACTCTTGCCTTCTACTTACTACCGTTTGACTGTTTATTGCTCAGAAGGCTGTATGATATCTTGGCACGTCACAGAAGGTTTCTTCCAAACATTATAACAGTTTGTCTAATATCTCTGATATTGATTGCTCAAGTCTGGGTAACAGGGGTAGATGTAATTGAAAAGATCAAAAACCCTGTGACAAAAGTTCCTGATGCATTGAGTGAGATCTCAGATAGATTAACAATTCCGAAGGAAAATTTTATGTATCGCGTTGCAGTTGCTGGAAGCTACAGTGATTTGGG
>Ga0114925_10001365_pt1 | contig 11976 bp, 14 predicted proteins | sample SumtaG_2_FD_87287 | JGI IMG/M metagenome (GOLD analysis project Ga0114925, IMG submission 87287) | Deep subsurface microbial communities from Indian Ocean to uncover new lineages of life (NeLLi) - Sumatra_00607 metaG | ecosystem: Environmental > Aquatic > Marine > Oceanic > Sediment | place...
CTGCACCGCATCCAAAACAATGAAATATGCCTTTGTCAGGACTAACCATAAATGATGGGGTTTTTTCAGAATGAAAAGGACATAAGCCTTTATAGTTTTTTCCTGATGCTTTGAGGTTTACATATTCGCCTATTATCTCAATAATATTTGATCGATCTTTTACCTGGTTTATTATATCATCAGATATAGCCAATTTATCTTGAGGTACCTCGGAATGATTATAAGCGTTTTATAATATAACAAATCACTTATGGTAAGACAAATGTTTTTCAAAAAACATCAGGCCAATCCTGACGGGCATAAAATTCTGTTAACTTACCGTGTGTCCAATTTTTCCGGAACTATCATACCTCTTTATCGCTTTAAGGTGTTCTTTATATGTTGATGAAAAGTAATGGCTTCCATCCCTTTTAGATACAAAAAAAAGATAATCAACATCTGCCGGATTAACTGCAGCGAATAATGATTTATATCCCGGGTTTGCAATCGGACCGGGCGGAAGCCCGGTATGTAAATAAGTATTGTAGGGAGATTTAACTTTCAGATCGCTGATTAATAGTCTCTCTTTTGTCTTTCCAAGTATATACTGTATGGTTGCACACGATTCGAGCCGTTTGCCATTATGTAAACGATTATAAAAAACAGCAGCTATTATTGCTCTTTCACTGTCCAATCTGGCCTCCTTCTCAACAAGAGAGGCAATGATAACCATCTTTTTTAGATCATGCTCAGTGTAATCAGTATATGGTATTTTTTGTAAGTTCTCAAAAAACTTTTTTACCATCACTTCAACCAACTGGTCTGCACTCAAATCTTTTGCTACAATATAGGTATCAGGAAACAGAAAACCTTCTGCATTATCAAAAGGGATTTTATATTTTGCTAAAATATCTGTATTATTACAGGCTTCAATAAACAGCACAGATGATATTATTCCTCTATTCCCAAGAAGTGCAGCTATCTGTTTAAATGAATATCCTTCCGGGATAGTAAACTTCTCAGTAGCAACAATTCCTTCTGACAGGATATGAAGGATCTCTGTATTTCTCAAATTGAAATTTATATTATACTGGCCGGACTTTATGGATCTGGCTTTCCTGCTTATTCTGATTAAAGAAATAAAGAAAACATCTGAACGAATAAATCCTTCATCCATTAAATTTTTTGCTATGATTTTTACATTTTCACCCTGATTTACAACAAAAGAAGATAATGAATTGTAGCCATTGGGAGGAGAATTGAAAAAGTAAAATACAAAGCAAAAACCGGTAAGAATTATGAAAATAATGATTGGGATTTTTAATTTCTTCATCACGATTACAATTTCTCTTTTGTTGTTTTCATAATGTAAAATAAATGAAGTGATGCTTCATTGATAATAAAATTAACCATATCAATTTCATGTCTGGAATAAGTATCATTCTCTTTTTCAGTTAAGTTAAGTACCCCGATTATGGTGTTTCCAGAAAAAACCGGCAGAGAAATAAAGGAATTTGATTTATACTTATCTTTTAACCCGAATTCTCTTTTCCCTTCTGTTTCATTCATCACGACCGGCTTGCCATCCAGAAAAACACGTCCTGCAATACCTTCACCAGGTTTTATTTTTGTTTTTGTAATTAATTTGATTTCACTGCTGTTCCATCCCAAAGTTCTGTAAATATAGAGCTCATCTTTCTTTTTATTATAGAGGAGAATAGAGGCTCTTTCCGAATGAGTAATCTTAGCTACAGCTACTATTAATTTATCAGTGAGTTCTTTAATATCATTAAAAACTCTGAGATAATTTTGCATTGCAATAAAATATTTACAGAAGTCTTTTTTCTCAAGCTTTTTCGGCAGTTGAAAATCAGGGGGCCGGTAATCTTCAGTATTCACACTGACAGCAATGCTTTGTCCTGGTTCGTATAGTTTGGCTGATATTTTTTCAAGTGCATATGCAATAAAGAAAAGAAAAATAGAAATAAGAAAAATCAGTAAAATGATAATATCCTGGCCTGTAAAAAAATACGGAAGCACATTAAAGGAGAGAAGCAGTTGATAAACAATTAATAAAAAAATAGCAGAAAATATAATGGTATATCTAATTTTTATCATAATCAGGGATTCCCTTATTAAAGTTTACATATGAAAGTATGTATTCAGAATCATTGTTCTCAATGATTTTTGCTTGTGATTTATCAATTGATACAACCCTCGGAATATAATATACAGGCCTTTCTCCCAGAAAGGAAATCTCCAAAAGAAGCCCCATCCTTGTTTCTTTTGCCCAGTTCTGATCAAATATTAAATTACCCAGGCTATAAGCTATCAAACCGCCTTTATAAACCTCCACGCCCTGTACTACATGGGGATGGCTGCCAAGAACTACATCTACACCGGAGTCAATGAGTTCCCTCATTTTATTTATCTTTTCAATTTCAGGTTTAACAATATATTCCTTACCGGAATGAACCGAGGCAATGATTATGTCGTATTTCTCTTTTAATGGTTTAATCTCTCTATTTAAGTCAGCTCCATTTAACGAGAGTGTTCTTATTGTTTTACCTGATTCTGTTAAAGCAAGAGGATATATATCATTGTAGCAGATAAAAGCGACATTTGTTCCTCCAACATTGAATACGGCCGGCTTCAGCGCTTCCTGTCTTGTAGATCCCACTCCTGTATACTGTAATCCACACTTCTCCAGATAATTCATAGTGTCTGTAATGGCATCAATACCCCAATCAAGTGCATGGTTGTTGGCCAGTGAGAAAATATCAAAACCAGCAAACACCAACCCGCCAATAACAACAGGATCTGCTCTGAAATATATACCTTTATCAGGAAAGAACTTCTTCCCCTTATTTGAGATAGGAGATTCAAGATTTGCAAACGCAATATCATGTTTTATTATTTCCTTCCTGATATCATAAAATGGATATTCCGATCCATATAAATCAATATACCTTTTAGAGCCTCTTCCAAGCATTATATCACCACCAGCAATGATAGAAAATGATTTTTTTATCCATGATCCAAGCTCGTTCTGAAGACTATGATTTTTATCAAGAATCCGGTTGTCTTTCATGTAAATATAAGCTCTGTAAACATTTTCATATTCCCCGCTTTTAATATTCTCCAGAGTCGGGAAGGTGCCATTTACACGCAGTGGTTTTACATTAAGTGTGAGGTTTATAAAGGAAATGATTCCGAATGGAACTTTATTTTTTTCAATTTTTTTTAACGTTTCAATATCAGATACAGCATCATGTTTCAATACTTTGCTGAATTCTTCTGATGAAATTGCACTCAATTCATTAGAGGTACTTGTTACTGCGACCATTACAGATAAATAATCAAATTTTTTTAAAGAAAAGCTATGTGAATGCATTTGATTTTCTGTAATGTACAAAGCCTCGGGATTTGAAATAATAAAATGATCTATTTCTTCCGGATTAAAACATCCAGTTGAGATTTTTATTCCCGATTGTTTGATTTTATTTGCTATGTCATGTTTAATTAAAGAACGGTGATTCAGATTTTCGTCGAAAAAGACAACAATTTTATTATCGTTTTGTAGATCCCTTTGTGATAAAAAGGAGAAAAAAACAAAAGCAGTTAAAATCGGAATAACAATAAAAAAGAATCTTTTCATGTTTTCTCAATGCCAGGATAATAAAAATACATATTTATAAACACTTATGAGAAGGGAAAAGGTAATTGTTAATAGAAAATATTCCATGTATATTATAGACTGTTTATTTATATAAGGATCGAGACTAATGGAAGAATTCTATAAAGAATTTCCCGGTTCAGAAAGAATTGGCATTGGTATAGCAATTATTTCCAAAACATCCAATATATTTGTACCAAAATATACTATCTCAAAGAATGAAAAATCCATAAAAAAAGGATATAAATCGATATATCGGAGAAAAAAAGATAAACCGCTTTGAAGACTATTTCAGAGAAAATGTATAGTTCAAATAATTTTATTCCAATAGTTGCTATAATAGGAAAACCGAATGTAGGGAAATCATCCTTATTTAACAGGATTATAAAGAAACGCAAGGCAATAATTTCCGAAGAACCGGGCGTTACCAGGGATATAAATTACGAAATCATAACCTGTGGGGATGCGGTGTTTAAACTAGCGGATTCTGCAGGTTTTACCGAATTTGGCGAAGATATAATACATAAACTTACTCAAAAACGCAATAAACTGCTTATAGATGAAGCATCCATAATTCTCTTTACCTGCGATGTTAACACCATGGATACCAGGGATTTTGACATTGCGCAGATAATCAGAAAGAGCGGGAAACCCTGTATCTTGCTGATCAATAAGGTTGATAACGAAAAACTAAGGGAAGGTATTTACGATTTTTTCGATCTTGGACTTGAAGAGCCGCTCCCAATCTCAGCAATCCATGGAAAAAATATAAATACCTTGAAAAAGATATTAACAGCAAAAATCTTAAATATTTATAAAAGCAGAGACCTGATTCCTCAAAATCAAGGTTATGTTTCCTCAAATAATAGCCATATAATTAATGTCGCAATCGTGGGAAAACCAAATGTGGGAAAATCTTCCCTCCTCAATCTCCTTGTGAACAGCGAAAGATCTCTGGTAACCCCTGATCCAGGAACAACAAGAGACGCTGTAGAAGAAACTATATCATACGGCGATTCTATGATTAAGATTGTTGATACAGCTGGAATAAGAAAGCGCAGAAAGATTCGAGAAAATATTGAGTTTTATAGTCTTGTTCGTGCAGAAAAAGCTGTGAAAGAATCAGTTCTCTCCATATTACTTATTGATGCAGAGACAGGGATTACAACCCAGGACAAAAAAATCGCTTCCATTGTGATAAAAGAAAAGAAAGGCCTTATTATTGCCGCTAATAAATGGGACAGGGCAAAAGAAAAAGGGATAGATCAAGATGAGTTTATAAAAGATGTTTATTACTTTTTTCCCCATATTTCCTTTGCTGAGGTTGTTACTATTTCAGCAAAAACAGGTTATAATAAAATAAAATTGTTGAAAAAAATATTAACAGTGTATAATAATTATAACATGATGATAAAGACCAGAGATTTGAATTCTCTATTAAGAAATTTAGTACACCCCGGAGCACATATTAAATACGGAATTCAAAAATCTTCAGCTCCACCTGTTTTCGAGTTTTTCATCGGGCGAACCGATATAAATAATACAAATTTTGAAAGATTTATTGTGAACTCAATTCGAAAGAACTTTGAGTTTAAAGGGGTACCAATCAAAGTAAACCTGAGGAAAAGATGATCGTATTCAAGGTTACATACCTGCTCATTCTTTCCTTTCTCATTGGCGGAATACCTACGGGGTATCTAATTATAAAAGTCGTACACAAGAAAGATCTCAGGAACATAGGAAGTGGCAATATAGGTTTTGCCAATGTAGTAAGAACAGCAGGTTTATTTTCAGGAATTGTTGTTCTAGTGGTCGATTCTGGTAAAGCTTTTTGTGCAGCATACTACTTATCCAGGCTTTTCGATGAAGTATTTTTATATCGTCTTCTGTTCGGCATCACGTTAATATTGGGAAATATTTTTACTCCCTTTTTAAAGTTCAAGGGAGGAAAGGGAGTCGCAGCAGGCCTTGGAGTTGCTTTAGCCTTCAGTCCTTATTCTGTTTTATTCTCTCTTGGAGCATTTCTATTGACCCTACTAATAACCCAATTCATTTCACTGGGATCTCTTATTGCTGCTGCTATTTTTGTAGCTTCGAATATCCTTTTTTACGTATATGCTGGTAAAGATGTATACAGTTTATTATTCTCAGCACTATTATTTCTTGCTATTGTAATTAGGCACACCTCAAATATAAAAAGATTGATACGCGGGGAAGAGAACAAATTTGGAAATAAAAAACAATAGAATCGGTTTTCGGACAATAGGAGATGTATCGGAAGAGACAGGGGTAAAACCGTATATTCTCAGGTACTGGGAAAAAGAATTCCCATTTTTACAGCCGTTAAAAAACAAGGCAGGACACAGGTTGTATTCACCAAGGGATATATTTATCGTAAAAAATATAAAAGAATTGTTATACAATAAAGGTTACAGTATATCAGGTGCGAAGAAAGTATTATGGGATCTACTTTTAGGGAAAAAAAACAGCAGACTGAAAAAATATATTGACGACATAAAAGGGGATTTACAAGAGTTACTAAACATTATTGATGCAAGTCTCAGTGATGAAAATTTTCATTCTAACATCTGGTAGAACAGGATCCTCCCCTCTTATTAATATCTTGAATTCATAAGCTCGGAGAACGATTTTTTTTCAGTGATTAGCCTTAGTTTTTCAAGGTTATTTTTAAGATCCTCTACTGAAGAAAAAGGAACAACTATATTAAACTCCCACTGCTCAAAATCTCTCGGGACAATAAAATGAAACCTTTTATCAATCCCTACTGCTGTTAATTTTTTATCAAATTTTTCTCTATACTGAGAAATATAAGGATACCTCAATTTTTTAATGAAGCGGTATACCTCTCTTCCTATCTGTGGAGGATCAATATGCAAAGCCCTGATTTTTTTAAGTTCACTACTTTCAATTATTTTTCTAATACTGCTCTGGTCATCAGGAGCCATATCATAGATCATGTTGATTATTTCGTTTCTCTTCTTTGTACCAATAGATATTTTTGAAATGAACTCCGCAAGCAGATACCAGGATTCTTCAGGGAACTTAAATATTTCAAATGCTGTGTATTCATGTAATGCACCTTTTAAAATTAACATTTTAATATCATCTGAAGCTTCAGATAAATGTAAAAAGTTATGTATATATTTTTCAGTTTTTGGAATATCAAGCAGAGTAAAAATATCACTATCAACACTGGGAGAAAGTTCGAATGCTCTTTTTAAGGCAATTGACTTTTCGATTATATTAAAACCATGGAGTTCTTTTTTAAGATAAATAAGGAATTTCAAAAACTCATGTTTATCATGTAATCTGTCAATCACAAGTCCATAAGGAATATCCCTTTTCATATTCTTGTATTTATCAACCCACCGTTTACCCAGAACAACCTTATATCGGGCGTTTTCAAGTACAAATATTGTCGGATAGAGGAGGCTGTACTTCGCTGTTTCTTTCATTATATTGTTATACAACATATTGTTGTCCTGAGCTGGAAGGTAATATTCAAGTGAATATTCAATTGGTTCTTCGTCGATTTCTTCAAATGGTATATATTTTTTCAAATTGTATTCTGGCATTTTTTTGGATCCCATTATTCTTTACCGTCCTGTTCTATTTGTACTGATATGTGTTAATCACCAATGAGGGATATTCAGAAAGACATAGCAGGTTAAAATATTATATAAATACAGACCTGTAGTAAGCCGGGTTCTGTTCTAACGGTCATCTATCTGGTGTGGTTTAACCACATCATGCGGCCTACCCCTATGGCAAAAGCGGGTAACTTTAAGCCAGTCTATTTGGCCTTGCTCCTGGTGGGGTTTACCAGCCTCTGAAATGTTACCATTTCAGGCGGTGAGCTCTTACCTCACCTTTTCACCCTTACACTGAATAAATTCAGAGCGGTCTATTTTCTGTGGCACTTTCCGTAGGAGTGATCCTGATGATCCTACGGATCCTTGGGATCACTCCTCCTGGGTGTTACCCAGCACCATACCCTTTAGGAGCCCGGACTTTCCTCAGAAGTCATAACCTCCTGCGACCGATCTACAGGTCTGCATTTTTACCATCAAGTATCCTGTTAACAATCCAGTCAGCAGCCTTATTCTTTTCTCTTTTAATATGATCTATTTTGATATTTTTCTGCTTATTCATTAATTTCTGTACTTTTTGAAAGAGAGGAATAATATTCTTACTTTTAACCTTATACCGGCCTCTTATCTGGTTTACCAGAAGCTCACTATCGGAGTAAATAACAATATGGTTTCCATTCTGGTACAGAAATCCATTTTCGGTTATATGCCCTAAAACTTCAATAAGGGCACTATACTCTGCGAAATTATTTGTATGATATCCGATTTTTTTCCCGTATCGAAACAGTTCATTACCTCTATTGTCAAGAATAATAAATCCGATTGCACTATCACCGGGATTCCCCCGTGAACCGCCATCAATATAAATCTCACACACTGGTACGAATCCTTTGTCAGTTTACTAGATTACCAATTCTTCGTCTTCCAGCTTTTCTTCATAATAATAAAGAATACGAGAACAGTTCGGGCAGAATATTATTTCCTCTTCTCTTCTGACATCATTTACAAACTGTGGTGGAAGAATCATATTGCACCCCATACATACATTATTCCTGATTGATACTATACCGACCCCATCCTTTTTCTTTACAATTTTCTCAAATTTATAAATAACCTCTTCATCCAACCCAGCTGATATTTTTACTTTTGCTTTAAGGCATTTATCAAGTTCTTTTTGTTTTTCTTTCATGAGCTTATTTACTACTTTACCCTTTTCAGCAATTGTAGTTTTCAATTGTACATATAGATCATTCTGTTCATCGATAACCTTTTTCATTTCTTCAATTTCCTGTAATGCATTCATTTCCTCTTCTTCTATTACCTCAAGTTTCTCCTTTATCTGGGCAATCTCACTGGTAATAGCCTCATACTCCCTCTGAGTCTTAATAAGGGAAATTTGACTTTCATATTTGTCTTTATTTAAATTGCATTCTTCTTTTTCCTTTATTAACTTCTTACTCCTTTCATTATGGCTTTCCAGGTTACTTTCAATCTCTTTAATAGTCCTTTGAATCTTTTGAAATTTTCTTTTTAATCCATGAAGTTCTGTCGGCATGTCCTCTAACTCAGCTTCAATATCGAATTCCTTCAATAAAACTTTTTGAAGTTCCTTTAATTTATTAAAACCTTCCTGCATTTTTCCTTCCTTATGCCATAAAAATCGTATTATGAAATATTACTAATAAAATATATATTGTATTAAAATAAAAGTAAAGTCCTCAAACTAAGTAATGCCCGATATTTAAAGAAGGAATTAGCTTTTTATAAATCGTATTTACTGTAGAGACAATTCATGAATTGCCCCTACTTGCAGGTAAACGGTAATCAAAGAGAGAGTATAAATCGTATTTTCGTGTTAGAAATTCTGTTGCTGTTTATCAAGTTTTCTTTCCTGCTTTGTTTTTTCTTCTGAATACAGCATTTTCAGTTCAGTGAGCATAATGTTCATTACCTTTTCATAATAATCATTTGAAAGTTCATATTTTAATCGTAATTCAATCCGTTTAAACCATTCTTCAAAAACATCATCCATTTTTTTCTCTTTTCTAACCTTATTTAGTTAAAAGTATTAACCTTAATGTGGACAAGCCACATTCAAGATTAACAGGATTAAGGTATTCATCAGAATTCCGGTATGAATATATTAAAAATTCCCATACCTATTTTAATTATATGATATTATTATGATAGATTTCAAGCTCTATTTCAATTTTTCACTAAATTTACAGTATTTTGTGAGAAATGGGGGTTAGAATATCGCATAAAAGGGATTTATAAATTCATGGAAACCACCTGTACCTGAAGATATTAGTTAATTATCGGCATGTCTGTTTTCAAGATGTTTTATCTCATCTCTCAGTCTGGCTGCATCCTCGTAACGTTCTTCATTTACTGCCTTTTCAAGATCTTTCTTCAACAGCTCAAGTGGAGATATCTCTCTTTCTTTTTGCTCCGCGCGTCCAGGCACATTATCAGCCCCAAAACTTTCAATATCAGCAATAAATCGTCCTGCGTCATCCATGACTTTCTCGTCAACATACATCGGAGCTGAGAATCGCAGAGCAAGAGCTATTGCATCGCTGGGTCTGGAATCTATTTCTACTTCAATTCCATCCTTTTCAAGAATAAGCCTGGCAATAAAGGTGCCTTCCCTTAAATCACAAACTTCTATCCGTTTAACCCTCCATTCCAGATGTTCAAGAACATTTTTCATTAAATCATGGGTTAAGGGGCGTGGAATTTTAACGTTATTATTAATTAGTGCGATTGCCCGTGCCTCGACCGCTCCTATGAAGATTGGCAAAATCCGTTTGTCTCCTTCTCCTTTAAGAAGGACAACAAATCCCATATTTGAGAACAGAAGACGATCAAATATGACAGGTATCATATAATCCTTTCTAATTACAACCTTTAGTATATAGCTCTCATTTCAAGTTTCTAATTTTTTAAAAATGATAACTACAATTTACTGAAATGTCACTGTTTTTTTACATTATCATATTTTTCTTTTCAGCACAGACAGTTTTTCGTTGTTAATTTATTTTAGGCCAATATATAATTTTTTAATTGTTATTTTCATAGTTCCAGTATAATCTTAATAAGGGATGTATTACAGGCCTTTTAATAACAGACAAAATTGTAAATATTTTATAAACAGGTTAACATGGTTATAACAGGCATAGTCAAAGACCCTATATATATTGAACATAAAACAGGCCAGTATCATCCTGAGAGTCCACGACGTCTGGAAGTCCTGTATGAGATGCTTGAAGGAGATGAGGTGGCCGGATTGTTTGAAATTCTTTGCCCCTCAAAGGCCACAAGGAAAGAAGTAGAATACATCCACAAACCTTCTTACTTTGATCGTGTAGCTGCCACCGCAGGGCTCTCCTATTCATACCTCGATCCTGACACCCAAACATCTGAAAAATCTTTTGATGCATCCCTTTACGCTGCGGGCGGCATACTTCTGGGCATCGATAAGATAATGAACAGGGAGCTGAAAAATGTATTCGCCCTTGTCCGCCCGCCGGGACACCACGCAGAAGCAGATAGAGGTATGGGTTTCTGCCTCTTCAACAACATTGCTATAGGGGCAATGTACGCCATTAAAAAATACTCCATCGACAGGATACTTATTGTAGATTGGGACCTCCATCACGGAAATGGCACCCAGCACTCGTTCTACTCAGATGATAGGGTTCTCTATTTCTCAACACATCAATTTCCTTATTACCCGGGAACTGGAGATTTTCCCGAGACAGGCAAGGGAAAGGGGAAGGGATTTACTATCAATGTTCCCCTTTCTGTGGGCAATGGAGACGCTGAGTATTGCAGAATATTCCAAAAAGTACTTGAACCAGTCGCTGAGATGTACAGGCCCCAGCTCGTTCTCGTATCTGCTGGATTCGATATATACTTCAAAGACCCGCTTGGAGGAATGAAGGTTACGCCAGAAGGCTTTGCAGCTTTCTCTCAGATTCTCCAGAATATAGCTGAAAGGTCTGCAGACGGAAAGCTCCTCCTGGCCCTCGAAGGCGGATATCATCTGGGCGGGCTGTGTGATGGAGTCAAGGCTGTAATAAAACAACTTGCCGGGGAGTTTAAAACAGGCCATTTGATCGTGGAAAAAGATATCGTCGAAATAGGGCAAAAAGCTGACAATACAATTGAAAAAACTATATCTTTTCAAAAAGAATTCTGGAACTCTTTATAAAAGCCCCTGATTTTAAAAAACCCTGATTTTAAAATAATCTGATTTTAAAATAATCTGGAGATCTATAAATATTCTGATTATTTCAACAGGTAAAATGTAATGTTGTTATTATTTTTTTCTGAGTTCTTTATAATAATATTTCATAGGTTTTGTTACATTTTCGTAATAAATTCTATACTTTAATATAACCCTTACTCCCTCAAGATATTTTTTTATCCTACAATTTCCTATATCAATAACATCCATACATTTAAATACCCATTTCCTGTTCACATTTTTATTCCACACCTGAAGGACATAGTTTTTAAACCAACTAACAAGAATAGCAGTACTCTCAACTACAATAACAATGATATCAGTAAATATTAATATACCTTTTCTAAACATTTTTAATTGTTCTTGTCCACATTAGTACCTTAATACTGATTTTCTTGCCCAATAGGCACAAACTTTAGTTTGCAAGAAAATATCTTTTTTATCCTGAATGTGGTTTA
>Ga0114925_10001366_pt1 | contig 11976 bp, 10 predicted proteins | sample SumtaG_2_FD_87287 | JGI IMG/M metagenome (GOLD analysis project Ga0114925, IMG submission 87287) | Deep subsurface microbial communities from Indian Ocean to uncover new lineages of life (NeLLi) - Sumatra_00607 metaG | ecosystem: Environmental > Aquatic > Marine > Oceanic > Sediment | place...
AGGATTGAAAGTTAACCGAAGATCGATCAACCCTGGATTGATAATCATCATTTCTCTTAGAGTTTCGTCGATGGGAATGTATCGAGCCGGTGAGGCTGTATATTTTCTGAATTCGCTGATAGGGCAGTGAGAAGTGCTGAAATCGATTTGGTACATCATAGCCCCCAAGCCCACGGCTTCTGACTTTGTGATGGGTATAATTCTTTCACCTAGTTTAGTAGGCGGATTAGAAGTAGCAAGATAAGGCGATTCGGATATATATGTATTCAAAGACTCATAACTTACTTCTTCTAAACTTTGAGAGATCCTGTCCTCTGGTAGCTGTCCGGTAACGAAAGCATTGATAATATCTTCGGGATCTGATCGAATCATAAAATTTGATAACACACTGTATATCATATCTGAACCACCTTTTAGCAGTTTTACAGCCAACCCCATAGAACTCAACGTGGTGTTGGGATAGGTCATAATATGTTTCGCTTTACATATTTTGTATAGCACACAAGCATTTAAATTGTGAATTTGATCTGGATTTTGAGCTCCGGCTACTATTTTTTCCGGTACCAAATTTAGTATGTCTTTTTCTGTATATTCTCCAGAAAATTGGTTTAAAAACTTGTAAGCCTCGAAAAGTGTTTTGGGAGTCCATTTACATTTTCTATCTACATTGATATAAGTCACAAGAGTTTTGAGATCCGTAGAACTCAAGTGACTACCCAATTTAGTTACGGGGATTTTTTGTATATGATTTATCAGCGATCTTCTGTGTTCCGGGTGAATGATACCTCTTTTAAACCCAATACGATGTGAGTCCAAAATTTCTTCTAAAACGCATAGGGGAGTTAAACTATCCACATCTCCCACGATCCGCAATCGAGAAAGTAGAATCCTCGGATGATTCATTTGTCTTTTATTCTTTTTGAGATATTATTAAGTTTAAGTAGATTATACATCGAATAAGTATTATTCTTATTTTGCGTTAACATAAATGATACTGTAAGAAAATGACACGGATAATTTATCACACAGACGAACTTGAAATGTTACCCGAGAAATTTTATTTGTTTGGGTTTGGAGCAAACAACGTGGAAAATTTGGCAAAACGATTTTTTGGGTACATCGAAGATGCTCCTACAAAACAAGAGATCAAAGTTGTGGATTATCACAGTTCTCCTGGATTAGTGGAAGGATGGAAAAGGATATTTTTTGGGCATTCGGAAAAATGGAGTGGAAGTGTGGGATCGTTAACGCGTGACAAAAATAGCGAGGTGATGGGAGTTTTAACTTTTATCACTCGAAAAGGGAAAAAATTTTACTTGGGTGAGAAAGAGATCAATTTGGAAGGTCTTTTTATTGTAGAAGCTGTAGATCGAGGAATGTACAGATTTGAACCAATATCGTGTATCGATGGATATTTAGTATATGCTTTCATCGGAAACGAAGATGCTTTTCCAGCTAAAGCTCCACCTTCTGAGAGTTATTTAAACGCTATAAGAAAAACTGTAGCTTATTCCGGAGTGGACTCAAGTAAGATTGATATTCCTATAGAATACGAATAAAACTGAAAAATTGATTTCAAAGAAAACCCATTATACTCAAAATTCTTATCAAAAATTTTAATTAGAAATTGATGCCGAAATTGCGTTTGATTCCTGTCGCAGATGAAACTTGGACCGTATCCAGAATTGCGGAAGAATGTATACCTGAAAGTTGGAAACCCACTTTTGACTATTGTGCTCCTGAACTAGAAGTTGTATCGGAAATTATCGAAGAAGAAAAGAAAAAATACGTACTTTGTCCCCAACAAAAAGATTTGTTTCGAGCCTTTCAACTAACGCCATTTCCTAAAATTCGCGTTGTGATTCTTGGTCAAGATCCATATCCCCAAATTTTAGGAAATGGATTGCCTCGAGCCACAGGATTGTCGTTTAGTGTAAAGAAAACAGATGCCATTCCTCTCCCTCTACAAAATATTTACACCGAACTAAAGAACAATTATCCTGATTTCAAAATTCCTGGACACGGTTGTTTGGAGGATTGGGCTCGACAAGGTGTACTTTTTCTTAACACGGCTCTAACAGTTCGAGAAAATGAACCTGGGTCTCATATCAATATATGGCAGGGGTTTACCCGCAAGGTCATCCGTAGAATCGTAGAACACAATGAAAATGTAATTTTTGTGCTTTGGGGTCTGAGAGTTCAAAAATTAGCAGAAGTTGTGGGTGGAGCGATAACTAAATTGATGGCTGCTTATCCTTCTGGTCGAAACGTCGATTCAGAATTTTTTGGTTGTGGTCATTTCAAAGAAATCAATGATATCTTCGAAAAAAGGGGAGAAGAATTGATTGATTGGAATAAATTGTGATGAACTCGTATAATTTTATTATATGACAAATAGCACAGATTTTAGTTGAATTCAACTAAAATCTTTTGATACATAAATGAGTGTAGTTGTGTATGTGATCCGAGATGAGAATCACACACAAACAGAGCATCGATCAAAAGTTGCTAATCTGTTTTCTGAAAATTGCCGAATTGTAATTCCAGACATTCCCTATAAAGATATTCTCTCTAAAGATCGTCTTACTGAACGGCACGAAGCTTATCAAATTGGATGGTGTCTAACAGATGCGCGTGATAATCATTCTTCAAAATCCATTTTAATCATTAAAGATTCTTCTGTTTGTGATGTGGAAAGCAAGATGTTAGATGTGGTTTTGCAAGAAGTAGAAACTCAACGGGGTAATTTTGACGTGTGTTATTTTGGAAAATGGAATGATCGTTGTCACTTATACAGCCGGAGAACCAGGATTTTAGACACTCACTACGATTTAGTAAAAACTTCTTCACCACAGGGCATACAAGCCATTTTCTTTTCTCCAACAGGTCGAGATGTGATTTTAGGGGCGGAACCCATGAAAAATGGAGAATATTTCCACTCGAGAGGGTCTATTGCTAAAAGTTTATCTTCAAATATCAAACGGGGCAATGTTGAGGCATATTGCGTCAATCCCAACATCATACATTATGATTTGAGGCTGGCTTTGAAAGACGAAGACTATTTGAAACGAAACGAATGTGAATGTGTGTCGAATGTTGACAAAACTCGATCTGGAGTAAATCGTTATGTAGCTCTTTTTGTTATTATTATATTGTTAGTTATCATTATAGCTGCTGCCATCACAGTGTATCCTCTCTAACATATAATTAGCTATTGTGTTTTCAATGCCCAACAGGATATCGTGTATATTTAATCCTATATATTAAAAAAATAATATATCTTGCTATGACTATTGTATTTATACGTCACAGCGACGACAACGGTCCTGATCCTTCACATCATCACGACCCTAAAGTGACAAAGCAAGGAAAAAGAAAAGCAGAAAACTCAGCTTATGAATTGATACTTATGTATGGAGAGCCCTCGGTAATATTCTGTAGTCCTTTTAGACGGACTCTGGAAACTTCAAAACAAATGAAGAAAATGTGTAATCTCAACCCAGAAATATACATTGATAATAATCTTTCGAGGTATTTTTCAAAGAGGGAAAAGAAAAACCCTGATATATCGAATAAGACCAAGAAATATGATGTGCCTATTTACGAATCGTGGGACGATTTCGAAGATCGGATCAACAAACACATTCGAATGCTTATTCGTTCTGGATACAAAGAATCGGAAGACGTCGTGTGGGTAGTGAGTCATGCTCTAGTATACAAACATGTAGCTAGAGTATACGGAGTAGACATTCCCATCATAATACCTTTCTTGGAACATTTTATGGTGCACAAATATTCCATAGAATTACCCAAACGCGTTCAAAGGCGACGTAGAAGAGAAGAAAGCCGAAGGAAAGAAGAATATTTTAGATCGAAAAAGAATAAAAGAAGAGCTAAGAGATATATGTAAATAGGTTCTTTATATTTTGGATATAGTATATATCTTTTCATATATATATATGAAAAGTCTTCATTTTGACATTTTATTCATTTTTTGTGGTCTCTAAAAGCTTTTTCGCATTTTTCTTCTTGTAGTAACAGATTCTACTAGAAAGATTTTGTCGCTCTTTAGCTTCGATGATGGTTTTGATTTCTTCGAGAGTAAAAAATCTACTGACTTCAGTGGGTACAACTTCTATATCTCCCGAATCTGAGACCTTGATATCGGGCTTATTGTATGCAATTACAATACCTTGACGGGATTCCATTTTTTTAATAAAGTTTATTATTTTTAAGATCATTTTTAATATAGTTAAAATGTAAATGAGTTTACTTTATAATTTTTAATATAAAGTATTCATTCAGCCCTTCATAGGAATTATGAATTTATTTAGAATTTAAATGAACGAACAACCCGATCCAAGCTATGGAAATATCCTCAAATGATCGTCCAAATTTTCAAAACGCCAAAAGTTTTGTAATTGAAAACGGTAAGAGATGGTATTACAGACTTATACCGCAACCCGGTCGATCTAGATCGGGATATTTTCGATGTTTGAATGATGAGTATCCAGAAGAAACGCTAGAGCACAAAATTGTTGTAGGTAAGGAATGTATAAGAAAAGATGGTAAACGTTCTCGTATGTTTGCAGTTTTCGATTCCTATGTAGAACTTTTTTTGTATCAAAATCGATACAAACCCGCAGAAAAGAACTTCTATGAGATCATTATAGGCAAATTTCCTCAGAAGCCCCATTTCGATATTGACATCAAGGAAGATAAAATCGAAAATTTTGGAGATTCGTTAGATTCTAATAAGGACCTCGATTCTTTTGCGAAAGCTGTAAAAGATAATCTCATAGAATGCGCTATAAAAGTATGCAAATCAGTAAGAACGAATATAGATATATCTCATGATGTTTTGGTTTATCAAAGTCACAGTCGAGCTCATCATGATAAGCAAAAACGCAGTTTCCATGTGGTATTACATCATTATTGCCACGCGGATCATCATCAAGCTGCGGCTTTTTACAAACGTGTTATAGATGAAATGAAACCGGAATTTGCAAATTATGTAGATCACAGCGTATATTCTTCTAGACAAAATTTTCGTTTACTTGGTCACCAGAAAATCAATTCCAATCGTCCCAAGTTGTTTCAAAACCCTATGTTGTACAAAGGAAAAGTGTTCGAACACAGATACGACATAGATTTTGATGAAGATCCCGAAAATAGATTAAATCTGTTAAAAGTTGAATCTCTGAAAGAATCTTTGGTGAGTTGGGTTGAAGACTGCGAATATTTACCCGCATTTGAAACCGAAGAAGAGAGAACTAAGAAGAAAAATTATGAGGACCTGGGTGATCTTTCTATAGAAACAATAACAGAAGCCAAACTCATATTAGATCAAAAGAATTTTCCTTTCGTGATACGAGACATTAAAGGGCCTATTATTTCCCTTCGTAGACTTCGACCTTCATTTTGTGAAGTGTGTCAACGAACTCATGAACACGAAAATCCCTATCTGCTAATTGTAGAAGACAATATCTATTTTTGTTGTCGTCGAACAGAAGGCAAGAAACTGTTGTTGGGAAAAGCCGAAAGCAACTTGAAAAAGTTGGACAATTTGTTAGAAGAAAATGGAGAAGAAGAGGATGATGAAGATGATGGTTTTTTCTTAGATTTGGGAGGTTATGTTCCGGAAACCGTTCCCGAGTCTCCCAGTTTAACTTCTTCTTCCTCCTCCTCTTCTCCCATTCATTCCCCGCTTCGTTCGGGATTTACTTCACCTACAAGACCACAACTGAAAGTCGTAGAAAAAGCACCGGACGCACTTGACATGTTGAACCAATCGAATTTAGTTCCCAGACCAAAACGCGTCGATTGTATAAAGCATCGAAGTCGAATTCGCAAGCAAGATCACATTCGAAATCGCCGAGATCGAACTTTTTTCGATTTAGAGTTACCCGAAATACGCCCTGCGAGGGGTCACATGTAAAGGGTTGGTACATTTATTTTATAATAAATGTAATCGTTTGCGTTCAACGTAAATCTGATCAGAGATCGTTTTAAGCACAGCAGAAAGATTCTTAGCATCATTGTGATGTTCTAAAATGTAAGTGAGTATGCCGGTATGAACCGTCACATATATAAGATCGGTAGCATATTGTCCGGGGCGATTGATTCTGCCGGCTATTTGTTCTCTCGTGGCATTATTAGATGGATAAACGGAGGTTATCATAGCGGATAATGTAGTTAGTGTGTATCCTTCAGATTGACGTATAGTAGTTATAACCACCCTGTAATCTCGGACTTTGCCTTTGTCTACCGCTTCACGAGTCAATAATAAACTCTTTCCTTTGCTGATAAGAAATACATCTTCCGGATCCAAATCAGGTATTTCACTCAATATCTTTTCTCTCAATTCGGTTTGATGCTCTGCAGTTCGAGCTACCACAAATACTCCACGACCTTTGGAGAGATACTTTTTAGTTTGTTGTATCATCTCACGAGTGCACACTTCATAACATATTTCAGTGGCTTTTCGGATGTCAGAGGATTTAGGATTCGTGTTCTTGCCACCTAAATTAGGAGGTATAAGGTTCTGATATTTCGATTCTTCTGCAGGACTAAATTGAGCTAACACACTTTCTTCTACCACAGGAATGTTTGTGTTTACGATGTATTTGATCATTGCCCCAGTGGCCACCCAATAATTCTTTTCATTGACTTCAAAGTCTACAATACGTTCAAGCCATCGAATGAGTTTATAGGTTTTAGTGTCTATAATGGGTGTTCCGGTTAACGCAATAGTATCCTGTGCTAAAGAAGATAAGTTTAGAGCTACCGAAGTACGAATGCTATCGTTCAAGGCTTTGTGAGCCTCATCGAAAACGAAAACAGCTTCAGACATCACACTCGATAACGTATCACCGCACTCTCTCAAATGATCGTGTTCGATCATATTTAAAGTGTAAGGTTTCATGTCGCAGCCTAAAGAACTGTATTTCCTCATTTCAGCATCATAATTCTTAGGTATCGATTTTAAAGGAACTAAAATATTAATGTCTAATCCGAAAGCCTCTATTTCTTCGATGACACTCTTAAATGCCGAAGCAGGCAAGGAATAAAGTACATAAGTCGGAAGTTGATCTATTTCTTTGAGATACTTCAAATACGTTAAAACAGTTAATGTTTTACCTGCACCTACTGTCATATATAAAAAGTGGGATTTTAAGCCGGAAATTTGTTCAGCGTACATCTTATTCAAACCTTCTTCCTGATACCAAAAGAGTTCTCGATGTTTATGATCGTAGAATTCAGGCCAATTTCCGTATTCGGTTGTTTTATCTCTTTCCAAGTAATTTTCCACAATCCCGCGTATACCCCAAAGTACCGGAGCAAATTTCACTTCAAATGTGAGCGTGTTATGGATTTTGCGTTGGATAACCGCGGGATACAAGAGGCTTATTTGAAGTAAGAGTTGATAAGCACCCACATCTTCAATCATTACAGCATCTTTGGTTCCGCCGCCTTCCCTGGATATATGGTTAAATTCTATCGTAGAAGAGTTTTGGTTGATATAGAATAAGAGTCTTCGAATTATGCTTTTTGATGAATCTCGAAGTAAATTTTCTAATGCAGTTTCAGCTATTCTAGAAATACCTTCCCCCTTTAAAGTCAAACACCTCTCCAAATCTAAATCAGAAGGTTCCAGCAAAGCAAAACGTTGAGTTCCTTTTCTGTATGCATTCCAATCTATTTCACCCTTTTCAGTTTGGATGTAATACACACCATCACGTAATACCACTTTCTTTCCTAACAATTTCTTAACCGGTGGTGATGCGCCGTTCAATTTAACCCCGCGTTTCAATTCCGCTAACAGCTTTTTCTTGGCTGTGGCGGATTGCCTGGGAGTAAGTGAAGCGGACTTCATTTCTCTTGCAGGTTTGCGAAACACAATATACTCAGAGATATTACGTGGGTCCAAAGTAGCTAATGCGGTCGGTCGACCTGCTATTTCTATGGTGCCTATCAAACCTGATAACCAATCCTCACCGATTTCATATTCAAATTCAATCGTCTCTTCAGAGTCTGGCAAAGTACTTTCTCTTATGGATTGTCGGGACAACAGCAATAATCGTTGAGCTTCGCGAGTTTGTTGTGTAAATACTCTATCCTCTAGATCTGGGCTGTAGGTTTTAGGATTCATTACTCGACCTTTTCGACCTTCAGTTCGGCGCGGATTTACACCGGTGATACTAAAGATGTCTCGTACTAACTGTGAATAAGGTCTGGAACCGGGAGTGTACTTGTCTTCTACTACCGAGTAAGGATAGAAATACACCACTTCAGGAGCCCAATGTTGATCCACACAATGTATAAGTGGCATTATTTCGGGCATCACTAAATTTTGATCTCTGGGAGATTCACCTCCGTTTTCAGACCACTCTCGAGCAATATCTCGGATCATACCTAAATCACTTTGGAAACTTCTTAACTCATCCATCAAAGCCGATGCATTTTCAAGTAACGTGTTTTCAGGATTCACATAATAAGGTGATTGCTCTATTCCTTGACTGATGTTGTAATAATAAGCCGCACTTTGATTCCAGGCCAAATCTCCTAATTCAAAGAGACTTTCTATCAATTCTGTATCAGGGCGCCAACTTTTTACACGCTGTGCTAACATAGCGGCACAAATCATCTTCAATAAAAGAGGATGATTTGCGTTGTCCACTGAAGAATCTTCGAATACAGTAACTGCCAAGCGTTTAAAAGCAGATTCCATACCACTCACATAGCGTTGAATGTCGGGAACAAATGAACCTGGCATAATTACTAAAAGGGCTAAAGTCACCGCCAAAGAAAAATCTGCTGGATAAACTCCGAACTCACCAAAATCGACAAGTTTCGGTCGAAAACGAATAATCTTCTGTAAAAGCGATTTATAAGCTGCGGGTGTAAAAGTAAAGGTGGCACGTTTGATCTCTGTGATGTCTTTTGTAGAGAATTCTGGATGTCGCCTCAACACATAGGGGAATACGGTGTCTTCGTCTAAAGAAATACCCTTTCTCTTAGTTAAGAACCCAACATCATAGGATTCTTCTCCACCAAAACGTTCTAAGACCAAAATAACTTCATCAGAATTCTGAGTCTTGCCGAATTCAGCAATCACCTTTTCTCCCGAATCTTCCAACAAATTAAATGTTGGTCCGGTAAATTCTTGCACTTCTCGATGTGTAAGTGAAACTTTCCAAATGCCTCTTCGAAACATCATAGTAGTTCTCTTAGCTTTCGAGCCGGGTTTTCGAGGAAACATATCTCTTATTTCTTCTACAGGAATACTCTCTCCACTTAACAAGCGTGTAATATCTTCTTCAGATAGTTTTGTTCTCATGTCACTCTTACCCAATTGTAAGACTTCAAATTTCACCCCCGGAATTTCATCCATATAAGTGTTCGAAGAATTCTGGTGTTCTAGGAGCCAATCCCGCCTCTCAGGTAAAGAAAGATCGCCGAAAAACTCTAGAGAAGCTAACTTGTTTAAAAATTTATTCCACAATTCGGGGAATGATCGAATGTGATCCAATTCTCTTTTTCGAGGAGGAATGATCTTTTCGTGGATTTTTAGTATAGCATCTTTAGACTGAGTTTTCGTTCCAATGACAACTTCATTTGGTCGAGCTCCAGTTACCATAACCGGCATAAAACGGACATAACTCTCAGCGATTTTCCTATTTCCACCTTTCACTTCAGGATCTTTGACCTTAGGCGGCTTTAGAACAGGAATGTCGTTGAAAGCGAGTTTCGATCCCATTTTAAAAGGGGAGAATTTATATAGGATCGAAATGTGATAAAATTCATTTTTATGAATTTTTAATAAATTTCTCTTATCCTATTATTTAATAATATGCATTAATAAAATGTCAAGAAGATGTGGTAATTTTGTGATGTGGGGTACACCGGAAGAGGAATTGGAAGTGGATCCTAACGTGTTTTGCGGTAAAGACATTACCGAAGAATCCAAATCTCCTGATCTTCCCAAGACGCGAAACTACAGATACATTACCGGTGAGGATTTGAAATTGTTGAGAAGCAAGCTAAAAGAGCGTTACGAAATTTGTGGAATTCTCCTTCCGGGGGAGGGCGAATTGCAACTCGAATCGCGGGATATCGGACCTTATATCGATGATGGTGAAAGGGGTAGTTGTTTGTCCACCAATATTTGGATTAATTTTCATACTCATCCTCTAGTTACACTGCCTTGGCCCAGTACAGAAGATATATTCAAAGTCTTGGAATCTCGAAGAGGATCCACGCTTTGGGGTAGTTTGATTTTCTGTGAATGGGGGATTTGGGAAATTTACTCTCCGAAAAAAGTTTCCAAAAGTTATTTAGATCGAATTCAAGGGGAATGGACAGAAAAGACTTCTGACAAATTGTTTTACGAATTGAATTTGAGTAACCCGCCGGTGGTCCCCGACGTCAATGAAGCTGAGGAAGCCATTAAACGATTCTTAGACCGATGGTATAGAGGATGGGGTGAAACGGGTCTAGAAATCACACTGACAAAATGGGACGATGTACCGGGTCATTATCCTTTACAAACGGGATTACAACAAGTTCCTTCCTAATTCTTAGATGATGGTATCAACATCTAAGCTCCAGCTCTTATGTGATTCCATTCCATATGATACAGCACGTTATGTGCGCTGTTGTCTTTTAGAAGATCTTCGTGAAAATGAGGTTTATCTACAATTCTTCCACTTTTCAGATGAGAAAAATAATCACAAAGAGATGGTCTTTTAAATCCGTTTTTACACAATGTCATCCAAATCATTTTTACAAAATCTATACCCACGTTACATTCTCCAGCTAATTTAAAAATCCGTTTACTGCAATACTCTTTTATTTCTTCAGTTGTGTTATATCGAATAGTAACATCGAATTGTTGCATGGCCCAATTCCATTTTGCACATTCAAGATTTGTTTTATGTGTTGTGTACAACGAAGCATTTACGGTGTTGAGCCAAACTCCAAATAAAGCTTCGTGTTTGTGGTTTATGGCCCATTTCAATGGATCTGTATTGATTTCTTGAAGAATAGGATAAAATTTCCTATGAAAGCATCTTGAAACAAGACAAAGTTGTAAAAGTGATTTGGGATTACAGATTTCCAATCTCGAATGTATGTTACGATTCAAAGCATCCAAAGCCAGTTGCTCTATTTCAAAGCTTAGAATGCACATTTTATCTTTTGATAAGTTTACATAATCTATATAAACCAATCGTATTCATTTACTTCATAGTAAATGAATCTACGTTATTCTTATAGGTTTTTTATTTGAGCTTTTTAATTTGGACGTTTACTTACTCTTGTAGATCTTGGAAAGATCCTTGAACGTATAAGCCTTACCGGTCTCGGGATTGATTTTGTTTTTAGACATCTTTACAACATCCATCCAAGTCGCACCTGCTGGAACAACGAGTCCCTTTCCTGCAGAAGACTTGCGCGCTGCCTTACGCGTAGCCTTCTTTCTGGTAGTCTTCTTAGCTGGAGCTTTGCGAGCGGCCTTCTTTTTGGTAGCTGCTTTTCTCTTAGAGGGCGAACATTTCTTAGCTGGAGAACGTCGAGTAACAGCGGTTTTCTTTGTTGCTGCCTTACGCGTAGCCTTCTTAGCTGGAGCTTTGCGAGCGGCCTTCTTTTTGGTAGCCGTATTTTTGGCAGATCGAACTGGAGAACGGGGTGCAACACTTGTAACTGCAGGGGATACTCTTGATTTTCTCCTTGCTCTCAGAGGAGATGCCATTCTTCCGCGTGATGCCATTTTATTTAATAGTGAGAAAAATATTCTTAAGGAATTGAGAAAGCTTTATTACGATTTATAAACATAAATCGGCTTTAATTCTTTAAGGTGAACATTGACTTTTCGTTTGAAATAAGTTGTGTTGACTTGTAAACAAACCTCGAATTTCAAAATAATTCGAGTTATTCCAAAGAATAAGAAATAAAATAATGCTTATCATTACTTAC
>Ga0114925_10001368_pt1 | contig 11973 bp, 12 predicted proteins | sample SumtaG_2_FD_87287 | JGI IMG/M metagenome (GOLD analysis project Ga0114925, IMG submission 87287) | Deep subsurface microbial communities from Indian Ocean to uncover new lineages of life (NeLLi) - Sumatra_00607 metaG | ecosystem: Environmental > Aquatic > Marine > Oceanic > Sediment | place...
GGGAAAGACTGGATAGGCTGCTTGACATTGTCAATGCTGATTACGAGGAACGTTTTGCCTATGCTGCTCAACTAGCCACTCAATCCAATCAAAACCGGGAGCTAGTTATGGGAGTACTGGATTTGTGGCGGGAATGGTGGCGTGACCTGTTACTGGCTAAGGTAGGCTTGAGTGAGGCTATTACCAATATTGATATATCAAGTACAATTGTTGAATGGGCTGGGTGCTATACCCTGGCTCAAATAAAGAACTTCATAAATAGTATTCAGGCGGCTGGAGAACAGCTCAGGCAGAACGTCAATCCCCGATTGACGTTGGAGGTATTAATGCTTGATATGCCTAGAAAGGAGAGACACGGCAAGGAGATTGTCACTGCCGTGAACTATGACTGATATTGTTGGCGTACGTTTTAAGAAAGCCGGTAAGGTATATTACTTTGACCCGGCGGGTATAGACCTGGAGGTGAATGACTCCGTAGTGGTCACGACAACCCGCGGTCTGGAGCTGGGATATGTAATCATCGCTCCCAGACAGGTATTGGCCAATGAGGTGACCACGCCGTTAAAGCCAGTGGTACGCAAGGCAGAACCCGATGATATAAGACAGGCCCAGGAACTGGAGGTGAAGGAAAAAGAGGCTCTAATCGAGTGTGGCAAGTCGATTACTAAACTAAATCTACCCATGAAACTACTATCGGCGGAATATAACCTCGATGGTAACCGTCTCACCTTTTACTTCAGCGCTGAGGAGAGGATTGACTTTCGCGAGTTAGTTCGGGAGTTAACCAATCGTCTTAAGGTACGAGTAGAACTTAGGCAAGTAGGACCCAGAGACCAAGCTAAACTCGTAGGCGGCTATGGCCGTTGCGGTCGCCCACTATGTTGCATGAGTTTCCTGAGAGAATTCGTTCCGGTTTCCATCAGGATGGCAAAGGAGCAGAATTTACCTCTCAATCCGATGAAAATCTCAGGCGTTTGTGGCCGGTTACTATGCTGCCTGGTCTACGAGAGTGAGCAATACCGGACCATGAAGGCAGAGCTGCCCAAGGAGGGTCAGCGAGTATCCACAGCTATGGGAGTAGCTACCGTGGTCGGCAATAACCCGCTGAAAAAAACGGTATTGGTCGAACTGGATAGCCAGGTAACCGTGGAATTACCACTCAGTGAGATAAATATTGGGGGTAAACCTTCGGATAAGAAAGGAAACGGGGATTGACTATTGGGGGAGGTATTTTTGCCATTCGTCCCGGGTCTGTGGGTAACGGTAAGGGGTGTAAAAAAAGAAGCTACCCCGTGGGGGAGATGGGGGGTTAAGTAACCTCATCCCAGCTTGTTCCGGTGTCCGGCCTGCCTTACGACGATTACAGGGTATACAGGCGCTAACCACATTTTCCCAGGTATGTTGACCACCTTGATATCGCGGAATGACGTGGTCCAGGGTAAGTTGTCTGGTTTCCTTGCTACAATACTGGCAAGTATATCGGTCGCGATTGAAAATCTCAACGCGGGTTAACTTTGGCCGAAGCCAGGGGCGTTTAATCAAGCAAGCTAACCGGATTACCGAAGGTACCGGAAAAGTATGACTAGCCGACTGGACAAACCCTGCGCCATCCTCCAGCATCTCTGCCTTACCTCGATAGAGCAATACTATCGCTCGCCGCACCCGGCAGATGTTAAGCGGCTCATAGTTTTGATTTAGTACCAAGACGGGTAAGTTTATCATCAGGGAGCTTCTCTCTGCACAAAAGCTTACTCATTTTACTGGAAAAACTTCTGGCTATGCAAGCTTTAGTTCTGGTAACTACCCCCAGCGCCCTCTCTTCCCACCACGAATCACCTTCTTTCGACCGGATGTTGCATCAGTGCGGTAATCAGGAGCCATGATTTTGAAGAATACGCTGAGCTTGTGGTCTATCAATCGCGAGATGATCGGGCTGTCAAGTTCGTCTGTGGTACAACGGGTGGTAATTACTGTAGGCAGCAAGGCATTATAACGATAGTTGATAACCTGGTAGAGCTTTTCCTGCGCCCAGGGTGTGGTTGACTGCTCGCCAAAGTCATCCAGAATAAGCAGCGGCGTCTTCTTTACGCTTTCAAAAAGCCGGTCATAGGACACCTTGCTCTCTGGGTTGAAGGTGGCACGCAGGTGGTCCAGAAATTCAGGCACCACTCTGAACAGGGCAGACTCCCCAGCCTGATAACGATAATTAGCGATGGCCGCGGCTAAGTGAGTCTTACCGCAGCCATTAACTCCTTGAAATACGAGCCAGCCATCGGGTGATTTAGCAAAATCAATGGCCAGGTTAAAAGCTTTTTCTAAGTTCTCACGTTGCTCTGGCAGTAAGTTAGCCCGCTTCCAATCAAAGTTTTTGAAGGTCATATCTTTCTGCAGCACAAACTCTGGACTCCAGCCATACTCTATTGACGACGGTTGTTCTTCTTCAACAACGCATATTCGGCTCAGGGTAGAGTCAGTCAGGCGGGTGCGTATTCTTTCTTCCAGTTCTAAAATAGGAGTAATAGTAACAATGACGGTAGGCAACTGGCTACTAAATCTATAAGTCAATAATTGATCCAGCTTTTCCTTAGCCCAGGCTGTGGTAGCTTGAGCGCCTAAATCGTCTAAAATTAGCAACGGAGCATCGCGCACCCGGTTAAAGAACTCGTCGTATGTTATATCACTGTCCGGATTGAAGGCGGAACGCAGGTGCTGCAGCAGGTCGGGAGTAGTAATAAAGAGAGTCGGGTAACCGTGGCTGATACGCTCATTGGCGATAGCCGATGCCAGGTGGGTCTTACCGCAGCCGCTGGGACCGACAAAGATCAACCAACCTTTAGGCTCAGCGGCAAAGGCTTTAGCCGCCTCATAAGCAGCAGTAAAACTTTCCCGGGTTTTAATGTCGCCGCTCCTGCCCTGTGGTATCAGGTTCTCAAAGGCAAGCCGGGTCAAGGCACCCAGATTGCTGTAATGTTCCAGCCGGGCATAGCGCTCTTTCTCAGCTTGCTTTTGAGTGCAGCGGCAGGGTACTGCTTTGCCAAAATCGGAATGTCCTACGGGAACATTGGCATAAACAAAGCCAACCCCGTTACAAACAGGACAGATTGGTGATACCGTTTCTGGTTCAGCGCTTGACCAGGTTTCCGTATTTTTGCTGGATGTATCTATCTGGGTCTGTCTTTTTAGAATCTCGCCTATATGTTCCATCGCCTTTACCTTCTGTTGCCCAACGCTCTAAAATTGCCAAAATATAGCTCTTTTTGCGTATATTCTGGTTAACTGCTTCTTTAATGGCATCTCTAATCCAGGTTTTGGGATAAAGGGTCTCTGCCTCACGCAATTCTTCAGCAATCATCGGGGTTAGCATACCGATGTTCTGTTCATAGAGGGTGTAGATATCAGGTGGTTCTTCAGTCTCAATATAGACTTGCTTCTCAGCTTTTAACCCGGGTAGGTGCAGCTCACCACTTTGAATTTTGGCGATAGTTTGCCTATCCGACTCGGTATTGAGGAGGTAAATATCCTCACTTTTCTCGTCTTTAGCTAACGCTATATGAAGAATGGTGCCGCGCTTAGTCGCCATTCCCAGAGCATCATGCAGTGCCTTATCGGCTGGTCTGGTTATCTGGCTGAGACTGCTCATCAGGCTCTTATTGGCCAGGAGCTCTCTATGGGTGACGAAACGGGGGTAGCCTCGCTTACGATAAAGTGTCTCCAAAATATGGAGAGTCGTCTTTAGCTCAGCCATATCGTTGATTTGTGGTAGCAGTTGGCTGAAGAAAAGATTAGGTACCGGGGTAAACTGCATCCAGGCTGGGAAACCAGTAAACTGTTTCATAGTAGAACTATCCCTTATCAATATTGGCACCTTCCAATTTAGCTATCGGAATTGGGACTGAAGCTTGAATACTTCATAACAAGCTCAGCTCTTCACTAGCAATACTAATGTCTGCGAACTTCGCCATCCGGGGTAAAAACCGCAGGTCAATTTCCCCGGTAGGACCGTTGCGATGTTTAGCTATTATAATATTAGCGATACCCTGCGGATACTCTTTGTCAGGAAATTGGCTCTCCCAGTCCTCTCTGGTATAGTAGTAGTCATCCCGATAGATAAACAATACCTGGTCAGCATCCTGCTCAATGCTACCGCTTTCACGCAGGTCTGAAAGCTGAGGCCTATGGGAAGCGCGGAACTGTGGCGCCCGGCTGAGCTGCGATACCGCTATTACTGGCGCATCAATTTCACGAGCTATTGCTTTAAGAGAGCGAGAGATATAGCTAACTTCCTGAACCCGATTCTCGCTTCTGCTGCTGTCCCCCTGCATTAGTTGCAGGTAGTCGACAATAACAAGGTCTATTTTTCGTTCAAAACTAAGCCGGCGGGCTTTACTACGCATATCGACCACCCGTAGCAGAGGAGAATCATCCATATATATTGGTGCTTCGGAGAGAATACCGATAGCCTCCATAACTCTTTTCTCCTCGGCTTCGTTCTGAAGCCCAAGACGCAGCCGCCGGGAATCAACATCAGATTTACTAGCCAGCATACGCAAGACGAGCGGTTCACGTGCCATCTCCAGGCTAAACAACGCCACGCAAGCCCCTTGCTCTACCGCAGCATTGGTAGCAAGGCTGAGGGCGAAGCTCGTTTTCCCCATACTGGGCCGGCCAGCAACAATAACCAGGTCAGAACGCTGAAACCCCCCTAAAAACTCGTCAAGCTTGCTATAACCGGAAAGCACATGTTGTATTTTATCGGCAGAACCAACCGTATCCGGTGGTGGGGTTTCAAAATACTTATCCAGCACATGGCGAATGTGGGTTAATTCTCGCTGGCCTTCTCCACGGCGTAGTCTGAACAACGTGTCCTCAGCTCTACCAAGTGCCGCATCAACATCCGAGTCAGCCTCATAACCAATAGCTGTAATTTGACTACCGGCGTTAATGAGGCGGCGCATCAGAGACAGGCGAGAGACAATTTGAGCATAGTGCTCAATATGGAGAGAGGTGACTACGATAGATACCAGATGGCTTAGATAGGCAGCACCACCGCATACTTCCAGCTTTCCCTGGCGAGCTAGCTCTTGGGCAATGGTGATTTGGTCTATGGCCTCATCCCGCTGGTAAAGTGCCAGGCAAGCTTCATATACCAGAGAGTTTTGTTCAGTGTAAAAATGCTTCGGCTCAAGAAGGGTAGCTATTTGATAAATTGCTGTGCCATCTATCAATAGCGAGCCGATTACATTTTCCTCAGCGTCGGTATCATGCGGCGGTAATTTTTCACCATACACTTTTATCCCGTCTCCTCTTCGGTCTCCTTAATATCCGTAGCCTCTTTCTCAGTCTCCTCAATCTTCTCGGCTACCTTGGCATCCGTGGCCTCTTTCTCAGTCTCTTCAATCTTCTCGGCTACCTTGATACTTTCAGCTTCTTCAGTTTTCTCGACTACCTTAGTATCCGTAGCCTCTTTCTCAAGCTCTTCTCCCACCACTGTAACCTTAACCTTAGGCACTATATCCTTGGCTAATCTAATGGCTACTTCATAGCTACCGAGTTGACGAATAGGCTCGGTAAGCTCTATTTTTCTCTTATCAATAACCAACCCGGTAGAAGACTCCAACTCGGAGGCAATATCAGTGTTAGTAATTGAACCATAGAGTCTATCTTTAGCACCGGCCTTGGCTTTTAAGATAACCTCTTTACCTTCCAGCTGGCGAGCCACCTCAAGCGCTTCTGTCTCCAATTTTGCTTCTTCCCTGGCTCTTATTTTGTGTTGTGCCTGCATGATACTGATGGCAGATGAGTTAGCTAGCATCGCTAGTTTTTGGGGTATCAGGAAATTTCTACCGTAGCCATCGGCTACTTCTTTTATCTCACCAGCTCTAGCCACCTTAGACACATCTTCCAGAAAAATGACCTTCATAATTCTCCTCTCTTATAATAATTATACTTCACTCCGCGGTGAAGTGAAAGGTTATTCGCCGATGAATTTTCCAGCGTAGATAGCCGCAGTAGCCCCGTCTCCGGCAGCGGATATAACTTGCCGAATAGAATTGCGGCGTATATCACCGGCAGCCAAAATACCGGGGACCTCGGTCTCCATCTTCTCATTAGTAACGATATAACCAGCAGCGTCTAAAGGTAAAATATCTCTTAAACAGCCCGTATTAGGCTTAAACCCGATAGAGACAAAAACTCCAGATACATCCAGAGTAGATTCCTCCTTGGTTACCACGTTGCGGAGCTTTAATCTTTCAACCACACCTTCGCCTTCGACTCCCTCGACTATACTATTCCACAAGAACTCGATTTTTGGTTCAGCGAAGGCTTTCTCCTGAACAATGCGTGTGGCGCGCAGCTCGTCACGGCGATGTATTACGATAACCTTCGAAGCAAATTTTGTCAGGTGGAGAGCTTCAGTGATGGCGGCATCACCACCACCAACCAAGGCTACTGCCCGGTCAACGAAAAAAGCAGCATCACAGGTAGCGCAATAGGACACCCCTCTACCGATAAACTCTTTTTCTCCGGGAACATTTAATTGAACCCGGTCGGAGCCACCGGCTGCAATCACTGCCTTAGCCACAAAATCCCCTTCGCTAGTCTTTACTATCTTCCGCTTACCGTCAACCTCAATACCAGTAACCTCAGCGGTTAACGTTTCCAATCCAAATTTCGTTGCTTGCTGATGCATCAATTCGGTCAGATCCAGTCCGCTAATACCTTCCGGAAAACCGGGGTAATTCTCCACCCATTCGGCAATGGTAATCAAACCACCAATTATTCCTTTCTCCACCAGCAGGCTACTGAGCCTTGCCCTAGCCGTGTAAATCCCGGCGCTAAGCCCGGCTGGCCCACCCCCAATAATAACTACCTCGTGTTCCTTATTCATGTCCTGTTCTCCTTAATAGCAACCTGGTAACCGATGAGTATCAAAACTGTCCCGAGATTCCGGGCTAAACTGGTCTAACCAAGAGCCGCATCCAAGTTACGCTTCAGCTCAGCCTTAGGTCTGAATCCGACCATATGAGAGATGGGTTTACCCTGTTTGAAGATAAGCAGGGTGGGAATACTCATTACGCTGTATTTAGCAGCCGTTTTTGGGTTCTGGTCAACATCCATTCGCACAATACTTAGCCTGCCATCGTATTCTCCAGCTAACTCGTCTAGCACCGGGGCAATCATCAGGCAGGGCCGGCACCACGGTGCCCAAAAATCCACCAGTACTGGTGCCTCTGCCTGTAATACCATCTGGTCGAAGTTATTGTCGGTTACTGCAACTGGTTTACTCATTGCCTTTCTCCTTGATTATCTGTGAGATGCTGTGTTCTGCCGTCCGTTTGGCTAAACCAATGGCATTCTTAATCGCCCTGGATTGGCTGCGTCCGTGAGCAATGATGACATTTCCATTCACCCCGAGGAGGCACGCCCCACCATATTCGCTATAGTCCAATCTTTGTGCCCATGAACCCATGCCAATATCACGGTGCAAGGCTCGTAATGGAAGGCTATAAGCTTTGGCAAAGACCTGCCCGGCTTGACTCAGTGAATAGAGCCAACTATGACTTATACCCTCAATAGTCTTAAGCACTATATTGCCGGTGAAGCCATCGGTAACAATGACCTCAGCGACTCCTTTCAGGATATCGTGGCCCTCCATGTTGCCGATGAAGTTTAGCTTGGCGTTTTTGAGAAGCTTATGACTTTCTTTAACCAATTTGTTGCCTTTGGTTGCCTCTTCACCATTGCTAAGTAAACCAATACGCGGCGAACTGATACCAAGAATTTGGCTGACATAGAGGTTGCCCAGATGAGCAAACCAGACCAGGTGTTCTGGTCGACAGTCAACATTAGCTCCGGCATCGATGAGAAACATGGGAGAGGATGGGGTAATATTAATAAAACTACCGATAGCGGGACGGGGAATACCCTCTATCTTACCCAGGTTCAAGAGTGCTGCCGCGACTACGGCGCCGCTGTTTCCTGCGGAGATAAAGGCGTCAGCAACACCATCTCTCACCAGATTAATACCGACTACTATGGAGGAATTCGGCTTACTCTGGATTGCTCTGATGGGCGACTCTTGAGGTCCGATAACCTCATCTGCCTCAACGATAGTAAAGCCTGCTTTTTTTGAATAGCGGCTGGCCAACACGTGGAGTATGTTTTTTTTACCCACCAGGGCAATATCTACTTCGTATTCCCGAACGGCTTTTATTGCCCCTTTGACAACTTCATAAGGAGCATATTCTCCCCCGGCGGCATCAACGGCAATAAGCATCTACTTCCTCATTAAATATTTTATAACCAATGACAAACATCCGCTTCCTCATCGAAGCTCATATCAACGTCAAAGGACGTCCTGCTCCGTTAAAGTTTTATTTGCTCGGGCTTCTTTCCCACAGGTCACAACGTCCTCCCCATCGGGCAAGAACCTGACCATTGATAGAAAGCTGAGCTATCTCACATAGGTTAGGGCAAGCCTGGCATTCGAATGAGGAGGTATGGTACTTTACTTCGCTCACTCCAAATCCCTTGAACTGGCTGGTACTGTGGTTACTTATCGTGTCTTCATGCACCAGTAAAGCGGCACCTATCGCCCCCATGATCTCGTGGTGTGGTGGGACAATAACCTCGGTACCAAGCTCTTCCTCAAGAGCCTTTACTATCGCTCGATTAAAAGCGACTCCCCCCTGAAACACTATCGGGGACTTTTTCTCCTTCCCAAGTCCCACATTATTGAGGTAGTTACGAACTAAAGCCTGGCACAGCCCGTAGAGGATATCTTCAGTGCGATGCCCCATTTGTTGTTTGTGAACCATGTCTGATTCAGCAAAGACGGTGCATCGCCCGGCAATACGTACCGGGTTTTTGCTGTCTAGCGCTCGCTGACTGAATTCCTCTATACTCAGATTAAGACGCAGCGCCTGATGGTCGAGGAAGCTACCCGTACCAGCAGCACACACCGTATTCATGCCAAAATCAGTTACCACCCCGTCCCTAACAATGATAATCTTACTGTCTTGCCCACCAATTTCAATGATAGTTTGCACTTCGGGGAAATAGTGCAAGGCACCTACCGCATGGCTGGTAATCTCATTCTTGACTAAATCGGCGCCCACGATAACTCCAGCCAGATAGCGAGCACTCCCGGTGGTAGCCACGCCACTAATCTCAACCCCTTGGGGCAATTGCTGCTGGATTTGCCTCAACCCCTGCTGCACCATGACAATGGGCTTACCCTGTGTTAGCAGGTAGTTGTGAGTAACAAGCTCATCATTTTCATCCAGCACAGCAAATTTGGTGGTTACTGAGCCAACATCAATGCCTAAATAGGCTCCCATAGACTCTCCTTATACCAGTACTCGCTGCCGGCCGTTATTTCGGGCCCGTCGCTTCCACTCCAGTAAATCCACGAAGGCTTCCAATCTGGTTAGCATACCCGGTTTTGCCAGTTGCTCATCGCAAAGTATAGTTAACACCGGGATGTCCTCCTTGGTTTTCGGCATAATATTTTGAGCTATTATCTCCGGCATGCAGGTGAAGGGGGCAAGGTGTATCAAGCCATCATACTCTTTAGCGTGAAGCACCTTTTCCCCCACTGATTCCCAGCCATCGCCGCCGATATCCCGCTTAAGATAAGGCATAGCTGCCTGGTGAATCCTGTCCTTCTCATTTACACCCAGAGGATTAAGGAACAAGCTGAACTTAGTCCACTCAGAAACGAAGGTCGTCCGTCTTACCTCTACTCCCAGCTTACCCAGTTCCATCTCTATATCCAGATTAGAAAAGGGCTCCAATACCACGTAAAACTCCCCGGTAACTCCCACTATCAGTGGCGAAGCGTGCCCGTTCTTAGCCGCCTGATTCAATCGGTCAATATACTCGGTTTGTATTGCCTTCAAGGTATTGTAATCATCAGCCTGGTCAATGGCTTTAACAGCAGCGTCAAATAACCGATTGGCAGTCCCTTTGGTCTGTTCCCGGGCACGTGCCTTTTGTACCGCCCGCTCTATTTTATCCAGGGCATTTAGTTTAGCCAAGCCAAAACGAAAGGCCGCTATTATCTTAGACCAAGGAGCATTGTTTGACAAGCGCTTAACCATTTCTAGTATACCGAAAAGCTTGCGCTCAGAAACACCCACTTGAATCATCTCACACTTGTACCCCAGGTCACCAAGAATCAGTTCCTGGGTCTTGGCGTAGTAACCCAAACGGCAGGTACCATAACCGGTCGGCATAAGCATGGTATCCGCTCCCAGTTCAGCCGCCTGAATCAGGTTACCTAAAGTCAACTTGAACGGGATACACAATCCTTCCGGAGAATGCTTGACACCGAGAGACAGGGTATGCCGGTTATTAACCGGCGGTAGGACATAGTCAATGTCAAGCCTCTCAAACAGAGTCTTAAAGGGTATGTATAGATTACCCATGTGGGGCATACCTACACGCATATTTCTAACTCTCCCCTTCTTCCGCTTACAATATTACCTATGTATATATTACTTATGATAAGTATACCTATGCGTATACTTTTGACTGTTTTCTTTTCCGTCTCTGTATCATATCAAGGAAAGCTTCCAGACGAGTCACTATGCCGGCTTCAGCGGTGTGTTCCTCTACAGTCAGGCTCATAAAGGAGGTAGTCCTTAATCTGGCAGCCTGCCGCTGTACCATATCCATCATTAATGAATCGGGCCCGCAACCGAAGGCCATGATGCCGATAACACCGTCGGCTTCACTGCTCAGGTAGTGCCCCCCAGCGCCTACTACTTCGCCTTCATAGGTCCAGTAGGCCTCACCCACCAATCTGGTGGTGGCTGATTGAAGCTCTCCCGCATTAAGCATCTCCGGAGTTAACACCCGGATGTTCGCCCGTTCCAGGCGGTGAATAAGACGGTGACTTATGAGTTCGTCATAGAGAAGATATGGATGACCAATAACAGCGATGGCAGATGAAATCACCTGATTGGAACCTGCTTCAGCCTCTACCTCCAATGTGCCTGATATTCTGTCTATCGCCTGTGGTGGCGTTAAACCTTCGCTGGACATCAACTCAAGATAATCCAGGTGGGCTTGCCAGGCAGTTGCCATTGCCCGTTTAATCTTCGCCGTATCCCGAGTGAGATATCTGCCCAGTTGATAAATAGCCCGACGCAGGCTCCGTTTCCCCTGATTGACATCTATCTCTACCTCCAGGATAGGCAGAGCTTCCGGGGCAACGGCTCGGCTCATATCCGGTAAGCCAAGAAACTTGGCGCAGTTGTAAACCTTGCTTTGTACACTGCGGACGGCAGGAATAAAAATATAGTCGCACTTCCCCACCAGGGAAAGGACATGCCCCACAAAAACCTTTACCGGTAAGCAGGTCTCAGCTACCACCCGTGAGGAGCCTGCCGATAGCATAACTTGAGTGGTCGGCGGTGAGACCACCACCTCTGCTCCCAATGCTTCAAAGAAAGTCTTGCACATCGGGTAATACTGGTAGTAAAGCAGAGCCCGGGGAATGCCTATCTTAACCATTTTGTTGCTGAAACTCCTGTTTCACCTGGCTGACTATTTCAGAATCGGCGGTCAGGTCAACTACCGTCATGGCTAAAGCCTTAGCGGCATCAATTAGTCCACGGATACCGGCTTCTGAAGCTGCTGCCGAAGCAAACTGAGGGGAGTGGTTGGCCACTTCTATCGGGGCTATAGCGACAAAGGGATGGATACCGGGTACGACCTGACTAACATTACCCATATCGGTGCTGCCAAAAGTATGGTTTGGCTCGAAGAGTTTAATCTGGCGGCCCAGGGATTGCATATTCTGGTTAAATAATCGAGCCAGGGTCAAATTATTACGCATGGGAGCATAGCGCACTTCTCCCCATCGATATTCCAGGCGAGCACCACTCGCCGTAGCAGCGCCAATAAAGCAATTGAGCACTCTCTCTTTTAATTCATCAAGGTAAGCATCTTCCTCAGCACGCACGA
>Ga0114925_10001369_pt1 | contig 11969 bp, 10 predicted proteins | sample SumtaG_2_FD_87287 | JGI IMG/M metagenome (GOLD analysis project Ga0114925, IMG submission 87287) | Deep subsurface microbial communities from Indian Ocean to uncover new lineages of life (NeLLi) - Sumatra_00607 metaG | ecosystem: Environmental > Aquatic > Marine > Oceanic > Sediment | place...
CTCCTTTTCGAGGCCCTATCGAGATAATTGTGAAAGGTTCTTCATTGGTTATCGGGAGAGGATTGACCGCAAAAATTATGGTTAAATGTGAAGAGGCTTGTCATCTATAATTAAATAATTTTTGAGATCTAATTAGAGTCAAGGAAAGAAAAATGAGTTGTCATAGTCCTAAGAAAAAGCTACGAAAGAAAGAAAAAAAAGGGGAAAAAGGCAAAGACGAAAAATATATAGATACGATTAATATAGCGTTAGCTGGAAACGCAAATGTAGGAAAATCGGTAATTTTTAATCAACTTACGGGACTTTCTCAAACTATTGGAAATTGGCCAGGGAAAACAGTTGAAAAGATGGAAGGGCATCTCGATTTTTTAGGTTATCGTTTTAATATGGTGGATTTACCTGGAATTTATTCTCTCTCAACATACTCGTTAGAAGAGATCGTAAGTCGGGAGTATATCGTTTCAGACGAAGTTGATATTATTATTAATGTTATTGATGCTACTAACCTTGAGCGTAATCTATTTTTCACGTTCCAATTACTCGAATTAAAAGTTCCTATGATCTTAGCTATCAATCAGATGGACATTTTGAGAAAAAGAAATATAAATTTAGATTTTAAAAAACTGGAGGAAATTTTTAAGCTCCCAGTTCTTCCAGTTGTCGCTGTCCATGGTGTAGGGGTACATCAATTATTAGAAGAAGCGATTGAGATGTTCGTTTTTCGCCAATCTCATTATCATTATGATGGAACAGAACCCGATGAATTTGATCATCATTTTCATGATTATTATAGAACGGAACATATTAACGAGTATATTGATGCTCTTGATTATGAAATAAAGAAATTTGAATTTCCTGACTTGTCCTCTGTTCTTTCTTTTGGAAAAGAAGTAGAAACCAAAATAAAGGATTTGATTAATAGAATTGATAAATGTCAAGAGCTTTTATCAAAAATTAATTACCCCTCGAGATTTTTAGCTATAAAAATATTAGAGAACGACGAGGAGTTAAAAAATATATTTGAAATTAACGAAAAAAGCAAAAAGATTATTGAGATCGCTGAAAATTACCGTAAGGAATTAGAAGAATACCATGGTGAAGATATCAACACTATTATTTCTTCAGAAATATATAATAGAATTCATAAAATCGTCAAAGAAGTAAGAATTACAAAATCAAAATTTGAGGCGAAAAAGAAGAGTTTTGCTGATAGGCTTGATCATATTACCACACATTCGTTCTGGGGTTATGTAATCTTAGTTCTTGTGGTTTTCGGCATATATTACTTCACATTCACTATTGGAGATCTTCTAGGGGGATTATTTGAGGGAATTTATGAAGTGTGGAGCGTAATTGTATATGAAACTCACGGAGAAGGTACTCTTTGGGTTCTTTTATTTTGGAACGGAGGGATCGGTGGGTTTTTTGGGGCTGTTGGAGGGGTTTTAGTTTATGTAATCCCTTTCTTTTTGATAATTGAGCTTCTACAAGACTCCGGCTATCTACCTCGTGCAGCTTTCCTTATGGATAGATTTATGCACGCATTAGGCGTCCATGGAAAAACGATAATTCCTATGATTTTAGGCCTTGGATGTAATGTTCCCGCCTGTGCGGGTTGTAGGATAATGGAAACAGAGCGAGAGAAAAAAATATCAATTGTATTATCTTCGCTTGTCCCGTGTGCTGCGGTAATGGTTGTTGTTTTGGGTTTAGTGGGTAGATATTTAGGACTTGGATGGGTTCTTTTTTTATTCGCGATTAATTTCTTTGTAATAATTCTTGTTGGAAGGATATTAAATAAAGTAATGCCTGGAGAATGCACAGAACTCATTATGGAAATGCATGAATATCGAGTGCCGAATTACGGAGTTATAACCAAACAGACTTGGGTTCGCAGCAAAGAATTTATTAACAAATCTCTGCCTCTCATAATAATTATTGGAATTTCTTTAGAAATAATGCTCATTTTTGGTCTATTAGAACCTGTTAATATAGTTTTATCGCCTATAACTGTATTGTGGTTAGGCTTACCTTTAATAACTGGCGTATTTTTAGTATATGGAATTCTGCGGAAAGAACTAACTTTAGTACTTCTTGTTGTATTGTCAAATTCTATGGGATTGACTCTATTAGACTTATTATCTCCAATCCAAATGATTGTCTTTTGTTTAGTTACGATGCTATACATACCTTGTTTTGCTACAATCATCGTTATTGCTAAGCAGACAGATTGGAAATACGCATTACAAATTTCACTTCTAGAAATAAGCATTGCGTTACTTATTGGTGGAGGTGTATACTGGGGCTATGTTTTTTTTACGAGCCTTTAAATCTTGTTTTAATGAAAATTATCATATATTAAATTTAAATTATTTTAAGAATTCTTATTCTTACTTTTAAAATCATAAAAGATAATGCAATATGAAAGTCAGAATCACTACTCCTTGCAGAATACATCTATCACTGATTGATGAGAATGGATATACTGGTAGGGTGGATGGCGGCATTGGTCTGATGTTAGATAAACCCAATGTTGTATTAGAAGTTTCTAATAATGCAGATGAGTTTGCTATTGAATGCCATAAATACTATAGAGAGTCTGTCCATGTAATTAATGAGAAAGCTTCTAAGATCTTTAAACTTTTTCATCTTAGTAATAAAAATTTCCATTTCAATCTAAAAAGATATTATCCTAACCATGTAGGTTTAGGTTCGAAAACTCAACTCAGCCTTGCAATCGGAACTGCGATTGCGACATTAAAAGATGTGGATATCCCTATTGAAGAAATTACTAAATTGCTGGAAAGAGGCGGTACCTCTGGAATTGGGTGGCGTGGTTTTGAGACCGGTGGCTTTATCCTAGATGGCGGGCATGATTATGGTATTGGAAAAGAAAAAGAGACTTTTTCACCATCTTCAGCATCAGGCTCAGCTAACCCTGCAATGACGATTTCAAGATATAATATTCCTGAAAATTGGCGGATCGTTCTCGTAATTCCAAATGTAAAACCTGGCGCAAATGGAGAAGAGGAGGTAGAAATTTTTAAAAAGCATACTCCCATACCCAGAGAAGAAGTCAATGAAGTTTCTCACCAGATATTAATGAAAATTTTACCTGGAATTTTAAAAAACGATTTAAAATGCTTTGGAGAGGGTTTAAAAAGAATTCAAGGTATTGGTTTTAAAAGAATTGAAATAAGTCTGCAACATCAAATAGTGAAAAATTTATTAAAATTCTTTGAGGAAAATGATGTAAAGGCTTTTGGTATGTCATCCTTCGGGCCCAGCGTCTTAGGCATTACTGAAACGGATTCCGAAGCCGAAAAATTAAAAAGTTTAGTAGAGGATTTTATCAAAGATATTGGTGGACATATATATATTTGTAAACCTAATAACAATGGTGCAAAAATAGAATATATTGATTAAATGAGTTTCAATGTCAAAAAATAATGAGAAAATCTTTTTTTCCCCTGATTTAACTGATAGAGAGCGAGCCTGTTTTGAAACGGGTATAAAATTAGGGGCTCTTTATCATATACTTTGTGGAATACCAATTGCTTCTAACGAAGAAATTATAAAGAATATAGAGAAAGGTATAGAAGCGGCAATTTCTTGTCAGCCTTATGTAAAATCTGTAAAAATTAACCTAAATCGTGATAAAATTTTAAGAGATAAATCTAATGAATTCAATTATGATGAAATTACAGGTAAGATAATTAGAGCTGAACTTCTGCTTGAATATGAAGGGATTGAAGTAAAAGCAAAAATAGATTGGGTAGAAGATATGGAATATCCACTAATGTTTATTGAAAATATTATTGAAAAAGAATAATTTTTCATTAAAAATCTAATTTTTAAATTATTAAATTGAGAAAGCCATGAGAACTAAGAATTTAAGTATAAAAATTAAACCAAATTGTAAAGTACCTTACCAAGAAACATATGTTGTAGAATATAAATCTAAGGATTCAATCATGATCTTTAAAAAGTTTATTGACCAGACTAAAAATCAAATAATATCTTTGGAATTTAGAGAATGTGGGAATTTACTTAAATTTTTAGAAGATTTTATTGAAAGGAGAAAATAAAGAGAAAATTTAATCAATTAAACTCGAAACATATTTATTTACAATTCCCATTGCTTTAATGGCATCTTTATTTTTTCCAAATCTCTCTATATTAATACTAATATCTCTAAATTTTTTAAGAAGTCCATCAAGAAGTTCTTGATTTCGAGAATATTTCGCTACTTTTATGCGAGTTGCTAATATAATCGCTTCCAATGCCAGATTTTCGGATCTGTTAAATATTTTAAAAGATTCTCTCAAATTTTCGCTGTAAATTACTTTTAATAAGAATTCTGTTAACATAACTACTCCTAAGCTATCTTCTTTCATTCGCTGGTCTTTACTTTCTACTTCACATATTAATATCCCCCAGGCTTCTTTGATGAATGGTACATCCATGGCTCTCTCAGGTAAGTGTTTAAAATCATAATACTCAGTTGGGAATTCTGTTAAGCCAATTTGAAAGTCCTTTTCTTTCAAGGCCGCCAAAGCATAAAGATAAACATTATCAACAAAGTTTAATGCAATTACACTATGTTCTTTTATATTTTTAAACGTTACGGTAGTAGGATAAGGATTTATTTTTATTTTATTATTTTCAACCAACCTAATCCCCATACAAGCTGTATTCGGTTTGATTGCTTTACCATCTTCGGTAATGTAATACGTGGAAGCCAAAACTTCATACAGATAACCTTTTTTTAATCCGAACCTATGAGGTAAAAATTTAGTCTCTTGCATTGTTATTAATCCATTTGATACTACTTTAAATGTATATAGTTTAGAAGTTTGAAGGACTATATTTTTAAAATTATAAGTGAAAATCAGTTATTTTAGGTCTTACATCCAATTTTGGATAGTATTTTCCTGGAATAGGTGGAGAACTATTATAAACCTCCTCAATCTCTATCACACCAAGCCTTATCCCTCTAAATTTGTGAAAACCTGTAAATGTTCCGATTACTAATTGGTTCGCTAAATCCATTGTCATTCCAAGTATTGCAACTTTTGAATTAATAGGTATTGCTTCCAGATCTTCTTTTAATGCAGAAGGGGGAAAAACAAGCCTATTATTGTCTGCTGCTAATAACTGAACGACTGGGATAATTATAGGATAGCCATCTGATGGGTCAATATAACCGAGAAATTTCGGATTTATTTTCCCCCCAAAAATTTTATTTCCAATTACATTTAATCGCTTCTCCTCTAGATTGGTTTTTGCCCCTCCTTTTCCTATTAGATTTTTTATTATACCCTTTGCAATACCTCCCAAAGGCAAGGTTCTTATTGAAGATACTGCAAAGACCTTATTATAATAAACCTTATAAACATTCATATAAGTCATATAGCGCATTAAATTGGAATTATTGAAATAATCTATATGCTCTCCCTCTGTTTTTGTGTGAGTAAAATCTGCCTTAATTTGGAGAATTCTAAAAGGCATATCCCCCGTCATGAAAATAATTCCTTGCTTTGGATTTTTTAATACATTTTCTTTACTCGAACCTACAGTAAATTGCCCCCAAACAATTTGATCTTTGGATATAGCTCTATTACTAGTTATAATTGTAAGATGAGGCCAACCACGTTCATCTATGGTTGCAACTAATTTTAACATGACATCTGGCTGTGTAAATTCAATGGCTTTATTTGAAAATTCAGAAGACCAATGAATTAATCCCTTATTCTTTCCCAATTTTATCAACTATAAAAAATAAATTTCATGTTAAGTAATCCAAATTTAAATTTATACTTTCATATAAACATGAGTGTTATCATTAGCAAGATGGTAATTTAGTTTTTTTATATTCACTTTTTTCTTCTTCGTCACTTTCTACTCTTTTGGTCATTCCTGACCATTGTGGATTTTTAACTCCCGTCTCTTTCGCAATCTCAAAAAAATGTTCCATCTCTTCCTTTTTCATTAATGGCTCATTTTTTAATGGCCATTCCAAATCCAATCGTTCATATTTAGCTGTACATAAATTATTAAATGCTAATAAATCCCAGCGATGAGGGAAATTATTTAATTTATTCACAATAAATTCTCCGATTCCCTTTATATTCTCATCAGTGGCAGTGTAATTGGGGATCATGGGGGTTCTTATCCACATTTTTTTATTATCTTTCTTTAATTTATCAGCAAGCCAAACTGCGTTTTCCAGAATTCTTTCATTTGGAACATTTGTAAATTCTTCATGCAATTTTGAATCTATCACTTTGATATCAAAAAGTACTAAATCAACATAAGGTAGTATTTTCTCATATGTGGTTCTGGAGGCATATCCGCATGTATCTAAAGCCGTGGAAATCCCATTTTCTTTACATTTTTTCAAAAATTTTTGAATAAAATCTGGTTGCATGGTGGGTTCTCCTCCAGAAACGGTAATGCCCCCCCCAGATTTTGTATAGTAAACCTTATCTTTTTCCACTTCACGAAATAAATCATCTAATGTCCACCATTTGCCAAGCATCGTTATAGCTGTAGAAGGGCATTCCTCTACGCACTCTCCACAACTAATACATTTTACTCGATTAATTACTAAACCCTTCTTACTAAATTTTAAAGCTTTTTGCTTACATGTTTCTATACATGTATCACATTTAATGCATTTATGTTTCAACCACTGTAATTGTGGAATTTTAAGAATTGATTCAGGATTATGGCACCATATACATTTCAACGGACATTGTTTAAAAAAAACGGTCGTGCGAATCCCCGGACCATCCTCAGTACTCATTTTCTGTAGCTCGAATACCAAACCCCTCTCAGAATCTGACAGTTGCTTTCAACTCCTAAAAATTTTCACTTAATTTATTAAAAAAGAAGAGATGCTAAAAAGTTATTTATTCATTATAAAATTACATGTTATGAGATTCTCTGGCGATTATCTCATTTTGTAATTCTCGTCCAATCGCATTAAAGTATGCGTTATATCCAGTAACTCTTACAAGGAGATTAGTGTAGTTCTGAGGGTGTTTCTGAGCGTCTTTTAACATTTCTATATCAAGCATATTGATCTGTAATGCCGTACCTCCATTTTCTACATAGCCTCTTAAATAAGCTTTGAATTTTTCTTTATGTTCGGGATCTACTAAAATACTGGGATTAAATGTTATTGTATGCGATGCACCGTTAGGTAGATAATTAATATATTCGCCAGCTTCCGTTTTTCCGCCTAATGCTACTCCAACAGAATTTGTTACAGCAGTAGGCCCTTTTCTATCAGCACCATTACTTGGACCAATAGCATTAGACATAAAAGAACCCTTATTTCGCCCATCTGGGGTTGCTACAGTAAAACCTGCGTCTGCTCCTGCCCAATAATTCCATGAAAGCATACCAGGTCGATATTGAAAATCCGTAGGTGTTTTATATTTCCATGTTTCATCTGCCCAAGTCTTCATTACTAACCTAGAGATCTCATCTGTGTCATCTTCATCGTTTCCATATTTTGGGGCCTTATTTTTTAAGAATGTCTGTATGATAGCATATTCTTTTCCTTCAAAATTGTTATTTAAGGCATCCTTAATTTGAGAAATTGTGTATTTCTTATCATCATAAACTAATTTCTTAATTGCTAATAAAGAATCAACCGTAGTTCCGAAACCTACGCCTTCTATGGTTACAAATCGCAATTCTGGACCACCATTTCTTATGTCCAATCCCTTTTCTATACATCCTCGAACAAATGTCGATAAATATGGTGTAGGTAACAATTCACCACGGAGCGCCTCCGTCATATCGTTTATTTCAACAGTATATTTTATTATATATCTCACTTGTTCTTGCCAAGCCTTCCAGAAATCCTCCCATGTTTCAAAAATTTCAGGATCACCCGTTTTTGGACTAATTTGGGCTCCTGGCTTTGCAGGTGGTTTATTTGCAACATTTCCTTTAAAAATATTGGAAGGCATATTTTTACCGTTCCATAATGTAAGTTCTATACTTTTAGCTAAATTAGGATTACAGTTAACAGTTCCGGATCTATCATTACCTTGCATTGTATTTTCTAGACATCCAACACAAGCATAGTCCCAAGCCTCCTCTTTTGGGATTCCTTCTCTGATCATTCCCGCAATCGATCTTTCATCAAAATTTAAGAGAAATGGTGCCCCTTGGGACCTAGAAACCATTGCTATTATGGTATCGAGTAATTTGTCCGGAGATTTTCTATGTAATCGAATATTTGGTTTAGGTTCTAAAATCGGTGACCATTCATCAATGACTTCTAAAATGGTATAAGTTAATTCATTGGTTAAGTCTTCGCCATTCGGACCACATCCTGATAACGTCATTAACTGTCCAAAAGCAGAAGTAATCCCTTGGTTTCCAACACGGATTTGTGCATCATAAGCGGTATTGCAGTGAAACCAAAAACACCCTAATATATCCTTAGCAAAATTTTTCGTGATACTTTTCTCATCAATAACGTCCTTCTTGTATAACTCCCATAAATGTTGGTCAGTACGGCCAAAGGAAATTCCGGGACCAGGATATGATTCTTCTGACATAATTAACATATGGGTGAGCCAAATCGCTTGAACTCCTTGCCAAAAGGTTTCAGCAGGTTCCCATGGAACTTTCTCCAAATTCTTTGCCATTTGCTCAAGTTCTTCAATTCTTTCTGGAGTTGACGCTTCCTTTTTTAATCTTCTACATTCTTCAGCATATTTTTTTGCTATTTTTCTTGGAATCTCAGTTGCAACTATCATTGCTCTTAATTCCTGACCCTTTGGACCTATTTTTTCCTTCTTACTAAGTGTATTATAGGTGCTTTTTGCTTTTTCATTCAAATATTTAAAGCCTTTCTTGATAATAGACTCAAGATCTGGAATTAAATGTCCTGCAGTGGCACCAACATTTCCAAATCCTAATTTATGAAATTTCCAGAGTGCACGTCTGCATTCAAGAATCTTTTTCCAATATTTCTTAGCTTCCTTCTCATTGAAACATTTGCTTAATTGAATATTAAATCTTCCGCCCGCAATTAAATCGTTTTCACTGATAATTTCTTGAGGAACATAATTGAGCATAATATCTTCAAAAAATATCATCCTTCTTTCGGGTAAAGATAAATTCCAAAAATTCTCAGGAAGTTTGACTGATTGAGCCATAGACCATATTGAAGATGCAAATGGTCCAATATCTTTAGTTCCAATATAATAATATACCTCTGGAGCGACATAATAATCACCTTCATGCCATATAATATCCCAATCTGTTCCTGTAGTAAAAGACATGTATTCATTAGCCCATTTTCTTTCAATTCCCTTAAAATAATAATCTCGGAGCCATTTTTGCCTAGGTGAAAGATCATGAGGTTCCGCAATTTTAAATTGTGGAGATTTTCCTCCTGTTTTACTCATTTTTTATTCCCCAATTATACGATTTAAATTCTACATGATCTAAAAGTGTTTCAATATTTATAAGTTGTTTTTTCAAAATATAAGCTGTTGTAGCTCTGCCTTTATTTTAGATTTATATTTTATAATTTTATACTTTTTAAGATATCCAATCTAAAATCTCTTGAAATGAACAAGATTTATATAAATTTTCTAAATTCCATAACGAAAATTTTAATTTTCTCTTAATAACAAATTCAGGCATACTTTCTAGGGCACTTCCATAGAGTTCGGAAGGAATATTTTGATCTCTTAGTGTATATGAAATTCCTAAATCATCATAGAATTTACGAAGTTCAAAAGGGTCAATTAAAGCATCTCCACCACGTAATCTTAAACATAAAAGTGTGTTTAGTGCAATTATTGACCCATGATTCATAGGTTGATTATATGATTCCTCAAGAGCATAGTATAGGAAATGTTCACTCCCTTCTAATGGGCGTCCAGAGAGTAACCCCCAACAGAGACCAAGTGCTTCTTTAAAAGCATTAATTAAAAAGGGAACAGAATCAGAAGTAATAGGAAGTTCTTCTAACGTTTTAGTTTTAAGATGATTACACATTTCTAATACTAGATCTTTTGCTTTTTTAGGCATGCGTTCCCCTGTAATTTGGTTAGCCAAAACCCAATCGCTAAGCGCATTATAACCACATAATATATCTGCTAAACCGCCTAAATTAAGATGCTGTGGTGCCATTGCTATATATTTTGGATCTATAAGAATAGAATCTATTCTTCCCTTTTCATGATGTACTTTATTACCTATTTTTAAAGAAGAAGTTGGATTTAACCAAGCAGTCGTTGAAAGTATAGAAGGAACTATAAAACACTTTTTCTTTGCAAATTTAGCCACTACTTTCGCACAGTCAACTACTCTCCCTCCGCCGATTCCCACTATATGTGATTCACTAATTCCTCGAGATACATCTTTGATTTTACTAAGTTGTAATGGCGCATCTAAAATAATTCGTTTAGCGTCAACGGGATAATTCTCTGTGAAGTTACTCCAAGCAGATGGACTACTAATAACATAGCTATCGGCAAAAAGGTCTATGTTCTTACTCAGAATATCAAATTCTACTAAAAGTTTTTTATTTACAATTCTCTGGAAAAGCCAATGACCTGTTTTATATAGCATTATTAATTAAATAATTAGAAAATTGATTAATATTCCTCTTTTAACATAGTTCAAATAAAAAAAATAAAAAAAAATAATTACTTTAATCTTACTTCTGAAAGCTTTAAGTGGTCTGTCTCTACTTCGATAAACGCTTCAAAAATCTCCTTAACTCTAGTGCTTTCTGCCGCTGCAGCCGCTTCACCATAAAATTTAATCGCTCGCTCTTCCCTTGCATGAGAATCTTCTAAATCTGCTTTGTATTCTGCAACACAAGATTCAGGTGGTTCCCACTTGATTTTATCTAATTTTAAAATCTTTTTCCATACAGCGGCATGCTCACCCTCTACTTTAGCGAGAATTTTAAAAAGCTTTTGACCATCTAATTCCTTTACTTTCTTTGCGGAACATTTGTAGAAGAGTGTGTTTGATATTTCGACACCTAAAGCTTTTTCAACATTGGCTTTTTCGGTTTCGTTTAATTCAACATCCCAAGCACCTGTATCATCATAATCCTTTATTTCTACTAAATATTTCTCATATGCACCACAAAATGGGCATCGGCTTGGCTTGCCATCCATAATCATACTTTCGCCACATATACGACACACAAACGTTTGAACTGTCATTTTTTTCACACAAAATTTATTAATCCTTTATTTATATCTTAATGTAAATTGACTTTTTAGAAATTTTATACATTAAGGTATTATTTTTCTATTTCTAAGAATCATCTTTAATTTTTATATTTTTAACTTATAACATAAAAATTGTATGACATCCTCAAAATCCTCCATTTAATTGTCTTTATCATTTTTACTCGAATCCCTTTTTTAAAATTGTGCAATTTCTAAGATTATTTAATATAATAAAATATAAGAAGAAATTAATGAACATTTTAAATTTCGATTAACTAAATAGTCTGATATTATTGGTAAGAGTTATTGGTATTGATCCTGGAAGCAAATCTTGGGATTTTTTTGGTTTAGATGAGGACAAAATAATTTTAGATACTTCAGTACTAACAAAAGAATTAATTCAAGAACCACAAAAGGCAATAAATATTATTAAATCAGTAGAAGACCTAGATTTGATGGTAGCTCCAAGCGGTTTTGGATTACCCTTAAAAGATGTAAAAGATTTAACAGAAAAAGATATTTTTTATACTTTACTTAAATTTGAACAAAAGGATAAGGATAAATTATTAGGTCTTGGCAAGATTTTAAGATTAATAAAAGCAGAGAATATTCGTGGAGTAATGGTACCTGGTGTGAAACATTTACCCACAGTGCCTCGCTATCGGAAAATTAATAAGATTGATATGGGAACTGCTGATAAATTGTGTACGGCGGTCGTTGGAATAAGGGATCAAATGGAGC
>Ga0114925_10001370_pt1 | contig 11966 bp, 13 predicted proteins | sample SumtaG_2_FD_87287 | JGI IMG/M metagenome (GOLD analysis project Ga0114925, IMG submission 87287) | Deep subsurface microbial communities from Indian Ocean to uncover new lineages of life (NeLLi) - Sumatra_00607 metaG | ecosystem: Environmental > Aquatic > Marine > Oceanic > Sediment | place...
CGTCTCTTTAGACGATCCCACCGCTCAGGCGCTGCGCGAACTTCTCGTGACGCTGTGGTCGAAGCGGCCGACGACGGTACTTTTCGTGACCCACGATCGCTCTGAATCAGTGATGCTCGCCACGCGCATCTTGCGCCTCTCGGAAGGCTCTGCGAGTATCGCCCAAGACGTGGCGGTGCCGTTGTCGGTCGCTGACCGCTCAAACCGAGCGAAGGTGCTGGCTGAGCAGCATCGTATCTTCGGTGACGGGTAACTCTCAAGATGAAACAACGATGCCGGCCGGTGAGCTTCCTCGCCAGTGTGACGAGTGAATTCGAAGCGCAAACCTGTGTCGCACTGGGAGCCGACATTATCGATGCCAAGAACCCGGCTGCCGGGGCACTCGGTGCGTTGCCGGGGGCGAAGGTGCGCGCGATCTGCGACGCCGTCTCGGCGCGTGTGCCTGTGAGCGCGACCATCGGTGATCTGCCCGTCGACCCCGAACGCGTTCCCGCTGCGGTTCATGCCATGGCTGCGGCGGGAGTCGACATCGTAAAAATCGGTTTGTGGCCGGGCGGAGATGTGCAAGCGACGTTGCGCAAGTTGAGCAATCTTGCGCTGGGCCGTGTACGCCTCGTTGGCGTTCTCCTTGCCGATCACGGCGCGGATATGGATCTCATCCGTCTGATGGCCCAGGCCCGCTTTGCTGGCGTGATGCTCGACACCGCCGACAAGGCCTCAGGGTCTTTGCCAGACATTATTTGCGCACCTAAACTGAACGAGTTTATCGAGACCGCTCACAGAAATGGCATTTTCGCAGGGCTAGCTGGCTCTTTGCGCGTGCAACAGGTGCCCGAGCTGCTTGGGCTGGGCGCCGATTTGCTCGGCTTCCGTGGTGGATTGTGCCGTGCCGGACAGAGATCAGACGTGATCGACTCCGAAGCGGTTCGTCGCGTGCGCAACGCCATACCGCTGGCAGAGTTAACAAGTGCGCAGCCTTGCATCCGGGGTGGTGACGGTGGTATTGCGCCGACGCAGCTGGAGCAGGCGCTTTGACAGACCAAGGCAATATTGGCGGCCAACTCGGAGCCCAGGGGCCCGTCGGTGTGAGCGGACGTGACCGCATATTCGTACGCGGGCTCGTGCTCCCGATTTCCGTTGGCGTCTATGAGGAGGAGCAAGGCGTCAAACAGAAGGTGAGCTTCACGGTGGAGGCAACTGTTGCGCCGACCGTCGCCGCAAGGGGCGATGAGATCTGTGAGGTGCCCTCCTATGACGACCTGGTGGGTGCGGTTCGCGCGGTTGTGAGCGTTGGGCACATAAATCTTGTCGAGACGTTGGCTGAGCGCATTGCCGAGCGCTGCCTGAAGGACAAGCGGATCGTCTCGGTGCTCGTGCGCGTGGAGAAACTCGAGCGGGGTCCAGCGTCTGTCGGCGTCGAGATCGTGCGTCCGCGAATGGCGGTGCCTGGGGTTGAGTTGCAGCAGTTCAAAAGCTAGAGCCGGATCGGCAAAGCCGATTGTGGTGAAACTTGGCGGGAGCCTCGCTGAAAGCGGGCGGCTACGATCCATCTTGGACATTGTGGGACGGACGCGCGTGCCGGTGGTGATCGTGCCAGGCGGCGGTGCCTTTGCCGATGCGGTGCGCGATGCGCAAGCCGCATTTCACTTCTCGGACGCGGTAGCGCATCAAATGGCGCTGCTCGCCATGCACCAAACGGGATTGATGCTTGCGGCGCTCCACCCAAAGCTCGCACCTTTCGACACATTAGCGGAGTTGCGCCGTGCACTCACCCGCGACCAGATTCCCGTCTGGCTGCCACTGAAGCTTGTACAACGCGACGCGCGCATTACGGCGAACTGGTCTACGACATCCGATGGTCTTGCGGCCCGTCTCGCCGAACGGTTGGGGCGCGCGCCGGTGGTGTTGGTCAAATCATGTCGCGTTGCGTGCGGGACGTCGCTTGCCGCGCTCGTCAGATTGAGAGTGGTCGACCCAACCTTCGCAGCGATCGTGGATCGGGCGCGGCTGCAGTGGCGGGTTGTCGGAGCCGGTGATGAAAAAGACCTGGCAGCGCTCATCGACGTGCGCACCCAGGCTGCGTATCGACGTCGCAGCAGGCCGCGCAATGCCGGTCGACGGGTGGCCCTCAGCCGTGCTATCGCGCGGCACAGATGAGAGAGAACGACGTTAAAACTCCACGCTTCGGCTGGGCCCTGACGGGATCGGGGCACTTCTTCAAGGAGTGTCTGGCGATCATGCGCGAGCTTCCCGACCTCGATGTGTTCGTGTCGCGGGCAGCGGCAGAAGTGGTGCGCATGTATCGCCAGGACTTGGCGCTGCCACGTTCGACACGCATCTACAAGGATACGACCGCAAGCGCCGCTCCTGTCGGCAACTTTTACTATGGGGTCTATCACACATTGATCCTCGCACCGGCGACGTCCAATACCGTTGCCAAATGCGTCTACGGAATTTCGGATAATTTGGCGACGAACGTGTTTGCCCAGGCCGGCAAGTGCCGGGTGCCGGCAATTGTTTTTGCGTGTGATACCGCACCTGAGCTCGATACCGAGGCACCGAAAGGGATGGTGAAGGTGTATCCTCGCCGGATCGATCTGGAAAACACTGGGCGGCTGAAAAGCTTCGAGGACACGATCGTGGTCGAGAGCATGGCCGAGCTCCAGGTTGCGGTCGAGGCGCGGCTGAAATGGCTCAAAAGCTACTCTTCCTGACCGGGCGATTGGCCGAGTCTCGGCTGAAGGACACCGTTGTCGCGCTGGGGCTGCCGAATGGATCGTGGCGTATCACCAACCTCGGGGTTAAGGTTGCCGCGCTGATGACGGAGTCGATCGTGCGCAATCGCCTCAAGGAGCCGCTCGATGCTGATCGTGTGATTGTCCCGGGGCGCAGCCGAATGGATCTTAGCAGCCTCGCGGCGCACTACGGTGTTCCCTTTGAGCGCGGTCCCGACGAGATCATCGATCTGCCTCAGTATTTCGGCAAAGGCGGAGGCCCGCCCGACCTTTCCAAGCACGATGTGCGTATCTTCGCCGAGATTGTCGACGCGCCGGCCCTTAGTTTGCAACAACTGCTGGCGCGCGCAACGGATCTCAAAGCTAAAGGCGCAGACGTTATTGATATTGGCTGTCAGCCTGGTGTGCCGTTTCCACATCTAGAGGAGACAGTCACGACGTTAGTCAAGAGGGGGATGACCGTCAGCGTCGACTCCGGCGACGTCGAGGAATTGCGCCGCGGCGCGCGGGCGGGTGCCCATTTCGTCCTCAGTCTCGATGAGACGTCGCTCGATGCAGTTGAGGGTACGCAAGCGGTGCCGATCTTGCTGCCGAACCCGCATGGCGACCTGGCATCTCTGCTACGCGCTATAGATCGTGCGAAAGAACTGGGGATTGCGCATATTGCCGATCCGGTTCTCGATCCTATTCACTTCGGTTTTACGCAATCGCTAGAGCGCTATGCGGCGCTGCGGCGCGCGCGCCCCGATGTCGAGATTCTCATGGGTACCGGCAATTTGACTGAGCTAACAGATGTCGACAGCCAGGGCGTGACGGCGGTCCTGCTTGGCATTTGCTCTGAGCTTCAGATTCGCAATGTGCTTGTCGTGCAAGTCTCGCAACATACGCGGCGTACAGTGGAAGAGCACGATGCTGTGCGGCGCTTGATGTACCGGTCAGGGGAGGATCAAAATCTTCCCAAGGGGTACGGGAACCAGTTGCTGTCGCTGCACGATCTACGGCCCTATCCAGATACGCCTGAGCAAATCGCTGCAATGGCCGCAGCGGTGCACGATCGGAACTTCCGCATCGAGGTGGCCGAGGACGGCATCCACATCTACAACCGGGACGGCCACCACGTCTCTCAAGACCCCTTTGAGCTGTTCGACAAGCTAGGCGTCGAGAAAGACGGTTCGCATGCCTTCTATCTGGGCTATGAGCTGGCGAAGGCGGAAGTCGCGCGCGCGTTGGCAAAGCGCTATACCCAAGATGGTCCGCTCGACTGGGGGGTTGCCGCCGACCGCAAATCGGAAGATCTCACCCGCCACGCCCCGGAAGGTGCCACACTCAAAGCAGCCCGCAAGGAGAGGTCCGATGCCGCGAATCGTCGAGACGATCGTGACGACGATAAACGCGACGGGTGAGGCGCACATCGCGCCACTCGGGCTGATAGAGGAGGGTGAGGCGTGGGTGATTGCGCCGTTTCGGCCTTCGCGCACGCTCGACAATCTGCGCCACGTTCCGTTCGCGGTGGCAAGTCACACCGACGATGTGCGCGTTTTCGCCGGCTGCCTCACGGGGCGCAAGACGTGGCCGACGCGGCCCGCCGATAAGGTGACCGGCGTCGTTCTCGATAGCGCCGTATCGCACTGGGAACTAGCCGTTGATGGCGTAAGGGAGGACGACGTGCGCCCGCGGTTTTCTTGCCGCATTGTCCACACGGCAAGCCACCGGGCCTGGGACGGGTTTAACCGCGCACAGGCCGCGGTGCTTGAGTGCGCGGTTCTGGTGTCGCGGCTGAAGATGTTGCCGCCGGAGAAGATCGAAGCTGAGCTGAAATACCTTGAGATTGCGATCTCCAAGACGTCTGGTCCGCGCGAGGAGGAGGCCTGGGGCTGGCTCATGGAGCGCATCGAGGCCTGGCGGGCGGAACGCGGGCAGACGGTTTAGTTTTGAACTGCGGTAAGCAAGGCGATCGCCACGGCAGGGGCGCAGCGCGTTGCCCAGAGGCGGCAGTCGTCCGTCGCATTGGCGAGATCACCGAAGGTGCGGCCTGGACGCGAAAGCTTTTTGGCCAGTGCTTCGATGAGCGAAGCGCCCACACCGGCCGCGACGATAGGGGCGTCTTTGGGAAGGGAATTTGCTGCCAGGACGTGCGAACACGCGTCGTGAATGACACGCATCTGCTGGTCGGCAATATTGCGGGCGGCGTCGCGCCAGTCGTCGAGCGATGCGTCGGCGCTGTCGCGGCCCAAGCTGCGTGCAAAGCGGGCCGCGCTCTCATCGAGTGATTTGCCCCGATGATCGGCAGTATCTTGCTGGTCGGCGTCGTCGGGCAGTTCGCTAAGGATGCGGCGAACATCGGCCATGGTGGCAAAATTTCCGGCGGCAAGTCGTTGTGTGCGGCCTTTGAAGGTTACGTCATGAGCGATGGTGGCCACGTCGGAACGCGTAAGGCCCGTATAAACGAGCTCGCTCGTGGCGAGACGAGTGCCGTCGGTTAAGCCACGTGGGCAGGGACGGCCGGCGCCAACCGGGATGATGTCGGTTGTGGTTGAGCCCATATCGATGAGGAGGGCATCACCAAGTCGCTTCCCCACGAGTGCGGCGGCTGCCAGAAAGTTGGTTGAGGCGACGCACGCGGGATGCTGGTGCGCCTGTTCGGCAGCGCCGAAGCCGCGCGGGCCCATCCAGATGTGCGTCTCAGGTCCAAGTTTCGCGATGAGGTGATCGACCAACGTGTGCACACCAGTGCGGCGGTCCTGGAAAAGCTCGCACATTTCGCCTGTCATCGTGGCCGCAAAGCGCTGGGCGCGACCGGTCAATGGTGCAGCTTCAGCAAATGCCGCATCGAGCCGGTCGAGGCCAAGCCAAAGCGGGCAGGCGATCTGTGTGACCGCGATGGTGCGGCTGTCATCGGCGAGCGCCACCTTGAGGTGCGCTCCGCCAATGTCATAGCCCGCTGTGACGGCCATACCGTGGTCTCCAGAAGTGTCTTCGCCCGGATTGATCGCGAGCTAGGCCGGGCCGTGATACACGAGGCGGGCGTAGAGGCAAGCCGATGGATGTTATTCCTGTCATCGACGTACAGCATGGGATTGCGGTGCGCGCTGCTCGGGGACGCCGGGCCGAGTACCGACCGCTTAAGACGCCGTTGGCGGCGGGCAACGATCCCGTGGCCGTCGCCTTGGGATTCAGGTCTCTTTATCCGTTTCCGTTGCTTTACGTGGCTGACCTGGATGGCATCGAAGGGCGCGGCCGCAATGAGGCGTTGCCCAGAAGGCTAGCGACAGCGCTGCCAGGCGTCGATTTGTGGATTGATGATGGGTCATCGGCGTGCGATGCCGCCGCGCGCCTGGTCGCCGAACCCAATACCACGATGGTCATCGGCTCCGAGGGCCTCAACGACGTGGGCGCTGCTGCGCTACGAGACATTCCCGCAGATCGTTACGTGCTATCGCTCGACTTCAAGGACGATTGCTTTATGGGCCCGCCCTCAGTTTTGAGGGAGGCGGAGGACTGGCCCGAGCGCATGATCGTGATGACGCTAGCGCGCGTTGGCAGCCAAGAAGGGCCCGACCTTGACCGGATCGCCAATGTCGTTGCGCGCGCAGGTGGCCGGCGGGTCTGTGCGGCCGGCGGCGTGCGTGACTGGTCCGATGTCGAAGCGTTGCGTGCGACGGGTGCGGCCGGTGTGCTCGTGGCGACAGCACTGCACACAGGGAAAATAACGGCCGGCGATCTGGAAGCGATCGCCAGCCGTTGATGTCTTCTCGCTGGTGCGGAAGGTTTGAGCAGATTGAATTGCCGGCTCTATCCCTTCCATCGGCCTGAAAGCAGTCTACCCAATCGCTGCAGCAGACCCCCCTGCATTGGAGGGGCTTCTTCCTGCTGTGGACGGCTTCCGCTTCAAGTCTTCGCACCAAACGGATGCTGCGCGGTGTTGCGTTGAGCGGTCGCCTCGGCGGCCGTTGGCTTGCCTTCGATGGCACGCGCAATAGCTTCTTTGGTGGCTTTATAGTTGAAGTCCTGGATTTTCGCGTCGTCGGCTGCTTCCCAGTGAATGAACACGCCAACGGTGACGTAGATGTCATCTGCTTCGGAAGCCGGGATCACGCCTTCGGCGACGGAGTCCTGCACGGCCTTAGCGACGGCATACTGAGCCGGGCCAAACATCTGAACGGCCTGACGGGCATCCTTGATGGTGACCTTGTTGTAAAGGATCGTGTTCGGTTTACAGGGAAGGTTCGGCGCGATGACTGCAAGAAGCGTGGTAAAACCGTCCTTGTTGTTGGTTAGGGCGTTGCAGAATGCCGTCTCGGCAGCGCTGCCGCGCGGACCCATCATGAGATCAACGTGCGCTACTTCATTGCCGTCGCCGACGAGTGACTCGCCGACCATCACTTTATTAACTTTGGCCATTTCGGGGTCTCCTCCCATAGCTAAAAACACCACGAGCACCAACGCAACCCCGCCGTAGCCAGGTTCAGCCGATTCTGCTCGATCTCTAGCTATCCCTGTTTGCTGCGATCGGCGACAACTCGTCCCCGAACCGGTTGTCCGGATAGCGGCGCACCTAGAGCACCGCCCCTAGATAACGCCAGGAACCCTCTTTCGACAAGGGGTTACACGCGTTTTGACAAGCCCAATCGGTCGCAAATATCCGCAGCAAAAAGGGTGGCTACGACGAAGTCGGCAGTGGCGCCGGGGTTTATCCGGCGAGCTTTCAGTTCGCTGTCGAAATGCAAGAGAGCTTTTAGCGTATCTACCCGCGCGGCCGGTTGCCACTGCGACTTGAGACCCTGGGCCGCAGCACGAACTTCTTCCGCAACAGCGGCCCCGAACTTGCGGGCAATATGACTATCGGCGAACGCTCCGAGATACGCCATGTGCAGCGAGGTGACCGCGAGCGATCGATCCGCAGCCTGACGGCACATAAGCTCAAACCGCGGTAGCCCGAAATCGAAAACTTCAGCGAAGTCGGTCACGTATGCCTGGGCAATGCGGTCCCGGTCGGCGGCGAGGGCCATGGCCTCGCGCAATCCGACCGTAGGTGCCGTGGCAACGTCCTGGTCGGGAACGGATCCCAGGCCGCCAGGCTTGGCACGCCGAATGGCCGCGAATACGGCAGCGGCATCGGCGTCATCGAGTGCGGCGAGAACGTGCTTGAGGCGGTCATGGAGACCGCCCGGATCTGCCTTTTCAGCCGCTGCCGCCAAGGGTGCGCAAAGCAACACGATGCCCAGGTTCGTGTTGCAGCCCACCGTCGCGAAGGTGGCTTCAACGGCGCGTAAGATGCGTTCGCCCACCTGTAGGGATGCGTTGGCGATCCACGGGGCGGCGGCCTCAGCGCTCGCTGTGAACTGCTCCGTTTCCATGCCGTGACCGGCCGCATGGACGTGCACGTTGCCAGGCTTCAGCGCGTCAAGCTCGGCGCGACAGGCGGCGATGAAAAGGGCGCGCACCTGCTTCTGCGTCAGGCCCGGCATGATTGCAGCCCGAGGTGCTGACGAACCGCGAACAGGAAATCCTCCACGACGGCATCCGCGATGTCGGCGTCGGCGACGCGTTGCAGTCCTTTCCAGGAAGGATTGCTATTGACCTCGAGCACCAGAAGCCGGCCATCGGGTGCACGGATGAGATCGATCCCCGCATAATCGGCGCCAACGGCAGCAAGTGCGGTGCGTGCGAGGCGCTGCATCTGAGCGCTAGGCTCGTGGGGGATCGGGCCGCCGCCCTGAAACACGTTGGTGATCCACTTGCCGGCCTTGCGCGCCATCGCCGCAACCACCCGTCTTCTGGTAACGACGACCCGCCAGTCCTCGAACAACGCGCCACCCGGCGGCATGAAATCCTGCAAATAGTACATATTGTCGGCGGCCTCGGGGTCCGGCAGGTCCGCGAGGTTTTCGACGCGGACGAGGCCTTTGCCCTGTGAGCCGAACAGCGGCTTGAAGATCAGGGGGCGACCGGATTGAGCCACGTAACTCTTGGCGGGGGCGTCGCCCTCCACAGTTCGCGTTCTCGGTGTTGGGATTCCGGCCTTATGCAACAGAAACGTCGTCATTGATTTGTCGACGCAGCGTTCAATCGCGCGGGCATCGTTCCAGACGCGCACCCCGCTTTCGCGAAGGGCATGCAAGATCCCCAGCCGGAACGTAATCTGCTCTAACGTGCCCGCCGATATCGAGCGCACGAAAACACCATCCGGCAGGCCGCCATCAAAGCCCGGGATATCCATTCCGCTTGGCGCTCCCGTGTCGAAGGCGCAGCGCGGCAGAGAGGTGATGACGACGGAAGCGCCGCGCCGGCGCATGGCTTGCGCGAGGCGGCGCACGTGCCAGTAGCCGCTCTCCTCCTCAAGGAAGAGGGCTATGCGCGGTCCGCTGCCCTGAAAGGCTTTAGCGGAAGCTTGCATCGACGATTTCTGGAGCAAGTTCGCCAGCGTGGAATGAGGACCCGGTGTCGAGATTAGACACGGTCACCTGGGCCGGACTGAAGAGCATGGGATCGATCTTATAGAAGTCGCCGTTGACCGCGGCAAATATCTCAGCGAAGGGCTTGCCATAGGCAGAGCTTCCGCGGCTTGGCAACTGCTCAGCGAGTTTTTGCGCGGCTTCGTCACTGCCCTGGACGTAAAGCTGTACGCGCCCCCCATAGATGATGGCGTCATTGGTGCGCCCCATGGCTTTCACGAAGTCGGGCACCGGCGGCGAGAGCGGCGCGGTGCCGACGCCATCCACGATATTGTCAAGGGGGAAGTGGAGCTCGTGCGCCTTGTGAAGCGCCACCTCGAGCACGCGCGCAACGACCTGCACGGTGCCGGCCAGGCTGCCGGTGGGCGCGTAGAGGACTGTGAGATCAGCAACGGCGACGCCGCAATCGCCTGCAACGCGTTTTACGAGCGCTGCTGGGGGCGGCTTGTCGCCTTCGATCACCAGCGTCGCTTTGTTGAAATGGTCCACGTAGCCCAGCTCCTTGAACAGGTCCTCCTTGCGCGACAACGCCCGGGCTGGTCCGGAGCCGAGCGCAAAGAATCCTGTCTCTTCATCGCTCATGGTCCAGCCGCCATACTGGCTGCCCAAGCACGAGATAACCGGATTGGAGGTATGGACGGTCACGCCCAACGGCCATCGCGCGAGCCCCGAGGCCGTGTTGATGGTGACAACGCCGAGGCCACCCATACAGATTTCAGCAAGCTGGCGGCCAGCTTCCAGACCTCCAGGCGTCGCCGCGCCGAGGTCGATCGTGCGTTCGCCCGCCGCCCCCGTACTGACGACGCAACGCAATGCACCGGCGTTTGCGATGAGGGCCTCAACGAGTTTGGCTGCTCGCTCTGAAACGCTCGGAGCGGGCCCGATGTCCTTTTGCATTGATACGCTCCCTGTCTCGCGCTCGTCCATATAGCATGTGGGCCAATTCGTCCAAGCGTTGACGGCATGTTAACTCTGCAGCCGCCGCATCGGCACCTTCGCCGAATACAGTGGCGATTGGGCGAGCATGAGGAATGCGCGTGCCCGGCTGCGGCCGGTCGGCTACCCAATTAGGCCACGCAAGCCGCGGAGCCGTGAGCGCGCTCTGGTCAGCATAAAGGATGGCTGCCGCGCGGGCGCCAGGGACTGGCTGGCATGGGAGCGCGACCTTGTCGCCCGCGCAGGCTGCGATGTGCGCGCAAAAGAGGCTCCCATCTGCGTCGTCGAAGATGTCGAGTGTGGCGCCGGGACGTGGGTTGACATCCAATAGATAGGTTACGCCGTCTGTGAGCATAAAATCGAGTGAGAGGAGTCCAACAAGCTTGAGTGCGCGCACGACGGCCTCGACGGCTGAGATCATCGCTGCCTCGACGCCCCGACTGGGATGGAGGGGACCGGCTGCTCCGCCATACCGGTAGGGTTTGGGTTCCGTTTCAGTGCACCACTGGCGGCTGATGCCCACAATGTGGACGCCTCCTTGTTCAGCGATGGCGAGGACAGAGAGCGTGGTGCCCTTGATGCGGCGCTGGAAGTAATGGCCACGGCGCGCCGTCGTTTCGCTGCTGCAAGGGATAATATGGGCGCCGCCGCTGCCGCCCGTGCGCTTACAAAGCCATCCAGTTGCGTCTCGCGGCACCTCTAGCTGCGTTTCCGGATACGGAACTCCAAGCTTCTTAAGCAAAGGGAAAAACGTAGCGGGGTTTTTGGAGCGTGCAATCGCGGCCGGTCCGTTGCCGAGAAGTTGGTAACGCTGTGCGAGGGCTGCGACGAGCTTAGGCTCAGCCTCGAAGCCGGAGCCAAGCACCAGCCCTATGGGAGGCGCCTCTGCTTTGAGCGTGACCGCATCCAACGCTGCGAGCAGTGGTCGCTGACGAAAGCCCGTTCGGCCTACGCTCTCAAGACAATGCGCAGCGCCGGCCAGCGCGCGCGTATCCTCATCACCAAATGCATCGACGACCAAAGGTACAAACCCTGCGCGGCGGGCAGCAGCAGCGAGCGCCCGCCCGGACAACGCAGCAATAAGAACGGCCTTAGCGGTCAAGTCGTAAACGTCCGCGCGAAATGGAAGGCATCACGGAAGTCGAGATGGACGGGTTCAGGAGATTCAATCATGCGCTTGAAGAGCCCGGCTTCCGTCTTGTACTTGATGTCGCCGATAGCGAGCGGGCCGATGCCAAGGGCATCGCTGCCGGGCAGCGGCGCGCCGTCCATGAACAGCTCCATGCCCTCAACGCCCGCGGGCGGGACGGCGTTGACGTCGGCGATGACAAGCAAGTCCTTGGCTTGCGCCTTGTCTTCCGCGCTAATCACTTGCACTCCGGCTGCTGCTGCGGCGAAAATCACTTGGGCATCGGCGATGATCGCCGTTTTTTGCTCTGGCATCTCAGCCGGGGCGGGTTCCAGATCGACGCCAAAGCGCTCCTTGGAGACGGCGGCCGATTTGACGACCCGCTCCACGCCGCGGTGGGCCACGAGCTTCACCTTGGCGCCTTCAAGTGCGGTGATAATGGAAGAGGCAAAGCCTACGACACCGGTCGCGCCGAAGACGGCAACGCGGATGTCTTTCCAGCCGAGGCCAAATTTTAGCCGCAGCACACGCTCCACGCAGGCGACCATGGCAGCGGCGGTTGTGAAGGACCCAGCAGGGTCGGCAAAGGTCGATAGTCCGAATGGTGGAACCAGCGCCTTCTTGGCAGCATCCATCATATCGAGTGACAGGATCGCATTTTTGCCGCCAATGAAGATGCCCGTGCGCACGCCGTCTTTTGGCGGGCGCGAG
>Ga0114925_10001371_pt1 | contig 11960 bp, 10 predicted proteins | sample SumtaG_2_FD_87287 | JGI IMG/M metagenome (GOLD analysis project Ga0114925, IMG submission 87287) | Deep subsurface microbial communities from Indian Ocean to uncover new lineages of life (NeLLi) - Sumatra_00607 metaG | ecosystem: Environmental > Aquatic > Marine > Oceanic > Sediment | place...
CGAAGCTGACCATCGAGACCACTGCCGATGCCGGCGTTTCGCGCTCCAGTAACGTCCTCACCGTTGACCTTCTGAGTACAGCAACGCACGGGTTGCAAGTCGGGCAGTACGTCAAGATTGACGGCGTGGATGCCACTGGATTCGATGGCACCTTCAAGGTCGCCACGATCCCCAACACCACCACCTTCACCTACGGCCAAGTGGGGGACGACGAAACCTCTGAGGACGGCTACGTTTACGTCATGTCGTACCCGCTCCGCGCCATCGACATCACTGGTGCGGTGGTCGCTTCCGGGTTCCTGGCCGAAGCCGCGTGGGCGGTGGAGCGGATGTACCTTGAGGACGACTGGGTACTCCAGCCAATTTCCTGGCAGGAGATGCAGGACAAGATGCGCCTGCTCCAGACGACCGCCGCATCGAAACCGTTTCTATACTGCGTCACCCAGGAAGAGCCACAGGCAATCTTCTGGCCCGCCCCCGACGCCGCCTACGACATCCACGCGGACCTCATCAAGCGCCATTCCTCGATTGTCGGCGGCGCCTCCGGGGCGGAGGACGCCGCGCTCATCATCCCTGCCGAGTTCCAGTGGGGAACTTATGTCCAGGGCGCGAGTTGGCTCATCGCCCACGAGATCACCGAGCCCGCGGCGCTCAGCGAATGCCCCCATTTTGTGGAAGCCATCAACCGTATGAAAGCCGCGCAAATCGACCTGTACGATAAAGATCATACGAGTAATTTGTATCCCGATGCCCAGCGGGGGAAGTACCCCCACGACCGGCTCGTGCAGATCAGCGGCGACCAAGTGCTGATAGCAAATCCTGTCTCAATCTCCGGCGTTGACCCCTAGCAGGCGGCTTGAATAGCATCCTTGGCATGGGCCGCAGTGTGACACTGAACGCAAAGCCATTGAACATCGAGCCAGTGTTCGTGAGCGTAGCCCAGGTAGTGATGTGCCTGTAGAGGCGCGGGTGCGCCGCATTGCTCGCAAGCCGATGGGCGGGTTAGTCGGCCTATGCGGACAGCGCGCTGCACCGCCTCTTTCGCGCAACGCTGCTGGCGACGTTCCGGCTGGCCCTTGGCTTTTTGCCAAGCCCTGTCCCGAGTAGCTTTGCCAGCGGCCGTTCGCCGATAGGTGGCACCGAGAGCGCGTAAGCGTTCGCGGTTGGCCAAGTACCACGCTTTGTGGTATTGCGCGCTGGCGGCTTTGCCTTTCGGCGAAGTATTGTATTTTCGCTGGGCCGCTGCCCGACACTCGCGGCAAGATGATTGCAACCCCGTAGCCTTGCTTTTGTTTCGGGCGAATGCCGAGATGGGAAGGCCTTGCTTACAGCCCGGGCAACGCTTGGTTTCGTTCTGTTTCATAGTGTCCCTATTCTAGGCCAGCGGGCACAGGAAGGCAACTAACAAATCGCCCTCGAACGCTCACTCAAGGCTTACGAACGAAACTACAGGGCCGGCGGGAAGTCCTACATGGACCGCCGCTTTGAGTTGCGCATGGGCGGCTCGCTCTCGGATGCTAGCCTCGAGGAAGGTGATGCCATCCCCGGCGAGGCCACGTACCGGATCGTCACCTCCAACATCATCCGCGAACCCAAGACGGGGTTGGCGCGATTTGTAGATATCGTTGCAGAAAAGCAGGTCACAAGCCGGACGCTGCTCTCGCAGTTCAGCACGGAGAGGCAGTCGGGCGGCGGCACCATCCTGTACGACCGCACCTACCAGATTGCCCTGGCGTCTTCGCTGGCCACCAACTCCCTTGAGGCGGGCGACACCCTGCCGGCCGACGCCACCGCCGAGATCATAGTTGCCAATATCACCGTAGGCGGCAAGAGCGCGCTGACCAACATGGTGCAGGTGACTGCCGAGAAACAGGTGGCGAGCCGAACACTGCTCACGGATCGCAACAGAGAGGAGCAGCGGGGCGACGTGACGCTACTCCACCGCACCTATCAAATCGTCGCGGGCAGCAGCTTGTCAACGAACAGCATCGAAAACGGCGATCCGTTGCCAGGCGACGCCGCGGCCGAGATCACCGCCGCAGCCGCGATCCTGAGTCCGGCGAGCGGGCTGTCGAACCTGGCGCAGGTAACGGCCAGGAAATATGGAACCTGGGCAGACTGATGGCGATAAACGAACTTCCAATCCGAAGCCGGGACATCACCACGACGCCCGCCAAGACGCGGGTGGTGCGGCGGTGGAGCGCGCTGTCCACGGACCTGACCAAGGGGGCCGGCGGCTGGCAACTGACCGGCATGCCGGACATCGGGGAGAAGCTGGGCATCGCAAGCATGACCTGGCCGACCAACGGCGAACCCGTCTGCGTGGTGCGGAACATCATCCCGCGTGGCTCGCTGAAACGCGCCTTGGCGTTTGCCATCTATGAAATGTCGAGGGGGCGCTGATGGCCTTGACGCGCAAGTACACTTGGCTGACCGAGCGGACTGGGCCGGAGACGACTGCGGGCGTGATTGTTTGGGTGTGCCCCGAAGCGGAGGCAGACGGCCACACGGCCGGCCTCTACAACTCCGTCATGCCTGGGTCTGGCGGGGAGTATCCGGCACGGGCGAAGCGCGTACGCTGCCATCACAATAGCGAACCCGGCTTTGCCTGGATCGTTTGCCGATACATCACGTCTCGACAGCCCGGAGAAGCGAGGCTCGTAGGCGGCACGCGGTCGGCGGACAGGAAGATGAGGCGGGACCTCGACGACAAGATCGTCGAGGGGCCTGCGGACGATGGGATGCACTGGTTCAAGGTCTGCACTGGTCCCAACAACCTGCCAGGAACGAACATTCTTCCGCATGGAATTGAGACCATCACGCTCAAGACGGCGGTGGAGGAATTGGACCTTCCCGCGATACGGGCGAATCACGGCGCGATCAACGATAGCCACTTGCCCAACTTCGGCGAGGCCCCGCCCGGCTCGCTGCTCTTGTGGGACTTCGCCTACAACTGGCAGTTCGGGGAGAACTTGTGGTACCTCGACCTGGAATTCTGGGTTTGCCCATATCATGACGAGAGCGGAACGGTGCTCTCGTGGAATGAGACCCTCTACAGCCGAAAGAGCATCTGGATCGTCAATCGAGTTCCAATCTATGATAGGGTGGCCGGCTTGGCGATTGATCAGTGGGCGGCATCGGGCGAGTGGGCGCAGATGAAGGAACTGGTGCCGGGCTTCGAGTACCAGCGGATTGACGGCGAGAACGTCATAAAGCCCACTACGCCGGAAAAACGCCGAGGCTTCCGCATGGCGGACTTCTCCACGATGGACGCGCAGGTGGTTTGGTGATGGCCGACGACGAACTGGCCCCCGACGAAACGGCCTTTCTCGATGGCGAGATCGCCCACGCCTCTGCGATTCTGGACGCCGAGAACGCTGCCCGCGACGCGCGGCTTCACGCGGAGGTGTTCGGGCCTGACCCGGCGCTCCAGACGTTCCTCGGCGACGCGCAGCCGAAGGCCATTGAGGACTGGGGCGATGAGCCGCGCGAAGGGGAGGCCGAGTTCGGCAAGGTGCCCGACTCCCCCGGTGGGTTTGCACCCTTGCAGGATCGGCTCGACGAGCATGCGTTTCGGCTGGTGCTGCTGGAGGACCCAGACCCCGAGCCGGAACTGCTGACAGAGGTGCGGTGGCAGATATTTGCGGTGCTGGTCTGGCGCGACGGCGGCACCACCGATGGCGACAAAACGCACCAGTGCGACCGGACGTACGCGGCCAAGACGCTTGACAGCGCCAAGACGCACGGGACGGAACTAACTCCCGACAAGACCCGCCCGAACGTGGGCAGAATGAATGTGCCATCGACGACCGGCGATGGCGTGGTCGGCTTGGGGTACTGCAACGCCAGCGGCGCGTTCTGCCTTTACGACGCGAACGAGTGCATCTACGCCGAGGCCTGCCCGTAATGGCTGGCGAGTTCGAGGTTGACGTACAGGACGGCAACGACCTCGGCGGGTTCGTCATCAACGACGACGGCCACTTTCAGGTGGGTGGCCTGTGCTGTCCCGAGGCGACGTGCGCTGAGTGTTGGGATTTACTGAACGCCGCGACCGTTACGGCGACCGTTTCTGCCCCTGGGGCTCCCTGCGACGAGGCGGCCGGGGCCTACAGCTTCTGGCTTTCGGACGATGGCGCCCAAAGATGCATTTGGTACTGGACGAAAACCGATCCGTGCGATATGTGGGTCATCGTTCTGCTGTACAGCAAACAGAACGGAAGCTGGTGCGCCTATGCGGTCGGCTCGGATGACTGTACTGGCAACTTTGCTGACAACTCATGCACGGGCGCCGAAAACTTGCAACTTGTGGATGCGCCGAACTGCGCGGCTGGGTCAGGGCAGACGATCATGGAGTTCACGCTGATCGGGGTGGAAGCCTGCGATGGCAAGACGATGACTGTAACGGTGGCGGCGGCGTGAAATGACACGCGCTCCCTGTGGCAAAAAACTGACTTCTGGCAAGTCGCGGACACGGGAGATCATCACTGGCCTGTTCGCGCGGGGCCAAGCACAGGCGGCATTCACGCACCGGATTGGCCAATGTGTTCACGCGAGCGATTGTGGCCGCTTGTGCGAGCGGTTGGTGAAAGCGCCGGGCAAGGCGCTGGTCTGGTGCGTGGACCCGCAGACGGGCGAACGGACGGAGCTTTACCCGGCTCTGGAGGATGCGGGGTTCCGCTGCCCGCAGGCGAGGTTCTGATTACTCCGCCTCCATGACCCGCCCGGTCAGCGGGTTCAAGGCCAGGAATTGAGCATTGTCGTTCAGGTACATGGTCCGCGTGATTTCGTCTGGCCCCCCAAGCGCGGGCAGCGCCTTGACCTTGGGATATGGGAAGTAGGTGACGGCCCGGACGCCGTACTCTACCCGCGGCGGGTTCTCCCATATTGCCTGCTTCGTCCAGCCGAAGACTGGCGATATGCGGTCCAAGGCGAACGGTATGGGGCCGATGCCGGTAATCACTTGGCCCTCCGGGGAGAACCCGATGCTGAAGCTGGTGAAGTCCTCAAGCTCGGCATCGGTGAGGTTCGGCTTGTAGTCATCTCCGGCAGCCACCAGGAATCTCTCGGCTATGCCGCCGAAGGCGATGTGCCTTGGTATCCGCCGAGGCCACAGGAGCCCTTCGCCGCCGAACTCCAGGCCCCGGCCCAAGCCCTCATCGCGGCCGGCCATTGAGCAGACCCAAGTTGAACCATCCTTGCCGACCTGGACATGAACGATCCAGTACTCGGCCTGTTCGATAGCCTTGGCCCGAGCGCCCGTGAGCGTGGCACTGAGTATCTGGCGCGCTTGTTCCTCGGCGCTGGCCGAGAACAGCTTGGCGGCTGTTGGCAGGACGAGAGCCGCCAGCAGACCGATGATGCCGATAACGGCCATCATCTCAATCAGCGTAAAGCCTGGTCGTTTCATGTTCAGCCCCTTTCCGCGTGCATTATACGCAGGGACATAGCGAGATAGCAAGAAAAAAATGACCAACGCGCCCCGGCGGGGTCACTCGGCCTGCCTGCTACTGCCTGGCTCGCTCAAGCACGAGCTGCACCAGGAGCGCAATCAGCAGGCTTCGGGCCAACTCAAAAAACATACCCCCCATCGGAGCCTCCTTTCTCCTCTTTGTGAGGTCCCATAAAGGGGGAATACATCGCCAAAGAGGGTACTTGGAGACCAATGGGCGTCGCCCGCCGGGGCACACAACTCGCAGCGTCAGCCGGGCGCGGGCAGGCTTGCAATCGGAAAGCGTACCCAACGAGGGGGTCAGTAACGAGCGATGATCTCGCCCGCCCGATTCCGCCCCGGACCTCGCGGTCACGGGCACCGCGCCCGGCTGAAGATGCTAACACATAGCCAGAAGTAAGTCAAGCGTAAAGCACTCCGATTTCAGGGGATAACTGATGGCGAATGCCATATTCCGAGGCGGCGCAGAGGCGGTCGCGCAGGTTGACAAGGCCACTCCCGCGAGCGTGGAGGCGAACGACACCTTCACGCTGACGATCACCGACCACTTGGGGGCGGTGGCCAGCGTCACGCACACATCCGCTGGCGTTGACGAGGCGGCTGTCGTTACGGGGCTGTACGACCTCTGCGTTGCCGCCAAGGCTGGGGGCGAAGTGCCTTGGACGCGCGTGACCGCGACTGACGACACCACCCACGTCACCATCACCGCTGACACGGCCGGAATGCCGTTCACGCTCGTCTGTTCCAAGACGGGCACGGGAACGCTCACCCGCGCTGCCGTTACCGCCGTCTCCGGGCCGAACCTGCTGTCCGTCGCCGACAACATGGAGGACGGCACGGTTCTGGCCGCCGCCGACAACCTCATCATCCCCGCAGACTGCGCCTACGGCATCTACTACGAGGACCTGTCCGGCACCGAACTGGGGTCCATCGACTGGGAGGACGGGTACACCGGCGACGTGGCTGCGCCTGCCCGCCCGCTTCAGCTCGACGTTGCCGACGATGCAATCGTGCATCTGGCCGGCACGGGGAACATCCACATCGCGCTGACCGGCGAGGACGCCGACGTGCAAATCTCGCAGGCTGGCGTGGGCTCCGGGGTGGGCACCTACGGCATCAACCTGACCACCGGCGAGACGGATATGTCGGTGGACGTGAACCTCGACAGCGCGGGGGGGAAGGTGGGCCTCGCCGCCCTGGCGGGCCAGACGGGGACGTTCACCACCGTTAAGGTGTCGGAAGGCGACGTGACGATCGGCAACGGCGTGACGATGACCGCGCTGACGACCGCCGGGGGCGTGACGCACAACCAGGCCAACGCGACGACCATCAACAGCGAGGGCGGCGTGCTGCACCGGGAGAAGGCGTCCACGGTCGGCACCTGGAACATGAACAAGGGCAAGGCATACGAGAAGTCCAGCGGGACCGCCACGGCCGTCAAGCTCGCTGGCATGATTGACGCCTCCAAGGATCTGCGGCCTCGGACCTGGACGAATACCGACCTCTATCCGGGCGCCAAGCTGCTTGACCCGCACAAGACGATCACCTTCACCAATCCGATGACGCTCAACCGCTGCGGGCTGTCTGCCGTGGACCGTGGCGTGGACATGAACGTCACGCTGGCGGCTGCGAGTTAACAGGGGGGAATCATGGCAAGAGCGAGACGGGCGCGAGACCGCCTGCGAGAGCGATACGAGGGCGGGCATGCCTTGGGAGTCATGGAGGGAGGCGGAACAACCCTTCGGTTTGGCGGCGAGGGCGAGGCCCATATTCCCCCGAGGGCCGCATCGGTGGCCGGCTACAAGCGGCAGCGGGATGAGGCCCTAGCGTTGAAGGCCCGCCAGCGAACAACGCGCGCCCGAGCGGCACAGGGCCCAGAGACGCCCGCTCAGGCGCTCGCCCGCATGCTGAACATCGGCGAGACGGAGGCATACCACGCCGTCCGCAACCCGTACTTCGGCCGGTTCGTGCAGGCCAAGGTGGCGCGGCAAGGGCGGTTGACCGAACTCGACCGCATGCAGACCGGGCGGATGGAGGTCACCAAGTACAGAGGCAAGACGGCGATGGACATGCTGGGCCAGCGGCTGGACTTCGGCCGGGAGGGGCTGAAGGTTCACAAGGACATCGCTGCGGCCAGCGTCATGGCACAGAACAAGCGGGCCATCGACATGCTGGGTGAGCGGGTGGCCAAGCGCAAAAGCGTGGAGAAGATGGCTGGCGAGAAGGCTGAGGCGCTTGCAGGTTCGGCGGCGGGCAAGGCGGCGACGCGCAAGGGCGAGCGCGCCGAAACCGCCAGGGCTAAAGATGTTGCGGCCAAGGACAAGGTGCGACAGGGGAAGCTCCAGCAGAACTACGACCGCCTGGGCAAACACCGCGACAAGTTGGTCGCCCGCGCCGAGAAGCTGGAGGACACTGCGCTAACAACGGAGAAACCCCGAGACAAGGCCGCCGCCAAGGCGGCCCGCAAGAAGGTTCAGGACTTCGACGCCAAGAAGGAACTGGATGCGGCGCATGAAGCCCTTCAAGGCTTCCAGCCCATGCCGACGGCAGCGGCCGAGGGCGAAGCGGCTGCCGCCGCCCCGGCGGCGCAGCCTGCCCCGGCCCCCGCAGCCGCGCCGACCGCCGAAGGCGCAACTCCGCTCCAGTTCCAGACTTCGGCCGAGGCCATCGACGCCATCAAGGCCGGGCAACTCGACCTGAACGCGCCGGGAGGCGAGGAAGCGTTTCTCTCGCTGCCCCCGCAGGTTCAGGAAGAAGTCCGGGCCTGGCTTAGGAAGAACGGATACCTGGATTGACCGCAGCAGCCACAAGACGACGCAGCTTCCTCGACGCCGCCAGGGATGAAGCCCAGCCCGAGGGCGAAGGGCGCTCGTTCCTCGACGCTGCCCGCGACGTGGAGCGGGGAACTGCGCTGCTACGGCAGCACGGCATAGGCCAGACTGCCGCCGGGCCTACTGGCCCGCGCCCCCAGCCGGACTTCGACCCGCTTGGCCTCGATAAGCCACTTTCCCCCGGCGCGCCGACGCTCCGGGAAACATTGGACAAGACCTACTTGGCCTCTCTGGAGCGCGGCCCCACTGCTACCGAGCGGGCGCGCGAGGTCGTCGGGCGACATGCCAAGCGGCAACGCGAAGCGGCACGGAAGGCGGGATGGGCCGAGGGTGGCGAGGAGCGCCCGCCGACTCCCGAAGAGCTTGAAGCCGGACGAGGGGAGATCGCCGCGCACGAACTTACCCCGGCCGAGGCGAAGCACCTACGGGAGATGGGCCGGGATCAGATCACTCGCCCATCTGTGTCCCGGCTGGCTGAGATGGCCGAGGAGGCTGGCCGCTGGCAGGGCGTGAGGGCGGAGGCCGTTGCGCCGGACGTGGAGAAGTGGGGCGAGATGGGGCCGATCGGCGCCGCAGAAGCCAATCGGCGCCAGGAGTTCACTCAGGTCTTTGGCGTCGCCACGCAGGCCCGCATGGCGGCATTGTACGCCGCCACCGAACGGCTGAAGAAGGCCAAGGGCAAGGGCTACGACATCCGGGAATCGGACTTGAGGGCCGTCGAGGACTACCTGCTGCGGCATTACGAACTACAGGCCCGCGGCACGACCTTACCTGCCGATGTGGTCAAGGGGCTGAAGATCATGCCCGCCTGGATGACCGAGTTCCTGGCCCTTGGCGGGGTGGCCGGGGTCGGGCGGGCTGCTGCGGGGAAGGTTGCCACCAAGGCCTTGGGCAAGTATGCCGCGACCAGGGCTGGGGCCACCTTGGTCAAGGGCGTGGGATGGGTCGGCTCTGGGGCGATGCGAGCCGTGGGCATGCCTCACCGCGCCGGCGCTGAATACTTCGACCAACTGCTGGGCGAGAATGAACTGTCGGACGAGGGCAAGGTTATCGTCCTCCAGGCTGGGGCGAAGCCCGCAACCGCATTCTTCAACGCCATCGCCAACACGCTCATCGAAACGATGTCCGAGGAGGCGGGCGAGGCGCTTGTGGCCGGCGGGGCGCGGGCGCTCAAGACCCTGCCCGGCGGGATGAAGATGGCGCGGCTTGCTCGCAGGTTGCGAACCGCAGCCCCGAAGGCCGCCTGGGCGCGATACCTGCAATCGGGCATGACCAAGGCTGGCTACAGCAGCCTCATCGGCGAGATGGGCGAGGAGCAGCTTGCGCGGATGATGCGGGCCGTCACTGGCACGGGGAAGGAACACCGGGGCATGGGGCTGTTCAAGCGCCTGGCCGAATCCATCCCCAGCGGCAGGGAGTTGCTGGTCGAGGGCCTGACGCTGGCCGTCCCGGGCGCTGTCAAGGCTGGAGCCGCCAGGCTGGCAGGGGTGAGAGAAGTGCCGCTCGCAGCCCCAGCGGAACCCACGCGCGTCGAGCCGCCCCGCATTGACCTCGCCCCCGGCGCTATCGAACCCCGAATCTCCGTTGCCCCCACCGCCCCGCCCGGCCCGGTTCTGCGGGAGGGGACTTTCCTTGAGGCTGCGAGGGCGGAACCGAACGCTGCACCCGCTGCCAAAGCGCCTGCAACCGCTGTGCAACCGCCTGCCGCCGCTGTCCCAGCCCCCACCCCCGCGCCGAAGGTGGCGAAGCCTGCGGTAGCGGCGAAGGTAGGCAAGCGGCTCAAGGAGTTTCGAGAGCTTGAGCGGGAACTGATAGGACACTACGAAGATGTGGCGGGCGAACCCATTTCCGCAGATCGGGAACGCGCGGAGGCTGGCGTCGAACTTGCCCAGCAACATGGTTTCGACAGCTTCAAGAGGACGTTCGCTGGCAAGGTGCCGACCGAACTGGCCGAAGCGCTTCAGGGCCAACCGCGACTGCGCATGATGGTCAAGGGGAATGTTCCCCACGCGCTCGGCGAAGACTTTATGAAGGCCATTGGGGTTGATCGGTATGTAGAGAGTCTTGGGAAGATGGCCGCTGGCCGAAAGGGGGAGGTCGCCCGGGCCATTCAGTGGCTTGAGGACTCTTTGGGCGACAGCGTGATAGGCCGGAAGATAGCGGCCAAGGCCAAGCGATACCGCGCTCTGGAACGGTTCCTGCCTGGCGAAGTCGCCAAGCCCAAGCTCCCCAAGAGCAAGCTCATGGCTCCCGGCGTAGTGGACCTGACGCCTCTTGCCGATGCTGGCGAGTTCGTCGCCAAGGAAGCGGGGAAGGTTCGCAAGGCCACTACTCGATTCACGGGACTCACCCCGGAGATGCGGCAGTCGCTCATCGCCTGGGAAGAGGAAGGCAGGCGCATCCCCCGCAAGGCCGCGCTCTGGGTCAAGAAGAATCTGCTGGCGAAGTACAGCCTCATGCAGCAGCGGGAAGTCATGCTGCACCTGGACGCCCCGCAGCAGCACCCCCTAGCCGACGACCTCAAGCTCCTCGCCGACAAGATACGGGCGACTCAGGACGAAGCCTATGCCCTGATGGAGAAGATGGGGGTCGAGCCCGGTCGCTGGCCGGATGCCCAGATAGCCCACCTCCAAGACAAACTCCAGGCCGAGCGCGAAGCCGAGTACATCACCCCGCAGGCCCGCCAGAACCAGCAAGCCCGCATCGCGGACCTGGAAGCTGCCCTGGTGGAACTGGAGGGCCTAGGCTACGTCCACCGCATCACCAAGCGCCCCGGCGGGCCGAGGGCGTTCATGTGGCTGGTGAAGCGCGCCAAGCGCAAGCTGACCAAGAAGCCCGAAGGCTTGGTGGGGAGGAAGTTCCCGACCATTGAGAGCGCCGAAGAGGCCGGCTACAACGTGCAGCCGTTGGCCGTGTCCCTGGCCGACTACCTCGCTCGCGTCGCCCAACTGCGGCATAACGTCGCGCTCATCGAGGCCATTAACTCGAACGAGCAGCTTTCGGTAAGCGCCCTCAAAGCCCCCGCTGACTGGATGAGCATCGACCCCCGGCTTTATCCGGCTGGCAAGAACCGAAAGTACAGCCCACCCATCGCAGAGGCGTTGGAGGAACTGCTGGCCGCTCGACCTCGCTCGCGCTGGCTGGTGCGGACCTACGACAAGATCAACTCCGCGCTGAAGCTGATCGGCTTCTACAACCCGTTCGTGATGACGAAGAATGACCTCTTCCAACTCTGGCGGGCGAGCGGCAGCAAGGGCTTCGCCAAGATTCCGGGGGCCGCCCTCGACTGGCTGGCCGCCAAGGGCATCGACTACTCCAAGATGTACCCGGAGACCCGGCTAGCCAAGGCCCTGGAGAAGTTCAGCGCCACGCGCGGCCAGCGCGTCAAGCGCTACCACATGCTCCGTAAGGCAGGACTCTTCAACAACGTCATCAGCTATCAACCTGCGGCCACAGTCCTGGTCGAGAACATGGTGAAGGCCATTGCCCAGAGCAAGGGCGAGCGCGTCGCCCGCTGGATAGGCAAGCACATCAACCCGATGGAGTTCGTCAGGGATGTCCGCCGCCTGAACGACGCGACCACCTGGAACATCGACGAGGTTCTGCGGATCGCCGCCTTCCGTTCCCTGACTGAAGGCTGGCGCGCCAAGACGGCGGGCCGATGGATCAAGCAACCTGGC
>Ga0114925_10001372_pt1 | contig 11951 bp, 12 predicted proteins | sample SumtaG_2_FD_87287 | JGI IMG/M metagenome (GOLD analysis project Ga0114925, IMG submission 87287) | Deep subsurface microbial communities from Indian Ocean to uncover new lineages of life (NeLLi) - Sumatra_00607 metaG | ecosystem: Environmental > Aquatic > Marine > Oceanic > Sediment | place...
ATCGAATACACCGCTACGAATCTCAGGAGCACGACCGCGATCTCTCGAATCTCCTCAAAGGTTTCGGGTGCCGATTTGGAGGAGAAGAAACGGATGTAAAAATCTGGAACCAGCACATAGGACAGAGCGATCAGTCCCATGTAGAGGAAACAGATGGCAGCTCCGGAGTAGGTGCTGCGGCTGGCCAGGTCCACCCGCTGCTCCCCCACGTACTGTCCGACCAGGATGGAAATCGCCATGCCAAGCCCGATCATCGGCATGAAGGCCAGGGAGTTGATGTTGAAGGCGATGTTGGTCGCAGCCAGCTCCACCATCCCGATTCGCCCGATCAGCAGGATGAACACGGTGAAACCGAATATATCGATAAAAAAATGTATCCCGTTGGGAAGCCCGTAGCGCAGGATCCGGCGGAGCAGTTCGACGTTCGGCCTCCAGCCCGAGCGGGTGGCGAAGGACCCATTGTTTTTCCGTCGCAGGATCAGTACGGCAAAAACCAAAAAGGAAACGACTCCGGAAGCAACCGTTGAAATAGCGGCGCCGCTGATTCCCAGCTCTGGGAAACCAAATCTGCCGAAGATCAGGATGTAGTTCAAAACGATGTTCACCACCGTTGCCAGCAGATGTACCCACATCACCGGCCAGGGTTTGCCCCGGCCGGTGAAAAAGGCCGCCACCGCGGAGTTGGCAATCGGAAAGATCGACCCGTAGCATAGCACTCTGAAATACCGGACTTCCAGCCGGCGAACCTGTACCGGATGCCCTATCCACTCGAATATGGCCGGGGACAACGGAGCCATCAGCAGAAGCAGCAAACCCCCGACCAGGGAAACATAGAAACCCTGCCACAGAGAGGGACCGATCCGTTCAGGCTGAGCCGCGCCGTGGTATTGAGCTACGAAGGTGTTCACGTAGCTCGCCGTGCCCAGAAATACGCTGAGGATCGTGAAGTAGAGGATTCCCGAAGGCATGGAGGCGGCAATGGCTTCGGGGGAATACCAGCTCAGGAACATGCGGTCGACGAACTCCTGAACCGCCAGAGAACCCGAGCTGAGGATCAGCGGTGCGGCCAACCGAAGCACCTCCGAAAAGCCGCCGCGATCGTGCCAGCGTTCGAGAAAAGCGATCCGTCCGGGTATTCGTCTGGGTGTTGGCTTCATCTTGAGTCGGCTCACATACTACACCCAAGAACAGGGCCGGAGGAAGTGGCGCAGTACGGCATTTTCGAGATATTCTAAGGAGAATACTATCATCGGTCACGCTCCGCATAACCGGAGCGCAAGGGGAGCATATGAAAACGATAATCGAACCTTTTCGAATCAAGGTGGTCGAACCGATCAGGATGACCACCCGGGAGCAGCGGGAGGAGCTGCTTCAACAAGCGGGGTACAACCTGTTTCTGCTCGAAGCGGAAAACGTGATCATTGACCTGCTTACCGACAGCGGCACCTCCGCCATGAGCGATTCCCAGTGGGCGGGAATCATGCGGGGGGACGAGCCGCCGAGCGCATCCTCTTCGGCCTGCTCTCCGAAAAGGGAAAAATCATCCCCTCCAACACCCACTTCGATACGACTCGAGCCAACATCGAGGTCCGGGGCGCAGAGGCGGTGGACTGCTTGATTGCCGAGGGCAAGGATCCGCAGGCTCTGCATCCTTTCAAGGGGAACATCGATCTTGGGCGGTTGGAGAGGGTGATCCGCGAAGCAGGACCGGCAAACGTTCCCCTGTGCATGCTGACGGTTACCAATAATTCCAGTGGAGGGCAGCCGGTGTCGATGGACAATATCCGCAAGACCAAGAAGCTCCTCGAGGGTTTCCGAATCCCACTGTTCCTCGACGCCTGCCGCTTCGCCGAGAATGCCTTCTTCATAAAAAAAAGAGAGTCCGGATACGGGGACAAGAGCTGCCTATCGATTGCCCGGGAGATGTTTTCCTACGCCGACGGTTGTACCATGAGCGCAAAAATTGGATGCCCTGGTCAATATCGGGGGTTTCTTGGCCTTAAACGACGACGACCTGGCCATGCAGGCGCGAAACGTCCTGATCGTGACCGAAGGATTCCCGACCTACGGAGGCCTTGCCGGGAGGGACCTGGAGGCGATTGCTCAGGGGCTGGAAGAAGTCCTGCACGAGGACTACCCTGCGGGGAATGGGGCTGGTCTATGAAGCACCGACTCTGCGTCACTTCACAGCCCGCTTCGAGCAGGTGTAGCGTATCCGCAGAGGATCAGGGGAAGGGTATCAATGCCGAAGGGTTTCTCGTCGAAACCTCCGAACAGCTGCAAACCCTGGAACCCTGCCGAGGCGGCCAATCCCAGCAAGTCCTCGCTCTTCAGGATTCGAAGGGGTACCTGATTGAGAATTACTTGCTGATCCGGCTCCTTACCGATGCGAAGCTCGGTTCGGAAGATCACAATGTTGTTGGCCGGATCCAGCTCGTAGGTGCGGACAAACTCCAGCCCGACGGATTCGTCCCGCAGCGTAGGCAGGCTGGTAATGCCCTTGGCCAGGATCCGATCGTAGTTGATGATCTGCAGGATGAGCATTGCCCCCGGATTGAGCAGACGGTGGCAATCCATCAATACCCGCTGGATCTTTTCCTCACTTTCCAGGTGTACCAGGGAGTTTCCGATGCAGAAAGCCAGATCAAAACCAGGATCCAGTTGTTCAACCATGGCCAGCATGTCCATGACCTGGAAGACCGTGTGTAAATCCAACCCTTGAGCCTTGGCCCGGGCGGCTTCGATCATGTCCCGATCCAGGTCGATTCCCGTCAATCGATGCCCCTTCTCAGCTAAGGCCAGGGAGTGGCCTCCGGTACCGCAGGCTATGTCTAAAATCCGGGACCGCGGCTTGGTTCTGCCGCTGATAAAATCAACGGTGCCCGGATCTACAGGGAAGATCAGATCGTAGTGGGCGCTGATGCTCTCGTAGAAATCCATCTCAAAATCCCTTCTTCGGCAACACGCCGACTTCGGCCAGAGCCGATACTATCGTGTCTACCTCTCCTATGGAGAAGACTTCGATGTTCACCACACCGTCGAAGGCTCTCAGGAACGGAACCAACTCTTGGAACCAGGGCTCTCCGGCGGCGAAGGTTTGATGGTCCGCCCCGTCCCGTACACCGTGCAGATGTATCTCCTGGATACGCGGGCCGTAGCGTTTAATAAACTCCTCGACGCTCGATCCGCTTCTCAGCAGGTGTCCCGTATCGCAGCACAGGGGAAAGGAGCTCATCATTTCTGCAACGGGCAAAAAGTCCCTCGCAATGAGATTCTCGACGAAAAAGACCCGTCCGTAGCGCTCCTGCCAGCCCTCCACCATATCTCGAAAACCGTCGAGATCCCCCGGCGGTGAATGCAGGATATAGCGCTGGGCCAGGTCGCGGGTAAGCTCGATCAACCGTTCATGCTGGGGGAGCAGAGAATCGGGCATGTGCACGGCGAAGGTGAAACGCTCCCGGTAGGAGGCGATCAGGGATTTTTCCCGAACAAACAAATCTCGGCTCTCGTCATCGAAATAGTAGAACAGGAGCTCCACCGCCTGGATCTCCCGCCGATCTGCCAGAAACTCCACGTTTTCCCCGTAGGTTCCTGGAATCACATAGGAGGGTACCGATAGGGTCATATCGCAATCTCCGATAGCAACGGAAAGGAAGATTGCGATGTCCTCTTCCAGCCGAAAATCTTGTCAGGAAAAAAAAGATTTTCGGCTGTCATCGTAATACGGGCATCCGAAGCTGAACGAGAACAGAAAGTGCAGCCAGGGTGGCAACCTCGGAAATCTCGCAGAGAGCCCCGTAGCTGTCCCCGGTGCAGCCGCCGATCTTGCGCAAGAATAGCAGCCCCATCGCAGCGCTGATCACGGCTATGGCGGCGAGCACGACCAAGCCCCACAGGCCGAGGCAGAGCCAGGCGCAGGCACCTGCGACAACCGTGCCGAAGACCAGCTGGGGCCAGCGGCAGTGCTGTTTGACCCGATAGCCGAGACCCGTGGGCACCGCTGAGGGAAAGCTGAACATGGCCAGGAGCATGGACCAGCGTCCCAGAGTGGGTACCAGAATGATCTCCCTGATCCGAAACACTCCAACCAGTTCAGTCAGAAAGGCGAACTTCCCGAGCAGCACGATACACAGGGCCACGACGCCAAATACACCGATGCGGCTGTCCTTCATGATGGCCAGCCGTTTGTCTCTGTGCGCACCTCCCCCAAGACCGTCGAAGGTGTCTGCCAGCCCGTCGAGGTGCAGACCCCGCGTGAACAGGATCCAGACCGCCAGGCATAGACAGGCCGTGGAAAGAGGAGACCACAGGCGGGTGAACAGATAGGCACAGCCGTACAGCAGAGCACCGAGAAGCACCCCGACCACCGGATACCAGGCGGTGGCTCTGCCCAGCTGTCTCTCTGTTACCTCGGCCTTACCGGGGATCGGAAGGATCGAGAGAAAGCGAAGAGCAAGAAAAAAACCCATGAATATGTCTCACTTCAGTTTCTGAGCCAACCCGGCCAGGAGGAAATATACTTCCTCCGCTTCCTGGGCCACCCGCTGATTGACCCGTCCGGCAATATCCCGAAAGGTCCTGCCGAGGGGAGTCGGCGGTACCACGGCCATGCCGACTTCGTTGGAGATCAGCAGGACCTGCCCACGGATTCGCCGACACTGAACCAGGATATCATCGATCTCCTTCATGACGATCCGCTCCAGCTTCTCCAGGTCCGGCGACCTATCCTGCTGATCCGCGCCCTGCTCCAGGATAATGTTGGTCACCAGCAGAGTCAGGCAGTCGACGATCACCACTGCGGAGTTGATCCCTGAGAGTGCACCGGCCACCTGCCGCGGTTCCTCGATGGTCTTCCACTCTGCAGGGCGGTTGTCCCGGTGGCGGGCAACCCTGAGCTTCATCTCCTCATCCTCGGCCGTCGCCGTTGCCAGATAGGTCACCCCGCCGGTGGAACCTACAGACAGCCGGGTCGCCAAGTTTTGCGCAAAACTGCTCTTGCCGCTGCGAGCACCCCCCAGAATGAAGGTGATTCCGCCCATTTTACAACCTTTCCCTATCCCCGGGCCGGTGCTCTCGTCTTTCCCTGTCGGTTGACCAGAAAAACGCCGAAGATGATCACGACTCCTCCTATCATTTGGGCTGCGAGCAGGTTTTCCCCCAAAATGGCCATGCCTCCCACAACGCTGACCACCGGTAGAAGATTGATGAAAGAGGTGACCCGGACCGGACCAAGCCTGGCCAGGGCGTAGAGATAGAGGAAAAAGCTGAGGGCCGTACAGATCAATCCGAGATAGACGAGGTTCAACCACACAATTAAGCTGCTGAAGTTCCACGAGCGGTGCTCGCTCAAGGCGATCGGGAGGAGAAGGACCGTGCCGATCATGGACTGGAAGGTAATCAGGTTCACCCCCCGCATCCCGCGGTGCAGATTCTTGCTGAACATATTGTAGACTACCCAGGAGCAGCAGGCTCCGAACATCAGAAGATTGCCAAGCAGCGCCCGGTCGTACTGCCCCGGTGATCTCTGTACCACGAAGTACACCCCAAGGATCGACAGGGCAATACCGAATCCCTGATACCAGCGGACCGAGTTCCTGAACAGAAGATACTCCGCTCCTACAGTCAAAGCCGGTATGATCGCTGTGATCAGGGCTGCGTTGGAGGCGGAGGTAAACTTGATTCCACGGGACTCGCAGAGAAAATAGAAAAAAATCCCGAACAAGGCGCTGAGAAGCAGGAAGAGTCGGTCCTGTTTCTTCAGCCTGAACTCCGGATGAAGTTTGCGCTGAAGCGGAAAAAGAACGACAGAGGCGACAAGAAAGCGCAGAAACACCATGGTCATGGGAGGGAATCCCGTATTGAGTATGGCCTTCGAGCTAACGAAGGAAAGTCCCCAAAACAGCATCGCCCCCACGGCAGCAAGCATGGGAAGAATCTGGAGGTTTGAGCTCCGATCGTGGTCCATGTTGTGTAGCTCCAAGCGATACCACAACGGCGGCGAACCTGTCAAGGAGGCCGGGGATATCCCCCGCCGGCGCTCAACCTTCAGTTCTCGATTGATATCTACTATGATTGAACGAAATATTGTAGTATAAAAGTGGTTTCGAGTACCATCGGAACACTGAGGTCACCCGGAGGTTGGCATGTCAATACGCAACGAAGAGATCTTTAAAATCATTGAGAAGATCCGGAATCACTACCACACAAACCTGAACAACCGCTTTATCCGCAAGGCTCTTTTACTGATGAAAGTTCCCCGGGGAACCTGGGATGCCATCGCCCGTCTCACAGAAAAGACGGACCTCTACAAGATTCAGGGTTATCCGTACAAAGAACTGTACGAACAGATCCATGCGGCGGCCACCTTCGTGCATCAAGCCAAGATCGATGTTGCCCCCCGACTGCGCATACTACTGTCCGGCGGGACCGAAACGGTGTTCAGCCGCCAGAAAGGCAGCGAAGACAAGATCCTGCTCGACATGGCGATCAACAACTTCCCCGCCAATCTCGGTGTTTTCTCCGATCTAATCAACGAGCTGTATGTGAAGGCCGTGGAACAGGACAAGGCGGATCATCCGAATGAGCGGCCCGTGTTCGAGAGGATGCCAGAACTCAAAGAGATAGGGCGCTTTCTGATCTGAAAAGTCTTTAACCTTTGATCTGCTTTACCATCTCCGGCACGACGTCGAAGAGACTCCCGACGATCCCGTAGTGGGCTACGTTGAAGATCGGAGCGCTGGGATCGTTGTTGATTGCCACGATAATGTCCGAGCTCTTCATCCCCGCCAGATGCTGGATTGCGCCACTGATTCCGCAGGCCACGTATATCGTCGGATTCACGGTTTTTCCCGTCTGCCCTACCTGATGGGAGTACGGGATCCAACCGGCGTCCACAGCAGCACGGGAGGCTCCTACAGCGCCTCCGATCGCTTTGGCCAGCCCTTCGATAAGGGAAAAGTTCTTGGGGTCCTTTAAGCCACGGCCCCCGGAGACAATGAAATCGGCATCAGCCAGGTTCACCGTATCCATCTCTTCGGGAACAAACTCGAGCACCTCCACACGGGGCTTGAGGACGGGATAGCTCAATTCCAGGATCTGCCCCTCATGAGGACCCTCTAGCGGTTCTGCGGCTTTCATCACCTTGTGCCGTACCGTAGCCATCTGGGGTCTGTGGCTGTTGCACAGAATCGTGGCCATGATGTTTCCACCGAAGGCCGGCCGGGTTTGCTTGAGCAGTTTGTTATCCCCATCGATGGACAACTCGGTGCAGTCGGCGGTCAATCCGGTCAGGATCCGTGCCGCCACTCGGGGCAGCAGCGATCGGCCGATAATTGTTCCGCCGCCGAGGAAGATCTCCGGCTTCTTGTCGAGCAGGATCTTTGCTACCAGGTCCGCCTGAATCTCCTCGTTGAAATCTCCGATGGCAGAATCTTCCATCATCCAGACCTCGTCAACCCCGTAGGAGATCAACTCGTCGGCCATCTCCCTTACCTTCTCCCCGAGCAGGATGGCGCTGATTTTCTTGTCCAGGCTCACCTTTAGCTCCCGAGCCGCTCCGATGATCTCATACACCACGGAGGATAGCGCTCCATGACGATTTTCAGCAAAAATACAGATACCGGAGTAGCTCTCTACATCCTGACCTTTGAAGGGCCGCCGCTCGATGACGATCGCGTCGTACTTGCACGCACTGACACAGGCCCCGCACACGGTACAGCGCTCGTTGAGCACCGCCATTTTATCGACCAAAGATACAGCATCGTAGGCGCAGACTTTGATACACAGGCCGCAGCCTACGCATTTATCAACGATGATCCGAATCGGTTCAGCCATTCCTTGAGCCTTCCTCTCTCTGCTGTCCGATCGGGATCCCCGCCTCGCGAAGCTCCGCAAGCAGACTGGTGACAGCTTGCTGCACGTCCCCTTCGAAGATCTTCCCGCCGGAGGGTTTGGGGGGGGTGAAGATCTTCATAACCTGGGTCGGCGAGCCGGTCAGCCCGATACGCTGGAGGTCGAACTCGATGTCTTCGTGATTCCAGGATGGAATCTCCGCCTTCTTGGCCGCCATCTTACCCTTCAGGGAGGGCAGTCGGGGCTCGTTGATCTCCTTCACCACCGTTAAGACGATGGGAAGCTTCGACTTCAAGCGGACATAGCCGTCCTCCAGAAGGCGCTCGACGATGATGGTTCCGTCATCCTCGATTCCCTCGATCATGCGAATCTCCGTCACGTGGGGCAGTCCAAGATTCTCCGCCACTCCGGGACCCACCTGACCGGTATCACCGTCGATAGCCTGGCGACCCATCAGGATGACATCCACCTTGCCGACTTTTTTGATTCCCCGAGCCAGGGTGTAGGCTGTAGCCAGAGTATCCGCCCCGGCAAAGGCTCGATCGGAGAGCAAAATCGCCTCGTCCACTCCCAGGCTGAGGGCGTCCCGTAGGGCACTCTCCACCTGGGGTGGTCCCATGGACAGCACGATCACGGTTCCCCCGTGCTTCTCCTTCAGCCGAATTCCCTCCTCCAGGGCGTACATGTCGAAGGGATTGATGATGGACTCCACACCCTCACGCATCAGGGTGTTGGTCTCCGGATTGATACGGACGTTGGTCGTATCCGGAACCTGTTTTATGCAGACAACGATCTTCAAAACTCTGGTTACTCCTTCTTCTGCAGACTTTCTTTTATGAGCTGGAGAGCGATGACTTCTCTTTGGATCTGATTCGTGCCTTCATAGATCTGGGTGATCTTGGCATCCCGCATCATCTTCTCCATGGGATACTCCTTCATGTATCCGTAGCCGCCGTAGATCTGCACCGCGTCGGTTGTGACCTTCATCGCCGTATCCGAAGCAAATACCTTGGCCATGGCGGAAACTCTGGATACATTCCGCGCACCGGCATCGATCGTTCTGGCTGCAGCATAGGTCAGGGCACGGGCCGCTTCCACCTGGGTGGCCATATCGGCCAGCATGAACTGGATTCCTTGAAAGGAAGAAATGGGTTTGCCGAACTGCTTCCGTTCCTGGGAGTAGGCCACCGCCTTGTCCAGAGCTCCCTGGGCAATTCCCACAGCCTGGGAGGCTACTCCGGGTCGGGTCTTGTCGAAGGTCTTCATGGCCACCAGGAAACCGCCGCCCTCCCGCCCCAGCAGGTTCGTTTTGGGAACCTTGCAGTCGCTGAAGATCAACTCCCTCGTGACGGAAGCCCGGATCCCCATCTTGTCCTCTTTCTTGCCGAACTCAAATCCCGGGGTATCCTTCTCAACCAGAATGGCCGAGGCGCCCCGTGGACCTCGCGTCGGATCGGTTAGAGCTATCACAGTGTAGATAAACGCTTCCCCGCCGTTGGTGATCCACTGCTTGGTGCCGTTGAGCAGGTAGTTGTCCCCGTCGGGCACTGCCTTGGTCTTCACAGCTGCGGCGTCACTGCCCGCTTCCGACTCGGTCAGAGCGAAAGCCGCCAGGATCTCTCCGGCCGCCAACCGGGGCAGGTATTTCTTTTTCTGCTCATCACTTCCGAACAGGATGATGGGGATGGTGCCCAGACCGGACGCGGCATAGGCCAGGGCGATACCACCACAGGCTTTGGACAACTCCTCCACCACGATAGACATTTCCATGATTCCGCCGCCCAAGCCGTCGTATTCCTCCGGGACAAACACCCTGAAGAGATCCGATTTAGCCAGCACTTCCACTATATCCCAGGGGAAAGTGCCCTTCTCGTCGTACTCTAAAGCGACCGGCTCCACCTTCTCCTTGGCGATTTTGGCGGCCAGATCTTTGATCATCTGCTGTTCTTCTGTCAGAAAATAGTTCACTTGTTGTCCTCCGGTTTATCGTTGGTACCCCCTTCATAGTACACACATCCGCGGGGGCTGGGAAGATTTTGCCTCAGTCAGCAAACACCTATAATAGAAAAAGGGTTTGTTTATTTCAAGACCCATGTCGGCCGTGGGAGCGCTTCTATACAGCGGGTACACCCTTAACGTAGAATCCCGAAATAGGCCTCCGTACCATTGGAGAAACCCGAAATTTTAAAGTTTTCCTTAAAAATTTGCACACAACCTCAATGCTGGGCAAGGTTGCGTTTCAGAATGGGTCAAATTGCCTCTTCACAGCCGTAGATCGCCGTGGATCTTGTACACCCGGCCATCCCGCTCGATCTTCAGCTCCCGATCGGGAAACTCCCTGGGCAGCTCCTCCCGCAGCCGTTCTACAGCCTCCTCCTCGATCTGGTTGCGGATGTACTGAGGTACCCGCGTCAGGGTGACCATGCGAACCTCTACCACATATCCGGGGCCGCGCTTCGACCCGTATCCGGCGCTAAAACTGGCGCCCAGGTTGAACAGTCCGTCGTGGGCTTTGCTGGAGGTTGTTCCCCGGGTCGGCCGCGCCGGGTGGAGCGGATATTTACGACCGTACTTCTCCTCGAGATGGTCGTCGACTCGGTCAAACACTCTCTTGAGCTTGCTCTCCCACTCTTCGATTTTGTGATGTCGCATCTTCCATACAACCCGACGCCTTGGCCAACCAGGGCAGGGCTCATCTATGCATTGGGTGGGCTTCGATGAAGTTGGGCATGTTTCGACCGAACCTGTCAACCAAGGCGTTTTTTGAAAAATTCATACTGCCAATTTATTCTGACGATTGCCGTTCGTCAATACCATAGCCGGATTGACCTGGCACCAATGTGGTACTAGAATAGTGAATATCGATATGGAAGATCCCGTTGTGTTCGATCAATTGGTCAAAGAACTGAACAACCAAGAGCGAAGAGCGCTCCTGGTGCGGATTCAGAACTTGGTACCCGTTTATTCACAGCCGTTGAACCCGGAGGAAGGGTTTTCAGTCTTTGTGCCCGAAAATGAGCTTGCAGATCTCAACTTGTTTGAACGGATATTTCTTTTTTTCAAATCCCTGTTCACACACAAAGACAGGGCGACCCTGCTTCGCGAGCGTTATTTAAAACATCGAACCCTTGAAATCGAGCGTAACAATACTAGCTTGATACACGGCTCCGCGTCCCGGTTTCAGGCAGGTATGTATGAAGAACTTCGTGCGCTTAAAGGACAGGCCCGTATCCTTCATGGACCGCTGCAGGAAGTACTGGGTGACAGTCGAAGGGAGTTCATCGCGTTTCTGGCTCGTGAGGAGTTCAGGGATTTCCAGGAACGTTTGAATGAAGAGACGAACCCACAAGTTCTCCGGGAGAACAGTAACCTTGATGAGGAAAAACAGGTACGGGCACTCATGCTCAGGCGCTTCGATGAGCTGATCGAAACGATCCCGAAATCCAGCAAACGGGAGCTTGCCCGGGACGCCCAGGCATTTTTCTCTCTGTATGCTTTCAGTCTCCATCCCTTCGACGCTCTGTTGTCTCCTTTCCGTGGCAAGGGCGACCTGACCGCGGACTTTGCGGATCTGAACAAGCCGCTGAAAGAACTGGCAGAAACTCTCGAACCCGTACGGTTTCCGCCATCCGCTCGAGCCCTCTACGACCTGTTTCTCTTTCTGCATCAAGAGCGCTTGGGCGAGCGGGATTTTGATCTGGAAGATCAACTGATGATCGACATGTCCGATGTGCACTCCGCCCTGGCGGGTATTCGCAAATTTCACGAACGAGTTCCTCTACATACGATTCTGCACCTGGTCACTCAGGACCCGGAATACTACCCCTCTGCCCGCCGGTCTATTCCAGACTGGTTTTCTTTCTATAGAGACTTCTGGCGACAGTGGGTGCATCGTCGTTACCTGGATTTCTATCATTCCCGAAGACGCGACGCTCTGCTCTCGGAAAGCTTGGAGTTTCTCAACACTAAATCGCTGCCGGGTTTGACAAATTACAGGGCGGATAAATTCGGCAGGAATACTCCGGTCCGTCATGAATTTTCGCTGTGCTTCATCAAGGGCTTCTTGAAACATATCTTCACCCCTCTCTCCAGAGCCCTGA
>Ga0114925_10001374_pt1 | contig 11949 bp, 12 predicted proteins | sample SumtaG_2_FD_87287 | JGI IMG/M metagenome (GOLD analysis project Ga0114925, IMG submission 87287) | Deep subsurface microbial communities from Indian Ocean to uncover new lineages of life (NeLLi) - Sumatra_00607 metaG | ecosystem: Environmental > Aquatic > Marine > Oceanic > Sediment | place...
AGCACTATTGTCGTCCCCAAGCTAAGACTGAGTGGCAGGAGAGATGTTGGTATATGCCACGCGAAATGATAATGCGGATGCAGTTGACCGGCCATATGGCGTATGACTCTACACCGGCAGATGAGGAAAGCGCCATCCATGACGAGGATTCCAACGCACCGGTGACATTCTCAGTTCAGCCGGCGCAGATAGATCAGCTTGAGGGCGATAGACGAGACAGTGATGACCAGCAATCCAAGGCAAGCTCATTAAGGGATTGATAATCGGCGTCATTCACTGAGGTTCTGACGCGGCAGGCGGTAAGCGGGCTTCACTTGAGGACTGAAACACTCTTTGAAAGCCGAAATCGTCTCCATCGGAACCGAGCTGCTGTTTGGCGAAATAGACGATACCAATGCCACTTACATATCCCGGCTACTGACCTCTATCGGGATTGACGTCCATCTGCGCCATGCAGTAGATGACGAGCTTGCCCGCATTGTCCAGGTGCTGGGCGCAGCTATGCGCCGCAGTGATGCCGTCATCACCTGCGGCGGCCTCGGACCTACTCCCGACGACCTGACCCGGCAGGCAGTTGCCCAGATTACCAATCGCGCCCTGCAGACCGTACCAGCAGCCGAGCAGCAGTTGCGCGACTTCTTCGCTAAGCGCCACCGAAAGGTTAGCAGCAATAACCTCAGACAGTGCCAGGTGCCCCGTGGCGGGCAGCTTCTGGGCAACTCAGTAGGCACTGCCCCCGGCCTGCTCATCGAGCACGAGGGTTGCACGCTGATTGCAGTGCCTGGCCCCCCGCCCGAGATGCGCCAGATGATGACCGACCACGTCATGCCCTATCTGCGGGAAAGACTCACCCAGCAGCAACAAAGCTCCCTGTTTACTCGCACGCTGCGCATCGCCGACATTGGCGAATCGGATCTGGCTCAGCAACTGGAGGATATTCTGGCCGGTCAGACCGATCCTGCTCTGGCCCTGTATGCCTCTCCCGGGGAGGTGCGCATCCGCATGCACACCAAGGCACCATCCCAGCAGGAGGCAAATAAGAAGCTGGGCGATCTTGAAAACTCTATCCGCCAGCGGCTGGGCGAGCACATTTACGGCACTGATGACGAGACGATGGAGGTGGCAGTCGGCCAGGTGCTGGTAGCCGCCGGCGCTACGCTGGCCGTCGCTGAAAGCTGCACTGGCGGGCTGATTGCCAGTCGCATCACCGATGTGCCAGGCAGCAGCCGGTATTTCCAGGGCGGATACGTGACCTACAGTAACGAACTGAAGCAGCAGCTTCTGGGCGTCCCTGCCCAGATCATCCAGCAACACGGCACAGTTAGCGAAGAATGTGCCCAGGCGATGGCTGAAGGTGCCCGCCAGGGCAGCGGCGCCGATTATGCACTGGCAGTCACCGGGATTGCCGGCCCCGACGGGGGTACGCCCCAGAAGCCCGTCGGCCGCGTCTATATTGCTGTGGCCGATGAGCAGGAGACAATCTGCCAGCAATTTGACTGGCCGGGCACGCGCAGCCAGTTTAAGCAGCGCACCTCGCAGATGGCACTCAACATGCTCAGGAAGAGGGTGCTTGGCATTGTCTGAGGATTTGCGGCTTTTCTTCGCGGTGCCCACCCCCGAAGAGATCAGACAACAGGCCCAGCAGATCCAAGAGCAGTGTGACTGCCCCAGTCTGAAAATTGGCTGGGTAGCCCCGGATCGGATGCATTTTACGCTGAAATTCCTGGGCGATACGCCGCAGGCCCAGGTGTCTCAACTGGCTGAGGTGGCGTGCAGGGTGGCGCAGTCGCATCCACCCCACCAGGTTACCGTGGCGGGAGCTGGCGCGTTCCCCAATATTCGCCGTCCTCGGATCATATGGGTTGGATGCAGCGCCGGGGCCGAACAACTTACTGCCCTAGGTACTGAGCTGGACCAGGCTCTGACTGAGGCAAAAATGGCCGAACCAGAGAACCGAGGTTTTGTGCCTCACCTGACGCTGGGGAGGGTGCGCAAGGGCTACAACTTCGACGAACTTACCGCGAGTCTGGAGGAGTTGGGCGACCGCGTACTCGGCCAGATGCCAGTAGATCACTTCGTACTTATGCACAGCGATCTGCAGCCCGGGCGGGCCCCGGTCTATACCGAATTGAACCGCTTTAAGCTAGGAAAATCGGAAGAGGATGGGGGCATCAATCAGCAGGAGAATTAGTTGTCGGAAGGGGTGCGATGACCGTGGCAGATGAGAATAATGACAAAAGCAAGGCGCTCAATATAGCGGTCAGCCAGATCCGCAAGCAATTTGGCGAAGGGGCAGTGATGCGGTTGGGCGATGAACCAACGCGCATGGGGATTGAGGTTATCCCCACTGGCTGTCTGTCTTTGGATATTGCTCTGGGTGTTGGGGGACTGCCGCGCGGGCGAGTGGTGGAGTTGTATGGAGCCGAGGGTTCAGGGAAAACCACTATCGGGCTACACATCCTGGCCGAGGCCCAAAAGCAGGGAGGGACCGCAGCGTTCATTGATGCTGAACATGCTTTCTCCCGTGAGTATGCTGAGAATCTGGGTGTGGATCTGGACGAGTTGCTCATCTCCCAGCCTGACTTCGGGGAGCAGGCTCTGGAGATATGCGATACGCTGGTACGCAGCGGGGCATTGGACGTGGTGGTGATCGATTCAGTGGCCGCTCTGGTACCTCGGGCGGAACTGGAAGGCGAGATGGGCGACACCCACGTGGGATTGCAGGCCCGGCTAATGAGCCAGGCCCTGCGCAAGCTCGCCGGTTCAGTCGCCCAGACCAGGACCCTTATCGTCTTCATCAATCAGATCCGCGAGAAGATCGGGGTAATGTTCGGCAGCCCCGAGACTACCCCGGGGGGACGAGCCCTGAAGTTTTGGTCGTCGGTGCGCCTGCAGTTGAGCCCGCGCCAGGCCATCAAGGAGGGCAGCGAATCGGTGGGACGGCGGGTAAACGCCCGCATCGTCAAGAACAAGGTAGCCCCGCCCTTCCGGCGCTGTGAATTTGACATTATCTACGGCGAGGGCATCTCGCAGGAGGGCTGCATTATTGACGAGGCCCTGGAACTGAAGCTACTTGAAAAGACGGGGAGCTGGTACAGCTACGAGGACGAAAGCATTGGCCAGGGACGCAATAAGGCTGTCGAGTTTCTCAGGGAGCATGATGATGTGCGCGACGGCTTGGAAGCCAAGATAAGAGAGGCCCACAATCTGCTCGACATTCCTGTCGTACCAGAGCCAGAAGTCGAATCAGACGACGAGGAGTAACGCTCCGGGTGATCAGTGGCCAAAATGTCCCGGATTACCGACATTAAACCGAAGTCAAAGAAGTCGCGGCGCTATTCGATTTTCGTAGACGACGAATTGGCCGCTGAGGTCAATGAGGAGGTGATTGCCAAGCTTGACCTGCGGCGCAATCAGGCCATAACGCCGCAGAGGCTGGAGCAGATAGCCACCGCCCAGCAAGACAGCCAGACGCGGCAGGCAGCCCTGAATTTACTGGACTATCGGGCTCGGACCCGCCAAGAGCTAGCCAGACGACTGCAGCGCAAGGACCTGCCCGCCGACTCTATCCAGCGAGTCATCGCTGACCTGGGCGAGAAGGGGTTGATTGACGACCAGCAGTTTGCCCGGTGGATGGTCGGTACCTTGAGACGCCGCAAGAATCTAAGCAAGCGGGCGATAGCCAATAAGCTCAGGCAGGCCGGCGTAGATCACGAGATAGCTGAGGCTGTCATCAGCGAGGAACTCGACGATTATGACGAGCACAGCCACGCTGAGCAGGCCGCAGTTAAGCATATGAAAAAGTTGGGCAACCTTGAACCGACAACCCGGCGCCGTCGGCTATACAACTATCTGCAGCGTCGGGGGTTCCCGTCCTATCTGATTCGCGACGTTTTGCAAGAAGTCCAGCCCGACGATGACTAAGCGCTCCCTGACAACTAGCATAAAGCTACCGTTGATGCGGGTAATTGATGCACATTAGCACATCAAGCATATTCGAACCTACTAACTACCATGATCGGAGGTGCTCCATATGCCTATGGAGACCCTTTTAGATATGAACGTAATGACGACACTGTTAGTCGCTTTCATAGCCCTGGTGATGTTCACAGTGCTGCTAATTCGCAACCGGGCTTTGCGCACCAAACTGCACCAGGCACAGGAAGAGGCCGACCACAAGGTCGCCGAGGCCCAAACCCAGCTAGACACCGAGCGGCGGGCCGCTCAGGTGGCAGCAAAAGAGAAGATACTCGAGGCCCGCCAGAAGATTGAACAGGAACTGGAAGCCCAGCACAACGAGTTGGAGAAGAGCAAACGGAGGTTGGAGCAGCGCGAGGATACTATCGACAAGCGGCAGGATGAGCTGGAACAGCTCAACAAGGAAATGGCAACTCGCCAGGCAATGGTAAGCCAGCAGGAAGCGGCTGTAGAGGCAATGATCGCCAAACAGACCGAGCAGTTGGAGAGAATCTCTGGGCTTAGCCAGGCAGAAGCTCGCGACCAACTGCTACAAAGGATAGAAGAGGAACTCCGCCAGGAGCGGCTCCAGCTCATCCAGCACAGCCAACAGCGGGCCGAGCAGCAGGCCGACCGCGCCGCGCAGAATATCGTCAGTCAGGCTATTCAACGCTGTGCAGTAGATCACACCAGCGAGACCACAGTCTCAGTAGTGCCACTGCCCAGCGACGACATGAAAGGCCGCATTATCGGCCGCGAGGGCCGTAATATCCGCAACTTTGAGCAACTGACCGGTGTAGATCTGATCGTGGATGACACGCCCGAAGCGGTTGTGCTCAGCGCCTTTGATCCGGTGCGCCGTGAAGTGGCCCGAATCGCCCTGGAGAATCTCATCCAGGACGGACGGATTCACCCCGGGCGTATCGAGGAGATGGTAGACAAAGCTCGTCAAACGATTAACGAGCGCATTCAGGAAGCAGGTCAGAATACCATTCTGGAAACCGGTGTAACCAGCCCGCATCCTGAGATCATCCGCCTGCTGGGTAAGCTGCAGTTCCGCACCAGCTTCGGCCAGAACGTCCTGCAACATTCTATCGAAGTCTCCCACCTGGCCGGGGCTATGGCCAGCGAAATAGGTGCGCGCGTGCCCATAGCTCGACGGGCCGGACTGCTGCACGACATTGGCAAGGCCGTCGACTTCGAGCGCGAAGGCACTCACGCCCAAATCAGTATGGAGATCGCCCGTACCCATGGCGAACGTGAAGAGGTCCTCAACCCGATCGGCGCCCACCACGGAGAGATTGAGCAGCAGTCAATAGAAGCCGCCCTGGTACAGGCTGCTGACGCTATCTCTGCCGCCCGCCCCGGCGCCCGCCGGGAAACTCTGGAGAGTTACATCAAGCGACTCGAAACCCTTGAGTCTCTGGCAATGGACTTCAGCGGCGTTGAAAAAGTCTATGCCATTCACGCCGGACGGGAGATTCGGGTGTTAGTCAAACCCAACGAAATGGATGATGCCTCCAGCCAGGAGTTGGCTCGTGATGTGGCCACGCAAATTGAACAGGATATGGACTATCCCGGACAGATACGGGTAACGGTCATCCGCGAGACTCGCGCAATCGAATACGCCAAATAGAGATACCTACAAGAACGGGGACTGACACTACTTGGGAGAACACAGCCTGAACATATTATTTATCGGTGATGTCGTCGGCCGGATCGGTCGCAACGCGATAACTGACAATCTGGCCAGCCTAGTCGGGGAATACAACATCGCCTTTACCATCATCAACGCCGAGAACGCCGCCGGGGGCTTCGGATTAACACCTGAGACGGCCGCACAGCTACTTGATGCCGGGGCCGACTGCCTGACTTCCGGTAACCATATCTGGGCACAAAAAGGGGCTGAGCAACTGTTGGATAATGAGCAGCGCGTCTTGCGTCCCGCCAACTATCCTCCGGGAGCACCTGGCCGAGGCAGCGCAGTCTATCGGACGAGCGAAGGGGTAAACGTGGGCGTCATCAATCTGCTGGGCCGTGTCTTCATGGAGCCAGTAGATTGTCCCTTCCGGTGCGGTGAGCAGGAGATTAAGCAGATCCGCCAATCCGCCGACCTAATCGTGGTAGATTTCCATGCCGAAGCCACCTCTGAGAAACAGGCTATGGGCTATTTCCTGGACGGGAGAGTAACCGCTGTAATCGGTACTCACACCCACATTCAGACCGCCGATGAGAAGATCCTGGCCGGCGGCACAGCCTATATCACCGACTGTGGAATGACCGGCCCGGCCGATACAGTCATCGGGATTGATAAGCAGATTATTATTGAGAAGTTTGTGTCAGGCCGCCCCCAGCGTTTTGAGGTGCCCAAGTCAGGGCCTTGCCTAATATCAGGTGTAGTGATAGAATGTAATCTCCATACTGGGCTCGCCGAAACCATAGAGCGGATAGATATCACTTACTAACGCAACATTCCGCAACAGACCGCAGTGGCAATTGTGACCGTTACGAAGTATTGGCACCGGACTCAAGCCAGGTACGCCAGTAGCGACAATCGCAGAGCAATCATAGACAGCATCACTGCTATCACGACAATTCACATCGGCACAAGACATCATAAAAGGGGGAGTAGCGGTGAGCCTGCTCAGAGTAGGGTCCAAATCTGATCCAAACAAGGTTGCCGGAGCCATAGCTGGCACAATTAGAGAAGAGGACTCCTGCCAAGTCCAGACCATTGGCGCTGGTGCCCTCAACCAGGCCATTAAGGCTCTAGCGATTGCCCGCGGCTTCCTGGCTCCTTCGGGGATAGACCTAATCTGCTACCCCGCCTTCATTGATGTAACAATAGACGGCAACGAACGCACGGCTATCAAGCTATTCATAGAACCACGCCAGTAACCAACAGGCCGGCGGCCGACTCAGGCACAGTGCTGCCAGTGAATAGAACCCCATCTGTAACGGACAGGAGCGGCAGCCGAGCGTGGTAGAGAGCAGGGCATGGTTGCAAAAAACGCTGGTGCCGGCCAGGTTCAATGCCGAATTCAACAAAGGCTAATGGCTGCAATAGCCAGCCACGATCCTCAATAGCAGTCGCGCCGCAGGAGCGCCAACAATGAGACCAGACCTAAGATGGCAGCGGCGAGCTCCTCAGATCGTTACCTACGTCCTCGTAGCCCTGGTTCTGATATTTCTCTACTTGATATTCATGGCGGGACAGTTCCACGGCCTTACCGACGAAAACGCCATGGACTACGCCCAAGTGGCCCAAAATCTAGCCCAGGGCGAAGGGTTTACCACCAACTTTATCAAGCCAATTAGTCTGACTCGCAATACCAGCCTGGCCCGCCATCCCGACCTGACCTATCCCCCACTCCATCCCTGGCTTACTTCTCTGGTCATGCGAGCCAGAGGTACTAATGACCAAGCGGCCGCACTGGCCAGCGGAATTCCCTTCCTGCTAACTGTGCCCCTGGTATTTGTGTTAACCAGTTGGATTTTCGACCGGCGGACTGCTTGGCTGGCGATGGCCCTGCACTTCACCAACTTCGAGATTCTTCGCTATGCTATCTCCGGATTGGAAGTGTGCTTGCTGTCACTGTGGCTGCTTGTACTTTTCATGGTACTGTACCAATATGCCCAGCGCGCCGATCTGCAGCCGGCTCTGGCCGGTGCTGTAGGGCTGCTGATTGGTCTCATTTACCTGACTAAGTACATCTGGGTAGTGGTGCTCATCCCGGTGCTAATATACCTGTACTATTCAACCGAGGACCACGCGCGAATTCGCACCCTCCTGGTGGCCGTTGCAGTCTTTGTTATAGTGATATCTCCGTGGTGTTACCGAACCTACCAGGTCAGCGGCAATCCCTTTTTCACCTGGCGCTGGTACGAAGTTGTTATGAACACGCGGACAAATCCTGGTATGACCCTGTATCGCTCCCTGCCGGAAAAGCTCCCCAATCCGGTGACCTACGCTCTGGTCCACCCCATGGAGATCTACGAGAAGCTTCGGGCCGGGGTGGTCAATCTTTACAGTGTACCAGCGCGAATAGCTGGAGTCTACGCTACACCATTGTTCATTGTCGCCATTCTGGTGCCCTTGGGTACCGAAAACTTCGAAAAACTTAGGTATCTGCTTTACGGTGTGCTGGTCTTAATTATCGTCTCACTGCTGTTCGTAGCGGCAGCTTCCCGACTGCTCTACCCGGTGGCTCCTGTTCTCACAGTGGTTGCCGCCGCCTTTTTCTTTCGGATATTGCTGCCATTAGTCCAGGATTATGTCAGCCCGCTGCGACGGCGCTACACGGCGTTGGGGATTGCTGTGCTTATGCTGCTGCACACCACTCCACTACTATTCGCGCTGACCATCCGCCGTCGTCCCGGGGAGAGGCCCCCGATACAGCACAGCCAAGACTGGGCTGATCAAGCCAAAGAACTGGGCGGTTCGCCGATTATCACCGATCAGCCCTGGCTGCTGGCCTGGCACAGTGATATGACGGTGGTGTGGCTACCCAAGACCAGTGCCGACCTGAAGCGGATCCAACAGCGAGTTGGCCAGTTGCCATGGATGCTGCTGACTCCGGCAGTTACCCGGAATGAAGTCACCGAACGCACCGAGGAGTGGGCTGGACTGTGGCGGCAAGCAGTGGCCCGAGAAGTCCCACCATACTACGGATTCGTGGTCGCCAAGCGCATAGGCGACGGGACGTGGGTGCTGCTGCGCAAAAATCCACAAGCTGCCCCCAGCGCCCCTCCTCCGCCTGAATTGCCCACCACAGATACACTACAGTCATCGGAGCAGTAGAAATTGCCGACAAAGACTGACAGTCAGCAAAACCAGCAACAATGTTACCGTTGTGGCGCTGAGCTGGCGCCCGGGATGCGGGTATGCCCGGTCTGCGGGCGCAAGCAAACGCGAACCTGCTATTGTGGTGCAGAGATTCCTGTAACTGCGGAGACCTGTCCTGAATGCGGTGCTGACTGGTCAGCCAGCCGGCGGGTAAGGCGCAAATCCAAATCCAAACGGATAGACTGGAAACAGTTAGCCATATTCTCAGTGACCGGTGCCCTACTCACTGCGCTGGTGGCCGGCGGACTCAGCGCCATCATCACAGCATTGGCCCGTCGCAGTCTCGACCAGGGTGAATCACTGTCGGCTTCATTTATCGAGCGCCTTTCACTGGCCCTGGCGACGGTGCACCGAGCTGTGGCGACGTTGGGTGCTCGCCTGACCGAGCACGGGGCAGGAGCAGCGACACTGCTGGGGATATTGGTGCTGGGGGCTGGCGTCGGCGCCATAGTCTATCTGTTCCGCGAGGGTTTCTGGACTCGTTGGCGCCATCGCTCATCGGGCAAGATCAAACGCAAACGCAGCTCCTCAACCACGGACAAAGCAGACTAGCAATGGACAGTTTGCCAGCCGACCAAACCGGGCCGTTGCCAAGCTCGCAGGCCGCCGACCAGGCTCCCTCTCCCATCCAGTTAATCACAGTAGGCGCAGCGCTGCTGCTGGCCTACGGCCATTATATCCTGTGGATGGCCGAACGGTGGTGGGAAAGCCCGTATTACGGCCATGGCTTTCTGATTCCTATTATCAGCGGTTATCTGATCTGGCGGCTGCGCGAGCGGCTGTGGCAGTTGCCGCGCGAAGATTTCAATTGGGGAATAGTCATTGTGGCCGGCTCACTGCTGGTGCACCTTGCTGCCAGCTTTGCCGACGTCCATTTTCCCTCGGGCTTTGCTCTGGTTGGAACAATCTTTGGGCTAGTGGTATGGCTGGGGGGACGGGCGTGGGGACGGATGCTGGTCTTTCCAGTCGGCTTCCTAGCATTTATGGTGCCCCTGGGTCGAATCCTGGTCGAGCAGGTCGCCGGGCCTCTGCAACTGCTCGCCGCCCAACTGGGCGGCCAGGCTGTGGCAATGATTGGCGGGATAGTCAGTATTGAAGGTACGCTCATCCGCACACCGATCTACACTTTCGAGGTGGCCATTCCCTGCAGCGGTCTGAAATCAACCATTGCTATGACTGCGCTGGCTGCCCTGTTTGCTTATCTGGTGGTGGCGCCGCGGTGGAAGAAGCTGGTGTTGTTTGCCTGTGCTTTTCCGGTAGCTTTGCTGGCTAATGCCGCCCGCATCTTCGTCACTGTGATTTTGGGCACAACCGTGGGGCCGGCTGCTGCTGAAGGGTTTTTTCACAGCGTTTCGGGTGTCATCGTTTTTCTATTCGGCCTGACTGGTCTGTTCGTCGTGGGGAGAATCCTGGGATGTCTGCAACTACGCGAAGACATCTGGTAGCCCTGATCATACTGCTGGCCGCGGCCGCAGCGGTGGAAGCCGTGCGCATTGTCAGCAGCACGCCGCCTGCCTTCGCGCCCGATTTTGCCACATTGCCGATGAAGATCGGCACCTACCAGGGCCAGAACCGCGAAGTTGACGAGTTTATCCGCAAGTATCTGGGCGCCGAACAGATGCTAGAACGCCTCTACACCGGCCCAGACGGTTTGGTGAGCGTGACCCTGATCTACGGGGTGGACTGGCGCGACGTTCACTCGCCGGTAAGCTGCTTTCCTGCCCAGGGTTGGCTGATTGTCGCGGACGACTCCATCCAGGTACCAGCTCCAGCCGACTCACCGACCCCGGGTGCCATCCACGCCCGCCTGCTGCGGGTAGTCAAGAATGACCAGCATCGGCTGGCTGCCTTCGCCTTCTGCCATCCGGGCGGTACCACCAGTAACTGGATCTCCCAGGGATGGAGAGTACTCACCGGCCCACGGGGAGCCGGCGGAGTCATCATTATTCTCAACAGCGAGCCAACCCCTGATCTGAAAGCTGCCCAGCAGCGCCTCGAGCAGTTTCTGGCAGCCGTCTACCCCCACGCTGTCAGCTTCTGGTATCAGGAGCCACCGACCGGCAGTTGATCACAGAGCTCAGCGACCCGGCCCGAATACAACGACCCCGCTGTTGCGGTATACAGGCTGCCAGCCGCGCGCCGCGGCCAGCTCCAGCAACTGGCGGCGGGGCAGTGCGCGGGCCCATTGAACCTGGGGCGGGGCCGTCGGTACGGCCACCGCATCAATGCCATAATGCCGCCAGACGCGCTCAAGGGCATCGGCATCATCAAAAGGAATCTGCACCACCGGCCGGTCACTGTAGAAACGTACCAGGTACGGGTAGTGTGCCATAATGACACTGGGGGTCGGCAACTGCTGCTTCGCCCAACCCGCCATTTCGATGTGGGCCCGTCGCACGGAGTTGCCCGACTGCTCGCTCACCCGCCAATAGACGTATCCGCCTATACCCACCGAGGCTACCAGCAGCACGACAGCTAACAGACGCGCCTCAGCATCTCTGCGGATTGCCCAAATCCGCCGGGCTATTGCCATGCCCCCGGTGGCGGCACTGATTGTCACCACCGGCAGTACCGGTAGCAGATAACGGGGCAGAATGATCCAAGTCAGCGCCAGCTCCAGTACAAGTAGACCCGCAAAGACCCACAGAATTCTGACCCGGCGCTGATGTCCCAGACCCAGTATTATGATCAGACAGGGAACCACAAAGAACAGACCAACGCCTCCGAACAGTAGTGCTAGGGCCCGACCCAACTGCTCGACAACCGCCGCAGCAACCCCCCACAGATCTGCTTGACTGAGCCAGCCCCTCAATAATGGGAGCGGCTCGCCCCAGTAAACGCGTAGCAGCCCCTGGCCGGAAGCATCCGTCCTGATGTGGCCCGCGGTATGAATGTTTGTCGAATAGACAGGATTGCCAAAAGTCAGATAATTGCGTATCAGCATCGGTGAGGCAAATAGCAGGATCACCCCAGCGAACCCCACCAAACACAAAAGACGCCGGCGGGCGCTCAACCCGGCTTGATCCAGCCAGTAGTAGGCCGCCAGGGGAATCACCAGCAGTAGCCCGGCCGGCTTGATGATATAGGCCAGACCGACAGCAGCTCCGGCCAGCAGCATTGCCCCCTTCCGCTCACCAGCACAGAGA
>Ga0114925_10001375_pt1 | contig 11948 bp, 6 predicted proteins | sample SumtaG_2_FD_87287 | JGI IMG/M metagenome (GOLD analysis project Ga0114925, IMG submission 87287) | Deep subsurface microbial communities from Indian Ocean to uncover new lineages of life (NeLLi) - Sumatra_00607 metaG | ecosystem: Environmental > Aquatic > Marine > Oceanic > Sediment | place...
AGAAATTATGAATCTTTTGAAAAATGGACATAAAGACATTGAAAATCAAATAACTTTGAATAGTATTGCTGTTCTCGGTCGTACTCGTTATGCCTTATCAGAAGTCCAAGAAGAATTAGAAAAGCAAGGTATAAAGTGTTATATCTATTTATCTTCTCAACATGAATCTGAATCAAATATTATGAAAGATTTTGAATTATGTTTGAGATTATTAATAAATCCCATTGATCAATTACATGGAGAAATACTTCTTAAAAGATGGAATCTTGATACAGAATTTTTTAACAAATGTAATAAAGAAAATTTAAATTTTTTTAAATTACTAAATCAGAGTGTAACTGAACAAAAACATAAAATTGTCTTAGAAGCGATCGAAGGATTAGAATGGACGGATGAAAATGTTTTCTTCTTAAAGGCTATTGAAATTTTCGAAGTTTTTGCCCCTAAGTTAGATATTAATGATCGGGAACTATACATTAAAGATTTAAAATTATGGAAACAACATTGGGATACTTTCTTAAGGTCAGACCATGGAGGAGCTCATAAATTAAGTTCGTTCCTTAGTCAAATAGCATTGGGATGTACACAACCGGCATGTCAAGATGGAATCGCTTTACTAACAATTCATTCTGCGAAAGGTTTGGAATTTGACATTGTTTTTATTGTTGGGATGGCTGAGGGAACATTTCCTGATTATCGAGTTAAAACAGATTTAGATCATGAAGAAGAATTACGAAATGCATTTGTTGCCGTTACCCGTGCGAAAAGAATTCTTTTTCTTTCATTTCCTAGAACGAAAATAATGCCTTGGGGGGATATTAGACAACAGAATCCATCACGATATTTAAGAAAGATTGGTCTTAGCTAATTTGAATAATGTTCCGAATTTAAAATTAGTTTTCCATAATGTATTTTCCAGTCTATTCCAATATATTTAACATCTTTTATCTTAATAAGCTTAAATTTAAAAAACTTTCTTTTTAGGATATAAGCGGGAATATTATTTTTAAGAGCGATTTTGATTTCGTCAAAAACACCTCTTCCAATGGATTTTTTGTATTCAGAAGCGATTATTGAACAAGAGCTTTGAACAGCTTCAAAATACGGTTGCATTTTTGTCGTAGAATCCCATTGTAATTCAGTTTTTGGATTAAATATCTTAAAGAATTTTTTTTTCAAATATCTTAGCTCTTTTTTTTCTCTTTTAGTATTATATATCTTGAGGCTATGAGCATAATAAATTTGTTTATTTGGATCAACCAATTTAATAGTTCCCCTTCAGAATTAATCTATTTAATCAACTTTGAAAAAACACTTGATTACAATTTATACATCAAAATAATCTATTTTAATTTATAATGGAGAGTCTATTTATTAATTTCTCCCTTTTTATCAATTCTTCCAAGGATTGTCATTATATATAAATCTCGGCAAAGAAGGGGATAATCGTCAATAACCCCAGAAACATTAATATTTAAAATTTATGAAATTTTTTATCATATTATGTCAAAAAAGAAGGAAGATATTGAAATTCGTTTCATATTACGAGAAGACAAGAACCCTAAAGCATATAATGATTTCATTGAAGCTAGAGATTACTTCAAGATTAAGGAAAATGAACTTGCGAAAATGCTCCTGATTAAAGGAATTGAAGTATGGTTCAGAGAAAAAGTAAAAGCTTAGGAATACGATAATAGCTAAATTGCTTGATTTTTAGTTTCTTTTTGAAGAAATTCTCATTTGAGAATAAGATAAACATTGAAAATTATTATTATTAATTAATCAACAGAAAAATCTTATAATATTAATGTAAATAAATTATTAATAGAAAGATAGAAAAAATCCAAAGGTAAAAGTGAATTAGATTAATGATTGAAAATATTGAAGAGAGACTAAGAGATTTCGTATCATATGTAGAAAAAAATTTGGAAGGATATGAAAAAGGCGAAGCTCAACTCTTCTTGGAACGGTTATTTAAATCATTCGGCAATGAAGGAGTCAAGGAAGCTGGAGCAGAATTTGAAGCTCAAGTTAAAATTGATGGTAAAACAAAATATATCGATTTATTATGGCCAAAAGTAGTATTAATAGAGATGAAGTCTAGAAGAGAGAAAAACTTAGCAGTACACTTCAGACAAGCGAGAAACTATTGGATTGGATTATTTGAAAGGCAAACGGAATATGTTATATTATGCAATTTTGATGAAATTTGGGTATATAATTGGAGATACCAAAGTGTTCCCGTTAGCAAAATTAAATTAAAGGATTTACCCAAACGTTGGCGTTCTTTAGCTTTCCTGCTTCCACCAGAACAGAGAGTTAGCACTGATTATATATATGATACAGTTTCAGTTACAACGGAAGCTGCTGGAAGAGTCGCAGAATTGTTCACATCATTGCAAAAGAGGGGTATTCAACAAAAACAAGCCCAATATTTTACCTTACAGTGTCTCATAGCATTATTTGCTGATGATACAGGTTTATTTCCTATTAGAGGATTTTTTCATGAGATTATTCAAGATTGTATAAAAGAAAAGGTTTCAAGTTATGATATTTTTCCGTTATTATTCAAACAAATGAACTCAAAAACTCCTGCTAAAGGAGGACGGTTTTTAAAAGTTAAATTTTTTAACGGAGGCATTTTTAGAGAAATTTATCCAATTGAACTAACACCTAGAGAATTAAAAATTCTGTTAGAGGCTTCCAAAGAAGATTGGTCAAAGGTATCTGCCTCAATATTTGGAAATATTTTTGAGCATAGTTTATCGAGTGAAGAACAACATAGGACTGGCTCCCATTATACCCCCGAAAACGATATATTACGCATTGTTGAACCTACATTAATTATGCCTTTACATGAAAAAATTTCTAAGGCAAAGACATTAAAAGCTCTATTAGAAATTAAAGAAGAATTATCTTCAATTAAGGTGCTTGATCCTGCATGTGGTAGCGGAAATTTTCTATACATTGCCTTCCGGGAATTAAAACAGCTTGAATTAGAGTTATTTAATGAAATTATCATAAATTTTAAATCCATAAACACAGAACAATTATCTTCTAATATAAAAGGAAGTCAATTTTTTGGAATTGATACAAATAGTTTTGCGATTGAACTTGCTAAAATAACTCTGTCATTTGCGAAAATATTAACAACCTTAGAAAAGAATGTGTTTAATGAGCAGTTAAAGATGGATGGATTCTTAAAATTAGAAAGTAAAGAGGATCCCTTACCTTTCGAAAATCTGGATAATAATTTTCTCGTTGGGGATTCTTTGAAAGTTAATTGGTTTGAAGCTGATATAATCATTGGTAACCCTCCATTTCAATCAAAAAATAAAATGAAGCAAGAATTTGGAGCTGATTATGTTGATGAAATTTGGTCGATTTTTCCAGCTGTTTCTGGATTTGCTGACTATTGTGTGTATTGGTTTAGAAAAGCTCATGATAATTTAAAAATGGGAGGAAGAGCAGGACTAGTTGGTACTAATACAATTTCTCAGACAAATTCTCGTGAAGGTGGTTTAGATTATATCGTTTCAAATAATGGTGTAATCTTAAATGCTATAAAAACTATGCCATGGCAAGGTACCTCTGCCATTGTATCCGTATCTATTGTTAATTGGATAAGGACAAATAAAATCCCTAAAGGCAAGAAAAAAATACAGATTCTCCCAAGTATTAAGGAAGAATGGCAAAATTATGAAGTCGATCGGATACCATCATCTCTTTCACAACTCGGAGATGTTACTAAAGCAATGAAGTTAAATAAAAATAAAAATCCTAAGACGTGTTATCAAGGTCAAACTCATGGTCATAATAGTTTCTTGTTATCTATTCGTGAAGCATCTAAACTTTTTAAAGCAAATCCAGACGTAAAAAATGTTATTTTTCCTTATTTAGTTGCAAACCAATGGTTAGGAAATTCTAATTCAATTTTTGATAGATATATTATCGATTTTAATAGATTAGAACTCTATCAAGCTCAAAAATATCCCAAAGTGTTGGAGATTATTAAGAATAATGTATTACCTACACGAAAATCGAAATATGAAAATGAAAAAAAAAGGAATGCTGATTTACTTGCGAAAAATCCAGATGCAAGAATTAATAAGCATCATGAAAACTTTTTTAAAAAGTGGTGGTGTCTTTCATATCCTAGGGAAGAATTAATGAAAATCCTTCAAAAAATATCAAGATATGTTGTTATTAGCCAAGTAACTAAAAGACCTATATTTGATTTCATATCATCTAAGATTCACCCTAATGCCTCCTTAGTAATTTTTCCTTTTAGTGATGATTATACTTATGGTATTCTTCAGAGTATATTTCATTGGTCTTGGACTAAAGAAAGATGTTCAACTTTAACAGAGAGAATTCGGTATACTTCCACAACTGTCCATGAAACTTTCCCATTTCCTCAATGGGGTATTCTACATGGTATAGAATCAGATAAAAAGATTCCCGAAAAGACTAAATTAGTCAAGGAAGTAGCAAAATATGCTAGAGAATTTCGTAAGTTAAAAAAGAAAATACGAATTGAAAACAAATTATCATTAAGGGATTTATATAGAGGATTAGAACTTCCTGGAGATCATCCTTTAAAGAAAGCTCAAGAAAAACTAGATGAGGCTGTGAAGAAAGCATATTACTACGGGTTACCTCAGGACTTACAAAAAACAGACTATCTTGAATTTCTACTTGGTTTAAATTTATTATGCTATGAAAAAGAAAAAGAAGGTCATCAGATTGTTGGTCCTGGATTACCTAGTTTTTGTAACGAGAAGGATGATGCATATTTCTTGGATGATGCAATTGGTTTAAAGGGTATTGAAGGAGATTAATTACAATGGAATTGGTAAGATAATAAAAATTCGATGCACAGAATTAGATTCAAGCCCCATCAAAAGGGCGGTATCTGGGGTCATTTAATTATTCGACCTAATTTGTGATTTAGGAGAAATTTATATCCATAATACTCTCAAAAATTAAAATAATATATTTGAATGATGTTAAATTCAAGTAATTCTTGGTTTATACTTTCTTTTCATAAACCATATTAGGTTATACGAAACATTTATAAACCTAATTTTGATCTTAGTTAATTATGGTACTAAGTGATTTAACTTTCACAAAAGAAAAAGTGCAAGAAATTTGCGACATTCTTGAAATTCCATATTTTGAATTAAATGGTGACATCGCACTCGGATCAACAGAGAGAAATCTATTAAATAATGAGGATTTGAACGAATTGACGGAAAAGTTCTGTTTTATAGGTGTTGATGGTACAACGACTCGTATTTCAGATGATGCGGAGTCTCCTACACAGGTAAGTATTAGTGATGTGATATGGGGCATTCAAGACATGCGAACTCATACAATCAAATATGATCAAAGAATAGTTTATGAAGCTAGAGAACTATTGGATAAGTCAAGTGTGAGGACAATATTAGAAGTTAAAAGTTTAATATGTTTAATGCTTGCGAGAAAATTTAAGAAATACAACTGTAAAGATTGTCCTATAAATAAGCAAGGATGTCAATGGCAAGAATATAAACCTACGGTATGGGAAGAATTTCCAGAAAAGGTTGCTGTAGGTATCTTAGACCTTCCTGTAATTTTCGCTTTCATTAAAGCATTACCACAATTAGATAAAAAAAATCGAGAATTCTTATTATCCAACTTGCAGAAGTGTTTTGATGATATTAAGCATCATGAACTTCCAGTTATCTTTGTTTCTCAGCGAAGTACGTTAAAAATAGTTAGTGACGACTTAACATCTGAGTTAGATAATGCTATTAATTCCATAGATGCAAGAGCTAAGGCACTACTAGATTTAATAAGAAATATGGTTAAGAATAAGACAATTAAATTGCCAGCTCTTGTTGAGTTACGAAATAAGATGAAAGAAAAGTTTTTTACTGATTATGATTTATTGGAGGATTGGCTAGGAGATATTGCACGACCTACTCTTGTATTTAATGTTAAACCAGCAGAATATAATAATAATTGGGACGGTTTGAAATTTCATTACTTATCTTGGGGTTATAAAGAATTGATTGATGGTTCTTGGGTTTATTTTCCTTCCACTTGGGTTAGGGTGGGGTATTCTCCTGCCCTAGATCCCGCTACGGCTCACAAGATTATATGCTTAGAAATGATGCTTGGTAAAGGTCATTCCGTCTCGCTCACCTTAGCACACATTTCGTGCAATTTATACAAGAAACATGGCTCTAAGCTATTATTAGAATTTTATAACAAAACTAGACCAGATAAATATAAACTAGGAAGAAATGTAAAAGATATAAACAAATGGAGGTTAATGAAAAATGACTAAAGTAATCAATACAAATTTAGGAGTTATTAATGAAGTAAATGGGTATATGATAAAGATTATCATCAATAAAGATGAGACACCTAATCCGATTTATCCAATAACGGAACCAATGCCAATTTACATAAAAGATGGAAAAGAAAATTGTAATTATTTCTTAATATACGAGCAAAGATTAGTAGCACCTGCAAGCGATTTACCTAGTTGGACTGTAATTACTGCTTCAGGACCTGTAGTGCTGGACCCTGCAAAAAACTTCATACTGCAATCCGCGCTATCTAATTTCCAAGGAGCCGCAACAGTCATAACCGAGGATGCTGTGCCACAGCTATTGGACGATGTTTTTAAAGTTGATAAAAGCAGTTTACCTGAAATTTTGAAACAATATAGTTTTAAACACTTGAAATTAGTCGCAGACTTAATAGGTTCCGAGAAATTCAAGATTTTCATGCGAGTATATGCTAAGAGCTTCGGTGATATAGTTAATACAGATGAAGAACTACGTAAGTCCATCTTAAGAGAATTGGTAGAGATTGGCAATGTAAAAAACATAAATGATAATTCAGATTATTTGGATATCTTGAAATCATTTATGCGTGAAACAGCAGCAGTACTTGTCTTGGATAATAAAATGTCTGGAGTCAAAGCCTTAATAAAGGATGATTCTTTTAAATATGGAACTTTAATTAACTTTTCTGAGGAGAATAAACAAACCCTTGGTGTCATAAGTGAGCTTTCTCAGAATGCATTAATTGACCTTTTATTTGTTATTGAAGATGGAATTCCCAGTCCTAGTGTGAGTCCTCTCAAGGTTGGGATGGAAGGTGACCTTTCTGGTGTTAGGGAAGTCATTCAAAGATTATATGGTTCTTTTGATGATACATATGTTAAAATACCAATAGGTGTCATCCCTCAGATTAACGAGCCTTACTATGTTGTGCTTAAAGGAAATGAACTAATACACTTTGCATTAGTTGCTATCTCAGGTGCGGGTAAGGGAAATTTGCTAAAAGAATTGATAATTGAATATGAAAGACTTAGGATGCAACATATTCTTGATCATGATACTTTAGATGGATGGAATTGCTTAGGCATAATTTTATTTGATGATGTTGGTGAATATGTGAAATGTTTGAAGCCTAGAGACTGGGGTCTTGACTTGGCGATGCTTGTCATGAAATTTGCTTACGACCACGATCCTTTAATTCATTTGATTGATGTTGGAATGAGAATAGATCCTGGGGCTGTTTCTCCTGTTGATGCAGATTACAGATTCATAGAACCTCGACCAATGAAGATTCCCATACAGTTTATTCTCGTTTCTGAAGTGATAAGTAAATTAGAAGGTAAAGTAGCATTTGGGGTGATTCCTGCGTATTTGAGGCATTTTTACTTGCGTTTACATCGTGACCGTCCAGATCTAAGGCCAACAGGTTTTAATGAACTTAGATTAACTATTGATTTTGTAAATTGGTTTCTTAGTGACCCTCTCGATTTCGATCAACCAGGAAACCGGGACCAGTATGGATTTCAACAAACATCACATGCAACTGCAGCAAGAGCATTAAGGGAATTTTTATTGAATAACGGACGGTATCTTGGAATTAGAATCGATTGGGACTCCGAAACCTTTGATTATTTGGATTCCATTGGTACTTATATTAATGATTCAAATGGAAATCAGATTATGTATGAAGATACTCGATTGGGTAGAAGATTAGATAATAGTTATAATTTAGTAACTTTTGCGTTATGTTGTGCTGACGGAGGTGAAACTTTAATTATTGATGAATCTTCATTAACGCCCGAAGTAAAACTATTAATTCAGAGAGTCTTACTCAATTACATTGTTAATGAAAGAGAAAGGCGGGGTTTTGATGCTAACATAACACCTACTCTTTTCATCATTGAAGAAGCCACAGCATTATTAGGAGGTCAAGGCTCATCTCAAATAAGTCTATTTAGTAAAATTCAAGTACGTGCGAGGAAGTTTGGGTTAGGAATCGGATTAGTACTACAAGATATAATTAAGTTGGACCCAACACTTCTTACTCAGTTAGGCTGGATGATGGCAATGGGTCTTCCAGTTAATTCGATGAGGAATATTTTATTTAGGAATGTCCCATCTGATTTAGGACCATATGATGACTATGTTAAATATGCTGATGTTGGAATTGCTGTAGGATTTCAAAAACTCGTGGGAAGAAATTTACCTCTGCCTATGAAAGTAAACCATTTTGAAGCTGAAATAAAGAAATTACTTCAGAATGAGGATATTTGGGGCGGACCTGGTGGATTTGATCAAGACGTAAATGATCGTTTTAGTGTTATAGCAAGAAATTTGAACATACCAGATAATGCAATTAATGAAATTTTGAAAGTTGAGGATGATTAAATAATGAGTAAGATAGCCATAATCGCAGACTCTCATTTGATTCATACATATCACCCAGAGTATGATAAAATGGAAGAGTTTAAAAGATTTGTAGAAGATATACGCTCACAAGAGCCAATGGCTATATTAGTTTTAGGAGATTTTTTTGACAAAAAATTTTCAAATCAAGGACACCCAATAAGTCATGTGGAAGGCGCTAGACATCAGCTTCCTATAACAGAGATAATCGAATCTATAAATATACCATGGTATTCTTTGTTGGGAAATCATGAGGATAAATCTGTCCTAAAATTAATATCTCGAACAGCAAAGAATTTTAATTTTTTACTAACTGACCCACAAAACGGTCTAAAAACCGAAACTAAGGAGTTTGAGAAACCGTTAATTATAGATGGAGTCAGGTTTTGGTTTGGAAATATTCAAGAAAAAGAGAGTCATAGAATCAAAGAATTAAAGATAAAAGAATATTGTCAAGCAGCTGCTAAAGTAGCTAAGGATAAGAATGTTATGCTTCTACACATGGATATGGTTAGGCGTGGTGAGGATGTTGGTATTAGTAAGGAGCTCGTTGAGTTACTTTCCAAAAATTTCAATTTGGTATTGAATGGACATGAACATACTTATAGTACTAAGGTTGATGGTTTCAATAATGTTATTCTCGTACCAGCTTCTATGCCTACTTGGATTGGAATTCGTGAGGGTTTAATAGAGAAATATGAATATGTAGATAAAAAATTGAAGAAGAAGAGTACTAAGTTAAAAGAACCACATGGTTACCTATTACTTGATACAGATTCATTAAAAATTGATTTCATTCCGTTTCATTCGACTATGCCTGCTGTCTCATTATTATATGATGTAAGTGATAAAGATTTGGTTATTATTGAGAACGAATGGAGGAAGATCGTTGAGGGCTTAAAACAACAGATAATTGGTAAGCAAAACATTAAATCAATCATTGTCATCCCAATTTTAACTGGTAATTTAGGCGCTCTTCTACCCTTTGAAATTAACAGCATGCTAGAGGTGATATCAAACGAGGTTCCAGATGTTTACATCGTAGATATCAGAAAAAAGGATTTAAGGATACCTAGCTTAGATATTGAGACCCCTGATGAAACAGAGATATTAAATTTAGATGGAGTTTTCACGAGGACTTTAGATCAAGCTGAAGAGATTGTTGATAGGCTTAAAACGATGAAGATCTCTTTATCATCAAATCAAGTGAAACAAATATTAAACAAGATGAGAAAAGAAGACATAGATTTCTTTTACGAAAAAGGAACCAAGAACATAAAGGAATATACTGCTGAGATTGTTAATGTATTATTGCCTGAATTTAATGAAATATTGAAAAAGGATTGGAAAAATACCGACATTATAAGTATAATAGATAGTAGTTTTGAAAAGGAGGTAAGAAAATGACAGTTAGCTCATTAAGACCGATAAATATGGTAATAGGAAATATTTCAGGTATGACAGCCATAATACCATTTGATTCAAATTTAGTCATTATTTATGGATATAATCGAGAAGGTAAGACTATCTTAATTAAATGTTTTAATTATGTATTTAATGGGTTTAGACCAAGAAACAGAGTCGATTTAAAGCATATTTTGGTTGATGGGACTAGTGGGAAGATCGTATTGACATTCACTTTCAAAAGTATTATATATAGGCTCACAAGAGAGATAACCAAGATAAAAGAACATGTTACCTTTCAGAGATCCAATGTGAGTTTTCAAGATTACAAGACTTTAACAAATGCAAGAAAGAAATTAGTATTTGACGGTAAAAAGGGTGTTGATATCATTCCTCGCACGGAAGTATTGAGCAAGGGTGCTTCAATTGATATTTTACCTGAAGAACTTAAAAAAATTAAACTACATCCCGAGATCATTGACCGCTTGATAGCTATTGAAAACATTCAAGAATTCAAGAATGCTACTGAAAAGTTTGGAACTACGGGTGGTGGTTATGAAGCTATTAAAGACATTTTACATAAAGATCTAAAGGATAAGAGTGATGCGATTGATAGTATTAATAGATATACTTCGAAAGCCGTCGGAAGGCTTGAATCTCAGAAGGGAATAATATACAATAAGCATACGAGTTTTATAGATGACTTGAAAACAGTTTGTAATTATAGTGATGGAACATTTGAATATGAAACTTTAATCAAGACATTAAAAATGGATAAAAATTATGAAGAAATCTTAAAATCTGTCAAATCAACTCTTAAAAAGGACCAAGAAGAATATCAAAGTTATAAGCAGACGGCAGAAAAATTACAGAGCAATATTCCTAACAAGAAAGAAAAGTACAAGGAATTAGATGATTTATTAAATTCAATGGATTTAAAGGAAATAGAAGAAATAGTGGAATGTTATTATAAGGATGTTAAAGTAATTCAAGACTTCTTCTCTAAGATATCTCAAATTCATCGAGAAATTGAAATTAATCCTCCAAGTGATGAAATAGAAGAGATAAGCATTGATTTTTCAAGATATTTTAATAATGAGGTAAATGATTTAGTAGATGGATTTGATTTGGATTTTGTCAATAAGATTGAGGAAATATTGAAAATACCTGAGAAAATAAACGAGTATTTAAAGAAAATTAATGAAGGCATTACACTGTATTCTAAACGAAAGAAGATACTTTCGAAGTATAATATTGAAGAAAAAGACGTTCCAAATGCCATTCAGAGCCGAGAATCACAGCTCAAGAGAATAAAAAATCCAATTTCATTTACTAAAAAGGATGAAATCTTTAATCTTTATGGAAAAGTAGGATTTGATCCAACAGGGAATAAAGTGTTAATACTATACATGTCCTTGTCAAAATTGAAAGAATACATCAATAATAATAACCCTCTTAATATGGATCAAAATCTTCTCCCTGTATTAACTGAAGATGACGATGAAGAGATGGCCGAAGAAATTGTTAAAGAATTATCAAAACGGATTGAAGAAAGCATTACAGAATTAAAAGATCTTGAAGAATCGTTGGAAAAGATTAAGGAAATCGAGCCAGTTTTAATCCAACATCTAAATGATTTTGAAGATGATTTAAAAATAGTTGCCAGCACCAAGGAGACCGTAGATTCTTGGAATGAGTTAATATCGGAACAAAAGACAATGGCACGGAAGTTTATTAACAAGCATTCAAAAAAGAAAACCACAGAGACTAGCTTTGAAAAAATTAATGAACTTCTTGAAA
>Ga0114925_10001376_pt1 | contig 11946 bp, 14 predicted proteins | sample SumtaG_2_FD_87287 | JGI IMG/M metagenome (GOLD analysis project Ga0114925, IMG submission 87287) | Deep subsurface microbial communities from Indian Ocean to uncover new lineages of life (NeLLi) - Sumatra_00607 metaG | ecosystem: Environmental > Aquatic > Marine > Oceanic > Sediment | place...
CAGTACAGATTCTGATTTCTCCCGCTTCCCCGGTCTTAAGTGGCGCAATCCTCTGATCTAGCATCTGAGCTATAGCAGCTCACTCACACGGTGAAGTGCTTCTCTCAGGCGAGTGGGTTCTCCCATCGCAGTTCGGAAAATCGAGAGAAGTCCCCGTCGGTTGAGCACAATACCAGACCGTGCTCGATAGCCAGAGCAGCCAGATGGGCATCCGGTATCAAGTTTCCACGAAGATCCGAACGTAGGAAAAGGCGATCCAAGACCTTGCGATGCTGTTCGGTGGGTACGGGTATCCAACTAGTCTGGCAATCAAGCCATTCCTGTACCTGCTGCCAGGCTTTTTTGAGAGGCTCCGGGTGCTCAAAAATACGGGGATTGGAAACGAGCCGTACGAATCCCAGCAAACTCGGCCAGGGAAGGCCCAGAGGCTCAAAGCCACGGAGCCTTTCGTCGAGCCAGCTGCGGGCGGCGTAATGCTGCTCGAAACTAGCAACATGCGCGTAGATGAGGAGGTTGGTATCGACGAGCCTCATCGAAAGCTCTCACCCTCTGCGATGGCCAGTGCTTCGGCCACATCATCGATGCTACCGATCAGACAACGCCCCAAGGATACGGATCTTGTCTCGTAGCGATTTTGAGGTTTCTCATTCTCCGTCATCTGTTTCAGGCCGCGCCGCAGGGCCTCGTTCACGATCTGTTTCAGGCCTTCGTTTCGCTCGCGTCGGAGTCGCCGCAGTGCAACTGCGACATCCTCATCGATGGTAAGTGTCGTTCTCATGCATCAAATCATAATATAGTTGATGTCTTGATGTCAACGATGAGAATGATGCTGATGGGATGAGTCGGCGGTACTGATGATCAACTTGCCCTGCTGCACCCCCCGGGTGCCGATCAGGAAATCCGATATCTGGTGAATCTCGTCGTTCCGTCCTCGCACGATCAGGACCTCTAGACAGCTATGCTCGTCGATGTGCACGTGCAGGGTCGATATGATCCGGTGGTGGTACTTGTGCTGGAGATCCACCAGGCGGTTGGACAAATCGCCGTGATCATGGTCGTACACTAAGGTGAGGGTTCCTACCACCTCGGTTTCCGGCTGTTCCCGAATCTCGGCTTCGAGAAGCATCCCCCGGATCAGGTTGCGGAGGGCTTCGGATCGGTTTGCGTAGCCTTTCTTTTCGATCAGGGCGTCAAAACCCTCGAGCAGGTCCTCTTCTATGGAAACGCCGAAGCGGATAACCTTAGCCATTCACAACTCCTTTGAGGTCAGTCATCCCCGTGGGTGTATCGCTTCTCTATGGCGAGCAGCTCCCGTTCGGTTTCTTCGTCCAGAATCGGCTGTGTGGAGCCCGAGAGGATCGACTCCACCCGATCCTCTGCCCGGCTGACCAGATCGGCTCGTTCACCGGCACTCATTCGCTGTACCCGGACAAGGAGCTCCGGTAGAAAGACCTCTTCCCGAAAATGGGCGAAGGTGTGATCCGAATCGAGAAAGGATCCGCAGATCCCCACCCGCCGCACCTCATCAACGGCCAGGGATTCTTCATCCGTTGCAAAACCCCGCAGATAGCGCCGCACAGCTGCGATGATCTCGTCGTCGATTACGGCTTGGACTGGGGAAATGGTCTTCTCCGATTCCACCTGCCCGACTCCCCAGATCGTACTCACTCCGGCCTGAGTGTGGGTCACCGCAGCCAGCATTTTTTCCAACGCATTTTGGGCGTCGTAGCGCAGGGAATCCGTGCACATCCAGGATACCGAGGGCAGACCGTAGTGCCTGGCCAGGTGGGCTCCGGCCACGGCCAGAAGTACGTTCTCCGGGCCTCCGGTAACGGCAAAACCCTGGCGCATATCCATGACGTGGGCAAAGCCCAGGTTGAACAGGCAGGGGCGTCCGGGCTCGAGCAGTTGGTTTGCCACGATTCCGGCCAGGATCTCCGCCGTGCCCACCGCGGCGGCTCCGGCCAGAGTCACCGGGGCCGAGGCGCCGGCCATAGGCTCGCCGTTGACCGTCACCGGAATCCCGTATCCGGCGGTCTTTCTGTAGACCCCGAGGGCCAGGGCTGTCCAGCGCAGGGGCCCGTGGGCGGTAAATCCCATGCTGAACAGAGGAGCCTCTTTCAGACTGCGGTTGCCTGCCAATACTCTTGCCATCTCGACCATCGCCTCCCCCCCCCGGGGCGAGAAGGAAAGAGCTCGCAGGTGTTTGGTCGTGTTCTGGGCCATGATCCGAAAACCCACGAAATCCCGCTGCGGGGGCGGTGTCTCTTCCGTGGAGGTGCCGACGATGACATCCACCTGATCGAGGGCATCGATGACCCTGGAGAAATTTGCCAGGTCCTGCCTACGGATCGAACGGAAACCCTGCTTGTCCAGATAGAACAGCGCCGCACCGGTCCAGAAGCGGGAAGGAAAATCCGGGCCGACCGTCTGGAGATTCCCCCTGCGGTCTGCGAAGCCAATTTTCCGGGGTGCCTGGGCCAGACAATCGTCGATCAATCCTACCGGCAATCGGGCTACCTGGGGCTTTCCGCCGGGTTTGGCCCCCGCCTTGAGAACGGCCTGATAGATCTCCTCGTCCTCCAGCATGATTCCCGGATCTTCGAGAAGCGTCCGGGCCGCTTCATCGATTTTCCTGACCTGTTCGTCCTGTAAATGAAACATCCCGTTCATCCCGGCACCTCCCTTACTCCTCGATCCCAAGGTAGGCTTTCTTGACGATGGGATCGGCGGCTATCTTCTTGCCCTCCCCCTCACTGACGATGCGCCCCGTCTCCAGTACATAGGCGTAGTCGGCGATGGACAGCGCTTTCTGGGCGTTTTGCTCGACGAGGAGGATCGTGTGTCCCGCCTTGTTGAGATCCCCGATCATTCTGAATACACCCAGTACGAACATCGGGGCCAGCCCCAGGGAAGGCTCATCCATGACCAGAACCTTGGGATCGGACATCAGGGCTCGGCCGAAGGCCAGCATCTGCTGCTCCCCCCCGGATAGAGTGCCTCCGAGCTGATTCTGCCGTTCCTTGAGGATCGGGAAAAGATTGAACACCCGCTCTATGTTTTGGCCGATCTTCTTCTTGTCCTTGACAATGAAGGCTCCAAGGACGAGGTTCTCCTTCACCGTGATGGTGGGAAAGATCCTGCGTCCCTCTGGCACTTGGACGATACCCCTCTTCACGATTTTCTGGGGGGAGATGAGCAGGCTCTTCCCGTCCAGAGTGACCGAACCGGATTGGATCTTAACCATTCCGCTGATGGCATTGATCGTGGTGGACTTGCCGGCTCCGTTGGCGCCGACGATGCTGATGATCTTGCCATCCGGTATGATGAGAGAGATACCGTCGAGGGCTACAATCCCACCATAGTTTACCCGCAGATCTTTGACTTCGATCATGACCCTCAGACCTCCTCACCGAGATAGGCCTGCAGGACCTGTTCGTTTTCCTTAATTGCCGCCGGATCTCCCTCAGCAATTTTCTTACCGAAGTCCAAAACATGAATCAGCGAGCAGATGTTCATGATCAGCTCCATGTGATGCTCCACGATGACAATGGTAAGGGCATTATCCTCCTGAATCTTGCGAATCGTGTCCATCAGGCTGCGCACTTCGTGGGGGTTCAGACCCGCAGCAGGCTCATCCAGAAGCAAAATCCGGGGCTCGGTCATCAGCGTCCGGGCCAGCTCGAGGCGCCGCTGAATGCCGTAGGGCAGGTTGTGAGGTTTCTGATCGCCGAAACGCTCGAGACCCAGGTAGGCGAGAAAATGCCGGGCCTTCTCATCGATTCTTCTCTCCTGTTTCCCCACTCGCGGCAGTCGCAGCATCTCCTCCCACAGGGTGTAGACCACCTTCATGTCATGAGCAACTTTCATATTGTCCAAAACGCTAAGGTTTCGAAACAGGCGGATATTCTGGAAGGTGCGGGCGATCCCCTGGTCCGCCCGGCGATGAGCGGGCAGCTTGGTGATCTCTCGATCCATGAACAGAATGCTGCCGTGGTCGACCGGTGTTGCCCCGGTGATCAGATTGAATACCGTGGTCTTTCCCGCTCCGTTGGGTCCGATGATACCGGTGATCTGGTTTTCCTGCTGAACCATGGAAAAATTCTCCACCGCCACCACACCACCGAAATGCTTGCTGATACCTTCTACTCTGAGGATCTCCACGATCTATCTCCCTCGCCGCATCGCCCTGAGCTTGGAAGGGAGCAGCTCCAGACCCTGCAGCAATCCACCAGGCCGAAAAATGAAAACCAGCACTACTACTACAGCCAGAAGCACATCCCGCCAGACATCGATGAAGCGGAAAAACTCCCCAAAAGAGTAGTAGATCGTCGATGCTATGATGACCCCAGCTATTGAGTTCAGACCCCCGACAAAGGTGATGATGATCAGCTTGGCCGACTCCAGCCAGTTGAACAGGTTCGGCTCGATAAAGAGGATGTTGAAGGCGTACAGGGCGCCTCCGTAGGCGGTGATGGCAGAGCTGATCATGAACACCTTGATCTTGTGAGCATAAACATTGATTCCCATCATCGACGCGGCAAGCTCATCGTCCCGGATCGCGATACAGTCCCGCCCAAACCGGGAACGTTTGAGGCTGTAGGTGATGAAGGTAATAACCACGATGGACCCCAGGATCAGAGGCAATCCCACCCTTTTGGGCATTCCGGCCATGCCTAGCGCTCCCCCTGTCAGTTGGGACAGGTACAGGAGAGCAGCCCTGACCATTTCACTCAAGCAGAAGGTGACCAGGAGGAAGTAGTCCCGACGCAGTCTGAGTGTGGGGATGCCGACGAGGAACCCTAAAATCGCGCCAATGATTACTGCCAAAGCCAGGGCAAGTGGAAAGGGTGCGCCGAAGTTCATATAGGCGATGGCAGCTGTGTAGGCGCCGATAGATACAAAGGCACCCTGTCCGAGTGAAAACAGACCGGTCAGACCGGTCATCAGGTAAACGCCAAGCACCAAAATGGTGTAGAGGCTCGTGATCTCCAGAACCTTGAGATAAAACATCTTCTTCCCCTTCTCCTCTACGCCTTGACCTCGGCGATCTTACCGGCGATCCCCTGAGGCCGAATGAGAAGCAGCACAATAATCGCCCCGTAGATCACGATGGGGGTCAGGGCAGCGCCGATCTCGGCGATCAGCAGACTCTCCGCCGCACCGAGAAGAAGTCCTGCGATCACTCCGCCGAGAATGCTCCCCATGCCGCCGATGATCGAGGCGATGATGCCTTTCAGGATCATGCTGCCGATGAACGGGTCCACGGTAAAGGCCATGCCGAGAAGGTATCCGGTAATCCCGCCGAGCACGCCGGAGAAAAAGAAAGCCACCGAGATCACGAAATCCACATTCACCCCCATCAGGCTGGGAGTGGAAATATCCGAAGAAACGGCCCGGATGGCGATCCCGATCTTGGTTTTTCGGATGACATAGCTCAACCCACCAAGAACTACAGCAGAAATGCCAAGCATGAGCAGATAGATCTTGGATACTGTTAGATTCCCCATGTGCAGTGCCGTTTCCTTGATAAAGACCGGGTAGGTGTAGTAGTCGCTGCCCAGGGTCACGGCAAAAAACTGTTGCACCAGCATGGCTACGGTGATCGAGTTCACGATCAGCATGGAGACCGGATAGCCCTTACGGCGAATCGGTCGGAACACCAATCGTTCTATTGTTACGGCAGCCAATCCACCGGCCACAGCGGTTAGCAGAAAGGTGACAAGAAATGAGGGGAGCAGGTGTTGAGATAAAAAGAAACCGATGTAGGCGCTCAAGGTAACCACACCGCCATGGGAGAAGTTGGAGAACTTCAGGACATTGAAGATCAGCCCGAAGCCGACAGCCATCAGGGCGTAGACTCCTCCCAGGGAGATTCCATTCAAGATCTGCTGGAGCAGGATGTTCCAGTTCATACCGGGAGCCTCCTAAAAAGCTCTGACCGGAAGCACTCACGGCGCCCCCGGTCAGAATTCGATAACATGTACCGAGAGTTACGGTTTTTTGGGTATATACTTCAGGTCGGCGGTTCCGATCTGATCGCCTTCGAAGTACAGCACCGACATGGGTAGACCCACCGGTCTGTGTGTCTTTGGATCGATATTGATCGTCCCGATGATCCCTTCGAACTTCCGGGTGCCCTCCATGGCGTCGCGCACCTTATCCGGATCGGTTGATCCAGCCTTCTTGATCGCTTCGAGGATGAAGCCTACATCATCCCAGCCGCTAAAAGAGTGCAGCCGGGGCTCCTCCCCGTATTCCGCCTGGTACTTCTGGAAGTACCACTGGATCGATGGGTCGTCGAAGGCGATATTGTTGGGGAAGTAGGCACCGTCCGCCGCCGCACCGGCTACCTCGTCCATGGGTTTATACCAGGAGTTGTTGCCCAGGAAGGTAGCTGTCAGACCCAGCTCCCGAGCCTGCTTTACTGCGTTGGCGTTCTGGGTAACGTAGTTGGGGATGAACAACCCGTCCGCCTTGAGCGCCTTGATCTTGGTCAGCTGGGCCTTGTAGTCCACGTCGCCCGACTGGAACTCGAAAGTACCAACTATCTTCTTGCCCCGCTTGGTCACGTAGTAGGAGAATCCTTTGGCCAGATACTCTGCATAGGCGTTACCCTTGTTGTAGAGCATGGCAAAGGTGCTCATGCCCAGCTCGTCGATCGCGTAGCCGGCTATCACCGCCGCTTGCTGGAAACATGAGGGCTGGAGCAGGAAGAAGTAGGGATTGGGATCGATCGGTGCATCCGGGTTGTCAGGGTCGAATCCGGGAGTGGTGGCCCGCTCATCCATGGCCCGGGCAACCACAGGCACCTTGGACTGGGCAGCCACCGGGCTGACCGCGAGAGCGGAGTTGGAGATCAGAGATCCGTACACCGCCGCGACCTTGTCCTGGGTGGCCAACCGACTGTAGGCCTTGACCGCCTCTGTCGGGCTGAGCTTGCAGTCGTAGAGCACCAGCTCGACCTGTCGACCCATGATGCCGCCTTTCTCGTTGACCTCTTTGATCCTGAGACGGGCTCCCTTCTCGGCATCGGTACCCCACTGGGCGGTACCGGCACTGAGGTCCGCATACATGCCGACCTTGATCGGGCCGGCCTCCTCAACTTGAGGTGTAGCAGAGATCAGGCTCACCGAGCCCAGGATCAGTGCCAGAGCCAGTAGGAGAAGAACAGTTCTTTTCATACCTTACCTCCTTACAGGTTTTGGTTTCCTTGGATTCCTATCGTCCGGGGTTCATCCTTTCTCCGGGCCACTCAAAGCATATACCATGTCTTCCCGGGCGTGCAACCGCTTTCGGCCGCGGAACATTCGGGTCAGTCGCGGTTCAACTTTCAAACCCCAGGTACGGATAATTTTCTGCATGCCCGCCTGGTTCATCGGAACATTAAGCATGACCGAAGCCGTTGTCCCACTTGGCTCGAGGTCAGCGAAGGCTGCCTGAACGAGAAGCTCTGCAGCCTCGTCACTGCGGGCGATCATCGGCCCCACCTGGTGGGAGTGAAATCCCGGTCTGTGCAGTGCGAATCCCTCCAAGCTCCCCTCCGAATTATTACAGACGAAGCCTCGACCCGGGTTTTGCTTCACCAGCTGATACAGCAGCGCTTCCCGCACGGCACCCAGAGCGCAGGCCTCCAGCGAAACGATCTGATCCAGGTCCTTCACCTCGATACGGCGGATATTGAAATCGGGGTGTATGTCTGTTTGCCCTGCTTTCCTCGAGACTTTGCCCCGAGCGGTTCCGACCAGAAACTCCGGCCGAAAGCCCAACCTTCCGTAGAGGGATACTCCGTCCCGGGTGGCATCGAGCACAATCAGACTGCAGCCCGTTTGAGCGCCGTGTTCCAGGCAGCGCTTCATAATCTCTCTGCCCACGCCCTGATGACGGCACCCCTCCTTTACAATGGTCATTCCGATCCAACACACCTTGTCGAAGACGTAAGCGATTGCTGTTCCCACCAGCTCCTGCCCACGTAAAGCCTTGAAACTTCCCTCCGGGGACAACGAGAGAAACCGCTGCCAGTCTTCGGGAGTCTGGTTCCAGCCGAGGGAATCTTTGAGCTCCATGGCTTGGGGAATATCCGTTTCTGTCAGGGTTCGAATCTCGATGTCCACCTATGCCTCGGGGGTTGTACTGCCGGGCTCAGGAAGAAGTATACAGGAATACGCAGGTACTGCAAGGTATTGCCGATCCCTGGTTCAAGCACGCCGCGTGCGGGCAACAACCGGCGCAGTCACTTTACATTTGGCTTCGGGAAGGATAAAGTCATTTCAAATCAACGGAAAAGGACTCAAAAACATGGCTGGACTCAAAGTGATCGTAACCGACGATCGCTACGGTAGCTACGATGAAGAAACAGCAGTTCTGAAGGAGATCGGGGCCTCGGTCGAGGTACACAACCTGGGGGATGAGGCGGAAACCGCACAGGTTCTGCGGGATGCCGATGGAATTCTGGTCAACCTGCACCCGCTGCCGGCGACCGTGATCCAGGAGCTGCAGAAATGCCGGGTGATCTCCCGCTACGGTGTCGGTTACGACAACGTGAGCGTGGAGGCCGCCACCGCCAAAGGCATCTGGGTAACCCGGGTTCCCGACTACTGCCTGGAGGATGTCTCGGACCAGGCCTTGGCCCTGCTTCTCGGCTGTGTGCGAAAGGTAGCCTTCAAGGATCGACGTATTCGGGAAGGCGCCTGGAACCTGCACAAGGAACAGCCCAGTTATCGAATCACCGGCAAGACTCTCGGTCTGATCGGCTACGGCGCCATCGCCCGGACCCTACACCGCAAGATCTCCGGATTCGGGTTGGGGCGTGTGCTCGTTTTTGACCCCTATCTCGATCCGAAGAAAATCGAGGAAAACGGCGCGGAATCCGCAACCCTGCGTTCTCTGCTCAAGAACTCGGATTATATTTCGGTTCACGCCCCCCTCAACGACGGCACGCGGGGGTTAATCGGAGGGCGGGAGCTTTCCTTGATGAAGAAAACCGCTATCCTGATAAACACCTCCCGGGGACCCCTCCTGGAGGAGAAGGCTGTTGCGGACGCCCTGGCCGGCGGAAAGATCGCCGCTGCGGGGCTGGATGTTTTCGAGACCGAACCCCTACCCGCCGACAGCCCCCTGCGGCAGCTGGACAACGTGATCCTCTCGGATCACACCGGTTGGTACAGCGAGGAATCCGTAGTGGAACTGAAGACTAAAGCAGCTCAGAATGTTCTGGAGGTACTCAAGGGGGGCAAACCAATCTATCCGGTGAATCACCCGTCGTGAGATCTTCGGGAAGTACGCCCCCCGGTCACTTGGCCTCGATACCTTCATTCAGCAGGTACTTGGCCACCACGGTTCTCAAGCTGTAGGGGGCATCTTTACCCTGCTGGATTAGACGAAGTGCCTGCAGGTCCGACTCCCACATCACATCCCCCGGTGCCACCACACACACACTGCCCGGCTCGTACTTGGGAAGGAGCCCATCCTCTTTGAAGTAGTACAGCTCTTCGCTCTGCATCGTTGAATAGGCCCGCATGAATGGAGGGATCTCATTCGGCTTGAACCAGAGCTTGATCTCTCGCTCCGCTTCTTCGTCCGTGGCGGAGGCATGAATCAGGTTGTCCATACGCTCGCCGATCTCTTTGCCCGTTTCCTCCCGCAGGCTGACAATCGTTCCAAGCGACCGGATGCATCCCGGCTTCTGTTCCCTCGCCGAATGAGGATTGGTGGGCCCGGCTACCTCTCGCACCTTTTTCACAGCATCGGGGCCTTGATACACGATGGCAATCACCCGCTGGCGGTGAGGTTTGTCGCCGTAGTGCACCCGTCCGGTGATGTACTCTATCAGGGAAGGATAAAAAACCTTGTCTCGATGTTCCTCGTAATGTACCTCCGCGAGCATCCTGGTGACATGAACCACCTTGGTTCCGGCATAGATCAGTCCGGTATGAAATTCGGATAATTGGGAAAGCACATATCCGGTTAGCGAGTTTTTCAATGCATCTGGTTTAATCAGCGCCAGGGTCTGCTCGAGCTCTTGGTTGCGCATCTCCTACCTCCTATATGTTGATGGATTTACTCAGTCGGGTGGCGATCAATCCGGCCAAAACCGCTACGTCCTCCAGGGGAAGGAAGTTGACAATCTCATCATTAAAGAGAATCGTAGCCTCCGGCGGAAACTCCTCGTCTCCGGCGTGGAGCACCACCAACCCCTGGATCTTCGGCAGGATGTCGAACCGAAACGAAGCATCCCCAAGCTCCGCCTCCTGCCAGTTCAGGTTTCTACAGGCTTTACGGAACTCCTCGACACGCTGTCCAAAGCGTCGGGCGATGCGCTTCGGGCCCCGTTTCTGGTAGGTCGGGTCGTAGAAGGAAGCCCCGGGCAGATTCTTGAAGGCAACCATGCTTCCCCGGGCGGGTCTGGTTTCCCGGCCCAAAAGATAGTGGAGGATGAGGATCCTCTCGGCCAGAGGCAGCTCCGCCGGATGAAACGCGACCCCTTCCTTCTCGGGGATCAGAATCTCTATGCGAGTCCCGAAGAAGGATACCCGAATCGTGCGTCCGTTCAGCGAAGCCCCGGAGCGCTCGCAGAGCTCTTCGAGGCCGCTTGCCGCTATTTCCGCGCCGGCTTTCTTATAGGCGATTTCGTAGGCGGCTTTCATGCCGCCGGGTTTACCTTGATTCATCTCTTCCTGCCCATTCCACGTTCTGGAATTGTTATAGTACGGAACCCATCTGCATGTCACGGGAAAAACGTGAATCCAGGAGCGAAAACTTGCGTTGACCCGGTTGCCAGATCCGTTACCTTGATCTGGGAAACAAAACCGTACTACCCTTGCTGGTATGGATAGTCCTCTGCGCATCTACGTGGCCGCGACCCGGCAGAACGACGGGAAAACCACCACAGCTCTTGGGCTGCTCGAGGCGATCAGCGAAATCCACCCCCAGATCGGCTATATCAAGCCGGTGGGCCAGCAGGTCAAGTTGATCGGGCAGCACGAGATCGACAAGGACGCCTCCCTGATGAAGGATGTGTTTCAAATCGGCAGTCCTCTGTACGACATGAGCCAGGTGGCCGTGCCCCGAGGCTTTACCGAGGAGTATATCTTGCATGGAGACGTGCACCAGCTCGGCGAGCGAATCCGGAAAGCCTACCAACGGGAGAGCGCGGAAAAGCGCTTCGTGGTCATTGAGGGCACGGAGCACGCCGGGGTGGGCTCGGTTCTAGATCTGAGTAACGCCGCTGTGGCCAAGATGCTCGATACACCGGTTCTCATCGTCACCTGTGCGGGAATCGGGCGCCCCATCGACGAGGTCATGCTCAACAAAGCGGTATTCGACAACTACGGAGTAAAGGTCCTGGGGGTGATCGTCAACAAGGTGATTCCGGAGAAGTATGAGAAGATCAACAAGCTCGTTCGCCTCGGTTTTCAGAAAAAGGGAATCGAAACCTTCGGGGTGATTCCCTTCTACCCACTGCTCTCCAGCCCCACTCTGCGGCAGCTGCTGGAAAACATTCGCGGTGAACTGATCAGCGGCGAAGAGGACACCCTCGATGTGATCGTCAGCAAGATCCTGGTGGGTGCAATGGCTCCCCATGAGGCCTTTGACTACTTCAAAGGGGATGTTCTGCTGATCACTCCGGGAAACAGGGAGGACCTGATCCTGGCTGCCGTCTCCTGCAACGTCCCTGGAGTCCAAGAGGACTACAATGTCCGAGGCATTATCCTGACCTGCGGTATCTGGCCGAACTCGACGGTATTGAAGATCCTCAAGCAGGCCCAAGTCCCCGCATTTCTTGTAGAGGACGACACCTTCACCACGGCGCAGAAAATCACAAACCTGATCATCAAGATCCGCCCACAGGACAAGGAAAAAATCGCCACGGTCAAGCAGATGGTCAAAGACTACGTGGACGTGGACGGTCTGATGGAACGCCTGGCCGCGGACCGGAAGTAGCGG
>Ga0114925_10001377_pt1 | contig 11942 bp, 10 predicted proteins | sample SumtaG_2_FD_87287 | JGI IMG/M metagenome (GOLD analysis project Ga0114925, IMG submission 87287) | Deep subsurface microbial communities from Indian Ocean to uncover new lineages of life (NeLLi) - Sumatra_00607 metaG | ecosystem: Environmental > Aquatic > Marine > Oceanic > Sediment | place...
CGACGCCCCTCGATGGTCGCGGGGTCCTTCGGGCCCCACGCATCAAAAAGCTCGACAAGCTGTTTGCGTGCCGCCTGTTCTTTCCACTCACGGTCGCGGCGCACCAGATCAAGCAGGTGCTCCACAGCTTCGGTCTTCTGGCCGCGCGCGGCAAGCGCGATGGCCAGTTCATAACGGGCCTGGTGATCGGCAGGGTTGGAATTGATGCGAGATTCGAGCTCGGACCGATTGTCATCCTGGCCGGCCTTGCGTGCCAGATCAAGCGCCGCCTTGACGCCTTTGACAGCGGCGACGTTCTGCGCGTCGGGCGGCACCAGTGCGATCATTTGCTCAGCGCGCTCAGTATCGCCTGTATGAAGATAGCAGCGCGCAAGGCCAGCGAGCGCGGGGGGGTTGTGCTGGTCTTTCTGCAGCGCCGCCGCGAACACACCCGCTGCAGTCTGCACGTCACCTTGCTGCAGCGCTTCTTCGGCTCCGGCAAGCACTGTAGCGAGATCGGCTTCGGCGTCCTCACCCAAAATGCGGTCGACGAAAGCGCGGATCGCGCTCTCGGGCTGGGCACCCATAAAGCCATCGAGCGGGCGCCCCTCGCTGAAAGCGTAGACGGTAGGCAAAGATTGAACACGCAGTTGTCCCGCGATGGCGGGGTGCTCATCAACGTTGATCTTCACCAGGCGAATTTTGCCGCCATAGCTCTTGACGACCTTCTCCAGCAGCGGGGTGAGCTGCTTGCAGGGAGAACACCACGCCGCCCAGAAGTCTACGAGCACGGGGACCTCGCGCGAGGCCTCGATCACATCCTGGGCGAAGCCCGATGTGGTCGAGCTCTTGATGAGCTCGGCGTCCGCTGCGCCCTTAAGTACCCCAAAATCCATTTGCGTCACCTCGCGGTCGTTTTGGCCTAGCTTATCGTCACGGGGCAACCCTGCCAAAACCGCAACGGGGGGCTTAATTGATCTGAACCCGACAGATCGTGATGGAAAGGGCTTACTGCAAGAGAACTGCGTCGCCAGAAAATCAGGTCCCGTTGCCGAGTGGCCCTCACGACTCCTCGCGTTCGATCTTAGTCCCGCCGAGCACAGCAATCCTCGGTTCATGGCCGCACAAGCGAATGAACCGCAAAAGGTCGTCGCGCGCAATGTTCGTGGTGGCAGTATTTTCCAGCGGATGGCAGTTGACGCTATCATGCTTCATCAGTTCCGCGTCTATGACGACCCGAACCCGCCGCTCCGGATCGTTGATCACGGCGAACCCCGTGACAGACCCCGGTGGCACGCCGAGCGCTTGCATCAACAGCTCTGGCTTGCCGAAGCTAAAGCGTCCGGCGCGCAGCGTCTTGGCTAGCGCCTTGAGATCGACATGAGTGTCGCTGCACGCAACGACAAGGAAGAGCTCCCCGCCATCATCCTTCAGGAACAGGTTTTTGGTGTGGGCGCCTGGAAGCTCACGCTCAAGCTTGCTGCTTTGCGCGACCGTAAACAACGGTTCATGTTCAACTGTCTGTGTCGTAATGCCAAGCTCGGCAAGACGCGCAAACAGATCCTGGCGGGTTGCAGGCATAGTGCGATTGGGCGCTCAACGGCAACTTCTTAACGATGACCGTGGCATACCTAACCGGTCGCCACTATGACGCCAAGCGGGTGTGTCATTCAGGCCGCGAAAATCACGGATGGCCGCGGGTGCAACTTACGTTACTGCGCTTGATGGTAGAAGGCGGCAGCGCTAGCATCGAAACGTCATGAGAATAGGAGAGAAGATGTTTGCAAAGACCTTGCTGCTCGCCGTCGCGATGGCAATGGGTCTGCCTCTGCTGTGCGGCTCTGCCTTAGCGGAGAGATGGGCGGCGATCGTCCCAAATCAGGAGAACTCGTCCACCGTTGTGTGGGCGACTTCAAAGGATCAGGCAAAGCGGCTCGCAATAGACGCCTGCAAGCACGTTTCCGATACGTGTGCCTCACGCGCCGCCAGCACTAACGGCATGAACAACTACTTTGCCATCATGTGCTGCACGAAGCCGAGAAGAGGCTGCGCGGCCGGCGTTGCCAGCTCAAAGAGGAAGGCCCTTAAAGAGGTCAAATCGACCTTCTCGGACGCCGGATACACAAACTGCTCGCTTAAGAACTACATCAAAGCTGGAACCGGCGAGAAGAAATGATCGGGCCTACTGGGGCCAGAAGCAAGCAGTTTGCAGCGTCTTTTCGAGCTATCGCGGCGACTAGCTTGCAATGGCCCGACAGTTGCGCCATAAGGCGTGACCGCGCCGCCTGTTGAGGCGGTGTTACCCCATGGATGCGGGCGTAGCTCAGGGGTAGAGCATCACGTTGCCAACGTGAGGGTCGTGAGTTCGAATCTCATCGCCCGCTCCAGTTTCTCAGTGGACATAGCAAGGCTGCAATCTGGCGCGCCCGCGTGCTCGACGAGATGGCAATTAGGCGAATGGCACAAGCTAAGCGGCGGTCGAGGCGATTGCGGCACCCGGCTCGCTGGCAGTGTCGTCTAGACGTTGGAGAATTTCCTCGGTGAGCGTGCGCACAGCCTTGCCAATTTGGCCTGGATACTTGGCGAGATAGCTGCGTTGCTGCGGCTGGAAGCGCGCGGCGTCCTGAAGCACATTGAGTCGCGGAATGGCATGGCTGAAGCAGCGGTTCGCCGGATTGTCAGCAAGCCAGCGATGGTACTCCTTATCAGACGCCGAGTTTGCCTCTTTCATATTGACAATGACGCCGAGGTTCTCAGCAAAACCCATCTCGGGGTTTAAGGACTTGAAGCGGCGGAAGACCTCCAACCCGCACACCGAAACATAGTCGGCCTTGGTCGGCGAGATATGGTAGTCGGCTTCGCGCAGCCAACTTTCAGTAAGGATCGATAAGCCGGGCGGGCAGTCGATGAGCACGACATCAAAGGCCTTACGGATCCCGCTTAACAGGGCGGCAATGACCGAACGCAGACGCGGATGTAGGCTTTCCTTCGACACCTCGCGCTCAAACAGGGTGAGCTGCATATCGCTCGGCAACAGGAACACCGTGCGCGCATCTTCGACGTCGGAGACGTTGCGCACGATGAAATTCGGCCACTCAACGGCCTCGCCTTTGAGTACCGTGCCGTGCAGATAATCGACAATCGTAGCAGCTTCGCTTTGCAGTTTGTAAAGGCTGGACACCGTCATCAGCATGCTGGAGACACTTGACTGAGCATCGCTGTCGACCACGAGCACGTTCTTGTCGTGATAAGCTGATAACGTTTCCGCAACTGCCATAACAAGGGTCGACTTGCCGACGCCGCCCTTGGTGTTCATCATCGCAATGGAATTACGCATTTAAACAACTTCCCCCGCCATGAAGGCTCATGGCTAATGGCGCTTTGTGCGGCCACCAACCCCCTAGTGCCGCGGGAATATGGCAACGTTACGAAGACCTTGCAACGATAGTGCGGCCGGGCCTTGCCGATTCACCTGGGGTAGCGCAGAGACGAAACCGAAAGGGCCGCCAACGCGCGCAGCACGCGGTGGCGCAAAGTGCCAAGAGTACTAATGACATGCGAGTGCGCGCTGGAGTCGTTCGTCACGGCCGTCGCGTGAGCAACACCTTCGTGCGATAACTGATCATCGCGTCCTTTCTCGGCCGCGCCAAATCAGTGGCCGGGTGTGGCACCAACAATATTCCGACATATGAGCAAAGTGCCGCGGCCGCTTGGGCGGAGGTGGTGAGCTAGTTGGAGAGGCGCCTGGACCTTATCGCGAACCTGATCCAAAGCGTCATAGGCTTGCTCGATGAAAGGCGCACTGGCATTCTAATTTGCGTGGGGGTGCCGAGCGCTATGCGGAGATCCTGATCATCACCGATGTGGGTGCGTATCTGGCGCAGCACTTTCCCCGGCAAACGCGCGATCTCAACGAACTTCCGGACCGCTTGGTTGTCCTGCGCTAGCGCCTCCCCAAAACGAGCGGAGTGCTTGCGCATTTTTCGTGCTATAGGGGCCGCGCCCGCGGGCTTAAGTGGGGGTAGATGACTTGGATATTTCCGCGCCTGCTCAAGACGCTGAGCCCGTGAAGCGAGCTCCCTTGCGCGCGCGCATCGCTTGGATGGGGTTCGACTGGGCTGTGCAGCCCTACTACACGTTGATCCTGACATTTCTGTTCGGGCCTTACTTTGCGAATACCGTCGTAGCCGACGGGCCACGCGGGCAGGCGATGTGGGGCTATGCCGCGGCGATTGCAGGCGTGCTGATTGCTGTGGGGAGCCCCTTCTTCGGCGCCATTGCGGATGGACGCGGGCACCGCAAGCCGTGGATAGCATTGTTCTCCGTGATCCTCGCAGCCGCATTAGCGAGCCTATGGATCGCAACGCCTGGCGCGTCCCTGCAAACGATCTACCTTGTGCTCTTTGGCTTCGTATGCGCAACAGCGGCTGCCGAGTACACCGCGGTGTTTACCAACGCGATCATGCCAAGCTTGGTGCCGCAGAGGGAGCTTGGCCGGCTATCGGGCCGCGGCTGGGCCTGCGGCTACTTTGGCGGACTTGCGAGCCTTGTGCTCATAGCGGGACTCATCGTGCCGAGCCCGGATACGGGCAAGACACTGCTGGGACTCGACCCTCTGGTGACGTTCGATGGGAGCACGCGCGAGGGCGATCGTCTGGTGGGGCCATTGTCAGCGGCCTGGTATCTCGTCTTCATGATCCCCTTCTTTTTGTTCGTGCCCGACGTCAGACGGACAAGACCACAGGATGGTCGGTCCGCAATGGCAGAGCTCTGGGACACGATCTGGTCGCTGCTGGGTTTTCGCGACATGTTGTTCTTTCTTGTCGCGCGCATGTTTTACATAGACGGACTGATAGCCATGTTCACATTCGGCGGCATCTATGGTGCGGCGGTGTTTGGCTGGGGCGCGCTGTCGCTTGGCATCTTCGGCATCGTGTTGACGCTTGTCGGGGCGTTCGGCGCGCTCATCGGCGGCGTGCTCGACGACCGGTTTAGCTCCAAGGCTGTCATTGTAGGGGCACTATTCTTGCTGCTCGTGGGCGCCTTTGGGATCTTGTCTGTCGACCCCACGCATGTGTTCTATTTCGTGGAGGTTGCCCCAAAGGCAGCCGGATCCGCGCCCTTCTCTTCTATTGGCGAGAAAGTGTTCTTAGGCTTTGCCATCATCGTCGGTTTGACTGCGGCGCCGGTTCAGGCCTCAAGCCGTTCGCTATTGGCGCGACTCGCTCCGCCTGAAAAGATCACGCAGTATTTTGGCCTCTTCGCCTTTTCCGGAAAGGCCACCGTGTTCCTTGCTCCGTTACTGGTCGCAACCATGACGGATTTGACGAATAGCCAGCGACTTGGCATTTCAGCAATCGCGTTGTTCCTCATCACCGGCATGATCTTGATGCTCCCTGTGCGCTCACCTCAGAGAAAGCATTCGCCCTGAGAACGTGCGATCGAGCGCGATCGGCACCTCATTCTTCGACGCTCTGCGCAGCCAGACGTTTTCGCAACCAGCGCGCATGTTGCGGCTGACAGAGTGTGTGCAACGCAGTAGGGTCGAATAGCGATATGAGATGCGCGACAGTGGCCCATTCCAATGATCACCGCTAGCAACCGCAAATGGTGGATTCTGGCCGCGATGGGCGGGGTCATGGGTATCCTCTTGTTGGATGAGACCGTGATTGCAGTCGCGCTAGGCACTATTCGCAACGAGCTGGGCATGTCGCTATGACGTAGCAGCTTCTTGGCGGCACGCTTGCAGCTTAAGGTCTCCCACACGATATGATGTTGGACGCGGGGCGCCTAACATTCATCCAAGACCAGGATCTCACATGAAGACGTTCACGATGTTTGTAGTAGCAGCGATGGCATTGATAGCGCTGCCATCGCTAGCGCAAGACGAGCCCGCTGAGAAACCAGAGGTTGAAAGCCCGGACACCAACAACAAGCAAGACCACAAGCACTCGGCCGAAGAGGCCATCGAGAAAGCCAAGGACGCCACCAACAAGGCCATCGAGGCGGCAAAAGACGCCATCATCAAGGCGATCGAAAAGGCTAAAGAGCACGCAAGCTCTGCTCTCACGACTGGCAAGGAGGCCACCGAGAACGCCCTAGACGATGCCAGCAAAGCCACAGAGATCCTCGACAAGGCCGCTGAGGCCGCAAGAGAGGTCCTGGACAAGGCTAAGCAAGCAACCGGCGAGGTCTTGGACAAGGCCAGGGAGGTAACGGAGGACGAAAGCGAGGCAGACGAGCCCGCAGATTCACCTCCTGAGCCCGAATCAAGCGAGCCAAAGTCCAGCGACTAAGCTGGGGCCACCACGCGGCCAATGAGTGCGGCAACAGAAGGCCAGATGACGAAGCTCGAGCCGCCTTTCAGGGCCTGCCACCATCGATGATGCGCCGGTGCTGGCCGAAGTCGTGAACTACGCCGGTGAAGGCTTGCCGCACTATCTGTGGGGCACGTTGGCAGAAGCCGGCCAAGACGCATGGGATGTTGGGCGCGGACGCGCTGCGCGCGAAGAGGGCAGCTTCTCCTATCGCAACGCGGTGATCATTGAGCGCGACGGGCAGTGCGCTGGTTGTCTCATTGGCTATGAGATCCCTGACCATCCTGAACCGATCGCCGATGACATGCCGGCCATGTTCGTGCCCTTGCAGGAACTGGAAAACCTTGTGCCGGGGACGTGGTACGTCAACGTGTTGGCGGTTCGACCGCAGTTTCGCGGGCACGGCCTTGGCGCACAGCTGCTCGAGTTGGCGGACAAGACGGCACGATCGTTGGGCAAGCGCGGACTGAGCGTCATTGTTTCCGATGCCAACGCGGGCGCGCGGCGCCTTTACGAGCGTTGCGGCTACAGCCAAAGTGCGACACGGCCAATGATCAAGGAAGATTGGGAAAACGACGGCGAATACTGGGTGCTGTTGGCGAAGAGCCTGTAGCGGACGCTAACGCTGCGGGCGCTCGACGATCATAAACCACGACGGCCCCATATAGGGGTCGTTCCAGATGCGCTTCCACTGAAAGCCCGCTTTCTCGTAGGCGCGCACCGCGCGCTCATTGCGGATCGACGGGAATATGCACACGGCGACGGCAAGCGTGCTTGCAAACACTTCGTCCTTTAGGAGCGAAAGCGCCATCTGACCAACGCCCTTACCACGATGCTCTTCAGACGCAATGAACAGATCAAGGTCCCACGTGCCGGGCGCAAGGTCTTGGGGCAGGTCGTCGCCCCAAATGGTAGCGTCAACCGCGTGCGCGTAGCCGACGGGCTTGCCACCTGTTTCGATGATACGGCAGAGGCCGTGCTCAGAGCTGAGCGCCATGTTGACCTCGGTCTGCGTCGCCGAGGCAGGGCCCCACCATTCCTGAATGTCTTCGCGCACAAGCCAGCCGCGGATGAGATTCCAATCCGCCCGGCGGGCGGGACGCAAGCGAACTTCAGCTCTATCCGCCATGACTCAATGCCGAAAGTGGCGCATGCCGGTGAAGACCATGGCAAGGCCTTTGTCATCGGCTGCCTTTATCACCTCCTCATCGCGCATGGAGCCGCCCGGCTGAATGATGGCCGTTGCGCCGGCTTCGGCGGCCGCCAATAAGCCGTCCGCGAAGGGGAAGAAGGCATCAGAGGCGACGACCGAGCCCTTTGTCAGCGGCTCGCTCACGCCCATTGCCTTGGCGGCGTTGGCGGCCTTGGAGGCGGCAATGCGCGTTGAGTCGATGCGACTCATCTGGCCGGCGCCAATGCCAACCGTCGCGCCATCCTTGGCATAGACGATAGCATTCGACTTGACATGCTTGGCAACCTTGAAGGCGAAGGCGAGGTCGGCCAACTCCTGCTCGGAGGGCGCGCGTTTTGTGACGACATTGAAGTCGGATAACCCAACGACTCCGTTGTCGCGCGATTGCACAAGTAGACCACCGGCAAGCGAGCGCACCGCAACACCAGGTGCACGCGGATCGGGCAAAGCTCCGGCTGTCAACAAGCGCAGGTTTTTCTTTGCGGCGAAGAGCGCTTTGGCCTCCGGCGTCGCGTCCGGTGCGATGACGACCTCGGTAAAGATCTTGGTGATCTCCTCGGCGGCGGCGGCGTCAATCGTGCCGTTGAGTGCTATGATGCCGCCGAAGGCGCTGACGCTATCGCAGGCGAGCGCCTTGAGATACGCGTCCTTCAGCGATGCGGCGATAGCGGCGCCACACGGGTTGGCATGTTTGATGATGGCGACCGCAGGCCTCTCGGTTCCCAGCTCCGCCACGAGCTCGAAAGCGGCATCTGTGTCGTTGAGGTTGTTGTAGGAGAGTTCTTTGCCTTGATGCTGCACGGCGGTCGCCACGCCGGGGCGCGTATCCCCCGACGCGTAGAAGGCAGCCGATTGGTGCGGGTTCTCGCCGTAGCGCAGGGGCTCGGCGCGACGCCCGCCGAACGCGCGCCACTCGGGCGTGTCATCGCTGAGCGCCGAAGCGAACCAATCACTGATCGCAGAATCATATGCGGCGGTACGGGCGTAGGCCTTGGCGGCAAGTGCTTTGCGCAGATTAGGCGTCGTCGCTCCGCCGTGCGTTTGCATCTCCTCAAGAACGCGCGCGTAGTCGGCAGGCTCGACGACGACCGTCACCCCGTCGTGGTTTTTTGCCGCCGCGCGGATCAGAGCCGGGCCGCCGATATCGATGTTTTCGATGCAGTCGTCGAATGGCGCACCCTTGGCCACCGTCGCCTCGAAGGGATAGAGGTTTACCACCAACAGATCGATGGGCGCGATGCCGTGCTCGGTCGTCTTAGCTTCATGCTCGGGATTGCCGCGTACGGCAAGGAGGCCGCCGTGCACCTTTGGGTGTAACGTCTTCACCCGGCCATCGAGCATCTCGGGAAACCCTGTGAGCTCGGAGACATCCTTCACGGCGAGACCTTTGCCACGCAGCACCGACGCCGTACCCCCTGTCGAAACCAGCTCCACGTCCGCATGTGACAAGGCGCGGGCAAACTCAATGAGCCCAGTCTTGTCCGACACCGAAATCAGCGCGCGACGAATCTTGGTTTCGGAGTTGGCCATCATATTCCTTCCTGTCAGTCAGCGCGGCCAAGCACCCAGTTGACCTCGCTTTCGCCAAATGTCACCCCGCGCAACACAATTTGCAGCGCGCAGCGCGGACCGCTGCTGTCGGCAAAGTATGCGCTCTCCTCAACCTTAAGTGCGGCGCCCTTGGCTTTAAAGCGCCAGCTCTGGCCGTCCGCTAGCTGAAGCTCTGCCTCGTTCGGTTCCTTCGCCAAACGGCACTTGACCTCAGGGTGAAGGTGGAAATGGATTGCAAAGGGCAGATCGTTTCTCAATCGAAGCTCGCCGCGCGAGGCAGCGAGCCTGTCCCAGCCTTCCAGCCGGGCCCCGTCGAATGCCAGGCACAAGCGGCGCGAGTGAATGAGCTCGAAGCGGCGCAGATAGCCGTCGTGGCTTGCCGACATTGAGAGCGCCCCCCCGGCGTTATCGACGCTCCATTCGACATGCGCGGGTAGCTGGATCGGCGGCGAGCCGATCAGCTCCTCCAGCCGAGGGTGCCTAACAAGCTTGGAGGACGATGTTTCGGCAAGACACAGAGTATTGTGGCTCGCGGTCGCGCGCGCTGTAGGGCACCAGTCGGCTGCCCCCGCTCCCGGCATGCCGCCGTTGACGAAGAGAAGCTGCTTACCAACACTCATTTCGAAAGACAAACAGCCAGCCTGTGCCTCGCCAGCGTTCGCGAGCGGCGGCGGACAACCAACGTCGATAACCATGATGCTTTTTTCGCGCTCAATACGTACGTAGCCGGAGTCACGAGCCGCCGAGAACTCTCTTGTTGAAGTGTCATCGTAGGCAAGGACCGTTGCTAGCCCTGCAGCCGAAGGCACGCTCATGCCATTGAAACGCGCAAGCAGCCCATCTCCCAATCGCATGAGACGCAGCATCGGCATGATGCGCTGCAAAGCGTCGGTAAGCGGTGCTGGCGTAGTGCGCGCCCGCGCGGTGAAGCACTGACCCAAGGGCAGTAGATCGAGCATGATTTCGACAAGCACACTCGGGTTGCGGCTGATGTGGCCGCCATCGGGCAGAACTTGATGCGCTAGCTCGGCAGCGAGCCATTCTTCCACACCTTTGAGCTGACGCTCGTGCCCGGCAATCGATAGGTGTGCCAGCGTGAGGGCAATGAGCGCGACCAGACGCGGGTAGCCCTCCGGCGTGTCGCGCCAGGCTGCAGAAAGGTGCACGAGCTGGCGGCCAAGGCTCTGCGTAATAGTCCGGTACGTCGGCTGGTCGGCGCCTTCCAGCAGCAGGTTGGCATGTGAGACCCACGAGATCAGCCGGCGCGCAGCGACCGCGGTCTCAGCGGCGACGTGATCGTCGGCACATCGGCGGAGGACCCATTCGGTCGCAAGCCCTCGGGCTGCCTTGCGCGCCTCATCGTTGCCGGTAGCAGCGAGATTGCGCAGCCACCCGAAGCCGTGAAGCTCGCGAGCCCAACCGTCGTTAGGTGGATCGATGTCGAAGGGCGAGCGCCGACGCAGGAGCGCGATGCTGCCAGCCAGACCGAATTGCCCATGCTCGATCTCGTGCCAGAAGCTCGGATCGGCCGTTCGTAAATCTTGTGGCACGAGCAATAGCTGATCGGCGGCGGGCGGGCCGAATGACCAACGCAAGAACGGTGAAGAAAACATACCGGCAACCGCCGAGCGCGTGGAGCGGTCGGCCGACAGCGTGGCAATCCTTAGGCGTTCCTTGAGCGTCAGTTCGGACATTCACACCTCTCCCCGGCGGCCAAACCAGGCTGCGCCGAGCCCCCGGCCACGGGGCTGGGATTACCCCTGCGGGAAGGCCAAGACAAGGCGCAGGGTGCAACGGGCTGTGAGAAGCCTGCCCCGGTTGGCCCGATCAGGCGCGATTCAAGAGGCGCGCGGCGTAGAAGCCATCGATGCCGGACAACTGTCTGTCTTGGTGGGGCAGATGGCAGGGAAGGGTGCGCAGATCACCTTCCGGCGTAATCCAGTCGGGCGCAATTCCGCTCTCGCCAACGGCAATAGGCACGCGCACGAAATTGTCTGCACGTGCAAGTAGCTGGGCGATCTGTAGCGCGCCTTCTTCGGGCTCCAGCGAGCAGGTGCAGTAGAGGAGCATGCCGCCTGGTGCAACCAAACGCAGCGCATTGTCGAGTAGGCGGGTCTGCAACCCGGCCAGAGTTGCGACGTCCTCAGGGCGCCTCAGGCGCAAGATGTCGGGGTGACGGCGGATCGTGCCCGTGGCGGTACAGGGCGCATCGAGTAATACCGCGTCGAAGGCTCGCGCGGGAGCCCATGTCGCGGCGTCGGCCTCGACAAGATCGGCCTTCAAATGCAGGCGATCAAGGTTTGCGCGCAGGCGGGCAAGCCGCGCAGCAGAAAGATCGACGGCGGTGACCTGCGCTCCCGCAACAGCAAGCTGCGCCGTCTTACCGCCGGGCGCGGCGCAAAGATCGGCAGCGGCCTTGCCCGCAACCGAACCCAGCAGCTTGACGGGAAGCGCTGCGGCGGCGTCTTGCACCCACCAAGCGCCGTCGGCGTACCCGCAAAGATCTTCGATGCGGCCGCCGGCGGCAAGGCGAACCGAGCCCGTCGCCAGCAAGATGCCGCCAAGACGCTCAGCCCATTGTGCCGGGTCTGCTTTGACCGAAATGTCGAGTGGGGCCTCTTGAAGCGAGGCTTCTGCGATATGGCGCGCTTTGTCCTCGCCGTAGATCTCAATCCAGCGCGCAAAGAGCCACTCGGGGATATTGAGGCACAACGCATCGCGCCCGTGTAGGACCTGGGCCCCTTCGCTCGCGACACGGCGCAGCAGCGCGTTGACCACCCCATCGAAGCGGCGCGCATTGCGGTCGCGGCGTGCCTGCTCCACCGCAATACTGACCGCAGCATGGGGCGGCGTTTTCAGAAACAGGAGTTGCGCCGCAGCAGAAAGCAAAATAGGCCAGAGCC
>Ga0114925_10001378_pt1 | contig 11939 bp, 11 predicted proteins | sample SumtaG_2_FD_87287 | JGI IMG/M metagenome (GOLD analysis project Ga0114925, IMG submission 87287) | Deep subsurface microbial communities from Indian Ocean to uncover new lineages of life (NeLLi) - Sumatra_00607 metaG | ecosystem: Environmental > Aquatic > Marine > Oceanic > Sediment | place...
AACTTTGCGCATGAAGACAACCGGCATTTCGCGGCCTGACCGTAGCGCCCAGCCGTCCTTCCCAGTGATCCAGTAGCCCAGATCATCGAGGGGCAGGAAGCGCACGTCGACCATTTGCACGGGGCTGTTGGGGGTAGGGTTCGAGTGCTGGTGTAGCCTGATGGGTTGCAGTTCGACAGCGGCCTTTAGGGAGATTTGGCCTCAGCCTCCCACTTCGATCTTGCTTCCCAGCCGGGTGCGCTTGCGGCGCGTGCGCCGCCCTGCAAGGCCTCTTGCGCAACGTACTCGGTTTCTTTGCACGAGCAGCCTTTCACCAGCTCTTTGCGATAGAGAAAGGCGGTCTTAAGGTTCGTGTAAGGTTCTTGGGACCGGAAGGCAATTGATTGGTCCATCCCCTGTCCGGGGTTCTGATGGTAGTAGAGCGCAACCGGGGCCGCACATTTGTTACTGCACACGGCGGCGTCCTGCTCGAAGTGGCTTGGAAGTGTGGAGAAGCTCACGGGGAAATAGTAGCCGTCGCACAGCCTAACACACACTGTACGGTAGGTCGTGTATGACCGCGGACCCGAGAAGGGATTCCAATCCCAGCTATAATCGCCAGTGTCGTTGTCCTGCCATAACCCCGAGAAAAAGCCTCGATTTTGCCGGCGTGCCTCTCGCACGTAGTTGGCCCCGCAATCATGACGCGCAAGCTCGCGAATGATTTCATCCCGGTAGGACCGGCTCGAGGAGCCTATGATCTGCTGGCGCTGCGATTCCAATTCGGAATGCCGGCGCTTTGCCTGTTTCACTAGTCGGTCGCGTTCGGTGCAACGGGGCGTGCGGCGCAAGGATTTGGAGAACAGGAAATACTCGTAGCATTTATTGCGTTCGAGTTCCGCCTCGCCCAAACGGATCTCCCGATTGACTCGCCGTATCTCGGATTGAAGCCTTGGCAGTGTCTGGGGCGACTCTCCCATGCGCTGACCTTCCTGCACGAGGCGCTGCTCGAGCTTGAGACAAATCGGGTTCTTCGTTGACCAGTTGGAGCTCGGCGGCTGTGCGCCGGGCGGAGGGGGCGGTTCGCGATATACGGGCTCGCGCGGGATCGGGGGACGCTCTGGCTCTGAATTGCTCCACGGCCACCAGCCTTGGGCGAGGACTGGGCAGGCCGCCAGCATAACCGCAGTGAGGACCGCAGCGCCGAGGCTATAGCGGCCAAGAGCGGGCGCGGTGCGCGTCCTATTGCTTTGGCTGTCGTCGTCCATCTCGTCCGTGCCGCCCCTAAGGGTGCGGCCTGTGATTCATGCAACCTTTGAGGTCTGCGATTAGGGGGTCAATGAGGAGCAATTGGGGCAATTTTGGACGCTAGGCCTAAGGAAATCAAAGGCTGATACTGGGTGGCCTTCGCGCCCCCGCGTGCTTGACGCGAACGCCCTTGCTCCCGCATAAGAATTTCGTGAACTTTACGCCGCGCATACCGGTCCGCAACACTTGTTGCGGCATTATTATTCCGAGCTAGCAAAAACCGCTGGCGCGCGGCCTGCTTCTTTGCCCAAAGCCTGAGACAGAGAATCGCCCGCCAACGGCCCGGGGACCTTCATGGCCAATCAGCCCACGCTGAAGCTTTACAACACGTTGACTCGCCGAAAAGAGGTGTTCAAGCCCCTCGATCCGGGGAACGTCCGCATGTACGTGTGTGGGCCGACGGTCTACGATTATGCCCACATAGGGAACGCGCGCCCGGTCATCGTCTTCGACGTGCTCTTCCGGCTCTTACGCCACGTCTACGGACCGGAGCATGTCACCTACGTCCGTAACATCACCGACGTCGACGACAAGATCAACGCGCGTTCGGCCGAAGAGGGTGTGCCCATCCGCGAGTTGACCGAGCGCACCACCAAACAGTTCCACGAAGATATCGCTGCGTTCGGCGTCTTGCCCCCGACGATCGAGCCGCGCGCAACCGAGCACATTGATGAGATGAAAACGCTGATCGAGGAGCTCGTCGCCAAGGGGCACGCATATGCGGCTGAGGACCACGTGCTGTTCCATGTGCCGTCCATGGCCGACTACGGGCGGCTGTCGAACCGCTCGCTTGAAGAAATGGAAGCCGGCGCCCGCGTGGAAGTCGCGCCCTACAAGAAGGACGCGATGGACTTCGTGCTATGGAAGCCGTCGAAGGAAGGAGAGCCGTCGTGGCCATCTCCATGCGGGATCGCGGCACCGGGACGTCCCGGGTGGCACATTGAGTGCTCGGCGATGGCAGGCAAGCACCTCGGCGACGTGTTCGACATCCATGGCGGCGGCATCGACCTCGTCTTCCCGCACCACGAAAACGAGATCGCGCAATCGCGCTGTGCGCATGGCACAAAGCAAATGGCGCGGGTGTGGATGCACAACGGCTTCCTGCAAGTCGAGGGCGAGAAGATGTCGAAATCGCTTGGCAACTTCATCACCATCCATGAGCTTTTGGAGACAAATAAGTTTGGGGGGCGCCGCTGGCCAGGTGAGGTTTTACGTCTTGCGATGCTGATGACGCATTATCGCCAGCCACTGGATTTCACAGTGCGCAGTCTCGAGGTTGCGGAGAAGCTACTCGGCCAGTGGTATCGCAAGATCCGTGATGTCGAGGCTACGCCGACGAGCGAATGGGCGGATGAGGTCAACGATGCACTTGCAGATGACCTCAATACGCCAGATGCGATCACCAAGCTTCATGCGGCCGCGGATTGCATTGCTGAGGAAGGCGAGACAAGTGCGCCAGCGCGCTTCAAGGCCGCAGCCAATGCTCTGGGCCTGCTAACAAGAATCGAGGCCGAATGGCGTGCCGAGGCAGAGGAGCGGATCGGCGTCGATAAAGATCGCGTGCAAGAGCTAATCGCGTCGCGCCGTTCGGCACGACAGGCTAAAGACTTCGAAGAAGCCGATCGCATTCGCGACGAGCTGGCCGCCATGGGCATCGCTTTGAAGGACTCCAAGGATCCCAAGACGGGTGAGCTCGTCACCACGTGGGAGGTCGCGCGATGAAAAAAGACTGGCGATCGGATATACCCTTTCCCCGCCACTGGCTGTTCTACCTTCTCGTGAAGATCGGCATCGCCGTACTTGCGGTATGGATTGCGGCCAAGGGCTTCGGGGTTCTATGAGAGTGAGATGAGCAAAGAGAGACTCTACCTATTCGATACAACCCTGCGCGACGGTGCGCAGACGACCGGCGTTGACTTCTCCGTGGAGGAGAAGCGGCGCATCGCCAGCGTTCTCGATGACTTAGGGGTCGACTATATCGAGGGCGGATACCCGGGTGCGAATGCGACCGACACTGAGTTTTTGGCCGAGACGCCGAACCACAAGACGGCCAAGCTTACGGCCTTCGGCATGACCAAGCGCTCCGGCCGCTCTGTGTCCAATGATCCAGGCCTGCAGGCCGTGCTGCAATCCCGTGCCGAAGCCATCTGCCTTGTCACCAAGGCGTGGGATTATCACGTGCGCGTGGCGCTTGGCATCTCCAACGAGGAATGCCTGGAAGCATTGGCGCAGTCGGTAAAGGCGATTGTTGATTGCGGACGCGAGGCGCTGATCGATTGCGAGCACTTTTTCGATGGTTACAAGGGCAGTCGCGAGTTTGCGCTTGCTGTCGCACGCACGGCCTATGAGGGGGGTGCGCGCTGGGTCGTCTTGTGTGACACCAACGGCGGTACGCTGCCGCACGAAGTGGAAAGCATCGTTGCCGATGTCGCCACAGTCGTGCCCGGCTCGCATCTTGGCATCCACACTCACAACGATACTGACAATGCCGTGGCCAACTCTCTAATGGCCGTGCGCGCCGGCTGCCGCCACATCCAGGGCACGCTCAACGGGCTCGGTGAACGCTGTGGCAATGCCAACCTGACGTCGATCATCCCGACCCTTCTCTTGAAGAGCGAATTTGCCGAACACTTCGAGACGGGTGTGACGCCAGAACGCCTGCGCACACTCACGCACGCAAGCCGCGTTCTCGACGAAGTGCTAAACCGCTCTCCCGACCGCCATGCGCCCTATGTGGGCGAAAGCGCCTTTGCGACAAAGGCCGGCATTCACGCATCGGCCATCGTCAAGGAGCCAGACACCTACGAACACGTGGCGCCCGAAAGTGTGGGCAACCGGCGCCGGCTCCTCGTCTCAAAACAATCCGGCAGGTCAAGCATCCTTGCGGCCATCGAAAGGTTGGGGATAGCCATCGACAAGGACGATGCGCGAGTGTCCACTTTGCTTGATGAAGTCAAGGCGCGCGAGGCTGCGGGCTACTCCTACGAGGCGGCGGAAGCATCGTTTGAGCTTCTTGCGCGGCGTATGCTCGAGACAGTGCCGCGTTTCTTCTCCGTCGACAGCTTCCGCGTCATGGTCGAGAAGCGTCACAACGCCGTGGGCAACCTGGTCACCGTCTCGGAAGCGATCGTCAAGGTTTTCATCAATGGCGACAACGAGCCGCTTTGGTCGGTCGGTGAGGGGACCGGTCCCGTCAATGCGCTCGACAGGGCGCTGCGCAAGGACCTGGGGCGGTTCCAGAAGCACATAGAGGGCGTCGAGCTTGTCGACTACAAGGTGCGCATCCTCACAGGGGGCACCGAGGCCGTCACCCGCGTGCTGGTTGAGAGCCACGATACGACGACCGGCGAGCGCTGGTTCACCGTTGGTGTGTCGCCTAATATCATTGACGCGAGTTTTGAAGCTCTGCTCGATGCGATCAATTACAAGCTGATGAAGGACAACGCGTGCGCCGTGTAGAAGGGCAGCAGGCTATCAATGAACCCCGCCCATCAGCTTCCTGACCCAAGGCACGAGTGCCAGTAGCAAGAGCGTCGCAATACCGACGAGGAGCGCTTGCTGTAGGAAGAAGGTGGAGAGCCCTTCCGCGTCGCTCGCGGTGAAGCCGCTGCCAAGTACACCTGCTAGTTTATTGCCCCAGGCGGCCGCTAGGAACCAGACGCCCAGCATGAGCCCGACGAATTTCATGGGTGCCAGCTTCGTCATGGTGCTGAGGCCCACGGGGCTCAAGAATAGCTCGCCGATGGTTTGCAGCAAGAAAAGCCCAATGAGCCATAACGGACTGACACGGCCCTCCGCCGTTAGAAGAGCTGCCGGCACCATGAGTAGGAACGACAGGCCAAGGAACAAAAGCCCGAGCACGAACTTCATGGGGCTTGAAGGCTGGTTTGGTCCAAGGCGGGTCCAGGCGGCGGCGAAGAGGGGTACCAGCAGGATGACGAACAGCGGGTTGAGCGACTGGACCCAGGCAGACGGGAAAGTCCAACCGAGGATCTGTGTGCGTGTCAATTGGTCGGCAAAAAGCACAATGGTGATCCCGGCCTGCTCAAAAATCGCCCAGAAGATCATGGCGGCGATAAAGAACACGAAGACGGCAGCTATGCGCTTTGAATCGAGATCGCCGCGCGTGGCAAACCAGACAATGGCGGCGATGGGAACGAGGATATACAGCGCGCGCTGAGCTTCAAAGCCCGCTCGATCGGAGAGCATGGTGACGCCCATGACAGCGGCCGTGCCGATAATGACGAGCAGGATCATGCCCCAGCCCGTTGCGGGGATGGAGGGTGCGCGCCCTACATGGGCCAGACGCTTGCCCTGGAGCACGTAGACGATGAGCCCGAGCGTCATACCCACGCCTGCCGCGCCGAAACCCCAGTGCCAGCTTTGCGTGGGATCGAGGCCCCATGCTGTCAGCCACTCCTTGAAGAGCGAGCTTTGCGCTAGGAAGCCGGTCACTAGGGGTGCAGCTAGCGCGCCGATGTTTATTCCCATGTAGAAGATGGAGAAGCCGGCATCGCGGCGCTCATCGCCGGCACGGTAAAGCCCGCCGACCATGGCGCTGATGTTTGGCTTGAACAGTCCGGTTCCGAGGGCGACGAGGGCAAGACCTACATAGAACGCCGTCAGCGAATGGATGGCCAGCGTGTAGTGACCACACGCGATGATCGCCCCACCAATGAGCACGGAGCGCCGGGCGCCCAAGTAGTGGTCGGCGATAAAGCCACCGGGAATGGAGAGCATATAGACGGCCATCGTATAGTTGCCGTAGATGCGTGCCGCTTCCACAGTTGAAAGGCCCAATCCGCCGGCCGCTGCCGGGGCAACGATGAACAGAGCGAGCAACGCGCGCATGCCGTAGTAGGAAAAGCGCTCCCACAACTCGGTGAAGAAAAGCGTCGAAAGCCCGCGTGGCTGCCCCGCAAAGCCACGCGCGCTTTGGCCATTCGCAGCAAGTACGTCACTGTTAAGGGCGGCCGCCGGTTTCTGGGATTGGGGATCAGACATCTGCGAGTTGAGAACGGTTCAGCTTCGTGCAAAGCGCGTTTGTGTGACCCGCAATGGTCTGCGCGCTAACGCTCCAGCAGCCTTCTTGCCGCTGTTTCGGGGGAAAGATCGCCGGCGAGCACTTGATCGGAGAGATCGTCGAGTCCCTCGTTACCTCCATGCCGCACGCGCTCGGCCACGAGATCAGCAGCCGCGCGGGCGATCAGGTAGCGCGCGCGGCGTCGGCGCCTCACCGCGGCACCCTCCGACTTAACCTCGCTGCCGATGCTGTTCATAGCTTCCACGAGTTCTGGCACACCCTCACCTGTTGTCGCCGTCGTCTTAAGGACAGGGACTTTTCGTCCCCTGGAAGCACGAATGGAAAGCGCCCCGATGAGCTGTTGCAGCGTCAGCTCAGCACCTGGTCTGTCACCCTTGTTGACCACCAGAACGTCGGCAATCTCCAACAGTCCGGACTTCATCGCCTGAATGTCGTCGCCCAGTCCTGGAGCTGAGACAAGTACCCGCACATCAGCCACCTCGGCGATGTCCATCTCGCTTTGCCCGGTGCCGACCGTCTCCAGAAGAATGAGGTCACGCCCTGCGGCGTCGAGCGCGTCGATAACGCGCACGGCAGCCGGCGACAGCCCCCCAAGGTAACCGCGGCTTGCCAGCGAGCGTACAAACACGCCTTCGTCGTCGAGTGCCGCCGTCATGCGGATGCGGTCACCTAAGATTGCACCGCCTGAAACGGGGCTCGACGGATCGACAGCGATGACGCCAACGGTCAGGTCTAGCGCTCGCAGTTGGGCGATCACGGAATTGACGAGCGTTGATTTTCCTGCGCCTGGGGGCCCCGTAAACCCGACGACGAGTGCATTGCCCAGATGCGGCTGCATTGCCTTCAGCAGGTCGTGAGCAGAAGGCGACAGGCGCTCCAGTTCGGTTATGACGGCGGCAATGGAGCGCCGCTCCCCGCTCCGCATCCGGTCTACGAGAGTTTGTGCGGTGGCATCCGCGGCGGACCCCTCCGCTGGGGGCTTGCTCTTTGGCTTAGTCATCTGCGGCTGATACGCGGAAGAGAAAGCCCGCGCAAGCTGGACACGTGTGCCGTCCCCAGAGATGGACCGCGGGCGAAGGGTTAATTGGCCGCAGAACCGCTATGCGTTGGGGCGCGGCGACATCAAGTCCTGCCCTTATTCTTAGCCTTCCGCTTTGCTTTTCCCTTGCCTTTACTTTTGCCGTTTCTGTTGGCCTTAGCGGCGCGCTTGGTGCCAGCAGATTTGGCGGCGGGTTTGGCCTTGCGTTTGGGTCGCGACTTCTTCACGACCTTGGGCTTGGAGCGGGGTGTGGCCTTTTTCTTGGCGACAGCCTTGGGCTTAGATTTTGTCTTCGGCTTAGATCTTGTCTTCGCCCTCCTCTTGGACTTAGCGTTGCGTTTGGGCCGCGCTGTCTTCGTGCCCTTCCGCTTGAGGGAGGATTTGGCCGTTGTCTTGGGTGCGGCTCTCAGCTTCCGCTTAACTGTCTTCTTTCTGACTGCTTTCTTCGCATCGCCTCTCTTGCCGCGCAATCCGGCCTTCAGTTTTGGATCGGCGCCAGGTATCACCAAATTTTTCGCGCGCACCCTACGTCTGTCCTTCAATGCGCGCCAAGACTTGGCCTTCGCTCGGACGGCCTTGTACAAAGCGGCGCGCGCTTTACGCTGCTTCCAAGCTTCCCGGCGCGGCGAGGATTTGTGGACGACGCGCGGAGCCATTGTCCGCGTGGCGCGATAGCGCCGCTTCTTACCGGGGCGAAAGACTCTCGCGGACCCGCGCCTGGACCAACCGCGGTATTTGTAGGGCCGGCTGTCGTGGTAGAAATAAACCCTTGTCCGCGGCACAGCACGTCTTGCGATGCGGCGATAATGGCGCGGGCCAATGCCACGGTTGAACATCCGCCCATTTACATACTCATAGCCTGTGGATGGTCGCGTGTACCTGATGATGTAGCGGTTATGATTGCGCGGACGCGCAAAGCGATACGCATTGTAATAGGCGAGGAACTGAGGCCGAACAAATATCCAGTAGGGGTCGTAGCGCACAGATACATAGAAATCGCTGCCATAGACGATGCCAAGTTCGGATGACCACACCGCGCCTGGAGGCAGCGGTGCCCAGCCGCAGTAATCGTCGCCGTAGCGCCAAGCAACCCAGGCTGGCCCCCAGCGTCTGCCCGGCACCCAAAACCAGCCATTCGCTTCATCGAAGCCCCATCGGCCGTAATGATAAACGGCCCAGCCGAAGGGCTCGTCTGAATCCCAGAACCATCCATAATCGTCAGTATAGATCCAGCGACCGCGCGTATAGGGGCGCCAATACGGATCAACGTCCGGGCTCCAAACGTAACCGTATCGCGGGTGCTCAGACCAATCTCCGCCCTCGTTGAGGTCTTCGTAGAAGATCGAAATGTCGATCAAATCGTTTCGCTGCGCCGCAGCGGGTGCAGGAGCGAGCATGGCGGCGCCAGCGAGCAGCCAGACGGTGACAATGAGTGGGGCGCGAAGGAGACGCATAGTTCTCAAGCCTCTTCAAGCTGCGGTCACATGAATCACTGACTTCAGAGTGGACCACGATAATGTGGCGATCGGCGGCTGAACGCGATGTGAACGCGCAATACGGTCGTGGCATGTCATGCGCGTTAGTTATAACTGCCTAGAACCAAACCCCTGGCCAACGATAGCGGGGGCGCATCGCGATTGGTCCCACACCAACCAGTGAAATGCGGGGCTCTTCGGCGATGTCGAGAGGCGGCATCGGCGGCGCCTCAAGTTTGCGCAGACGGGCTATGCGCAGGTTATCCGGCGGGTGGCAACGCAGCATCGAGGGTTGGGGCACGCGTCGCGCCGGCACCGGTGGTAACAAATCATCGATCGCTTGACCGGTGGACGTGTCGAGTCGCGAGATGGCCGATGCCAGCCCAAGAGGGTCGCCAGTCAATAGCGCCGCAGCACGATCTGCCTCGAACTCGCGTTGCCGCGATAGCGAAAGCTGCAGGAGATTCATTATTGCTGGGGCCGCGACGAGGAGGGCAATCGCCCACCACGGCATGAGCTCTTCGTCCACGAACAAACGAAAAAGATTGAGGACGAACAAGCCCAAGCCGAGATAATAGAGCACCTGGGCCAACCGCGAGATGATGTCGGCGACGCTCATGAGTGCCAAGTCCCCATTGCGGATGTGTGCAACCTCGTGCGCCAGCACATCGGCGATTTCGCGCATCGTGAGTTGGCGCAACACGCCCTCGGTGAGCGCAATGCAAGATCGCTCTGAGGTGCCGGCCGAGAAAGCGCTTAGCATGGCGCTGGGGATAACGTAGATCTGCGGCGCTTTAACAAGTTGTGCTCGTTGCGCCAATTCCGCGGCGAGACCGGCAACCTGTGTCTGGGTTCCCGGCTCCGATGGGCGCGCGCCGTAAAAGCGCATCAAGCTGCCTGGCCTCAGCCGCAGCGCGAGCGCTGTGCCCGCGGCAACGACGAGGAGCGCAACGAGCACGCCCGTCGCCCCCCAGATCCCCCAGCACGCCAGCACGATCAGGATCGCAAACGATGCAAGCAGCAACGCCATCTGAATAAGGTTGGCATTGTACTGAATGCTGATGCGCCAGTTGCGCATCAGGTTTCTGTTTGGATCCGTTTCCAAAGACATGCTAGCCCTGTCGGCCGCAGCCGAGCGAGTGTTGCAATGTACTTTACTGTCGTCTTTCTCTTGTTCGCCGTGACCATGTTTTTTGCGTGGTTTGGCAACCCGCGCGTGGCGTACATGCTTTTCGCATTGGCTATGGTGCTGACCGGCGCGCTGTATCTCCACCATGCCTCGAGTACGCTTCCGCTGTCATTCTAGACGACCTTGGTGCCGAAGATGAGCCCTCGCATTGCTGTTTTGCTCAACACATTAGGTCTCTATGCCATCTGCGTCGTTTCGCTGGAGGCCTTCTTCTTCCAGCTGACCCAGCAGGAACTTCCATGTCCCCTTTGCCTGTTGCAGCGAGTGGCATTCACGGGCTTAGCGGTTGGCCCGATCCTAACCTTGCGATACGGACCGAAGCCCAGCCACTATGGGGTAACGATCATTGCTGCCCTGGCCGGAGCCGGTATCGCCGCTCGCCAGATCCTGTTGCATATTGAGCCCGGGGACCCCGGTTTCGGGTCCGCGGTCCTAGGCTATCATTTCTATACTTGGGCCTTCATTTTCTTTGTCGTGGCCATTGCCGCATGTGCTGCGGTGTTGCTGTTCAATGAGCAATTCTCCGGGCAAGACCAGCCGCCGCCTCTTGGCCTGTTTGAATACGCAGCCGTCTGGCTCATTATTGGTATCACGCTTCTTAATGCGGCAAGTGCATTGGTCGAATGCGGCTTTGACTTCTGCCCGGCAAATCCCGTCGACTACGAGCTACTGCATCGCCCAAACACGACCTAAGGACCTGCGACCGCTCCCAAGTAACACCTAGAACTTGGTAAGGATGGTTTCGTCAGATGGCCGCACGCGCTTAGCGGCTGTGGCAATGACGGCCGGCACGATCTTCGCTGCGTCATCCACGATAGTGAAGCGCACGTCAACGCCAGTGCGTATGAACCCATCGCCCTTCATGTGCGTGAGTAGGCTCAAGAAGGGGTCCCAGAACCCTTCAATGTTGGCAACAATAACCGGCTTGGAATGGCGTCCGAGCTGCACCCAAGTGAGCTGCTCAACGAGTTCCTCCAGTGTACCGATCCCACCGGGTAGCGCGACGAATGCATCAGAGCGCTCAAACATCAGTCTTTTGCGCTCGTGCATGTCTTGCGTCACGATCAGCTCGTCGACCTCGCGCAGCATGTGTTCTTTACGGGTGAGAAACTGAGGGATGATGCCAGTCACACGCCCGCCGTTGTCGAGTGTGGTGTGGGCGAGCTCACCCATGAGCCCTAGGCCTCCACCTCCATAGACGAGGCCGATTCCCTCGCCAGCCAGGGCTTGTCCCAGTGTTCGCGCGGCCGCCCTATAGGCAGAGTTCTTGCCGACGCCAGATCCGCAATAGACGCATATGTTGCGCACGTTGCTGGCACCGGGTTCTCTTGAGATGCGATTTTTGCTCATAAAATGGCGTCCATCAATGTCGCTGCGGGGGGTGGCCGCAGACTTATAGGGGTTCGGTATCGAAGGTGCGACACCTGATCGTAGAACCGGCTGCGGCTTATTTGGGGCGTGCGGCCCCAACGTACACATAAAGCCTAGAGATCGTAGGGCTCGCACGCCGATTAGCACGACGGTGTTATCCTCGCTTAACGATGCCTGATTGGCGCACCGGCTTACATGTGATTATTCTGGGCGATGAACTTAGGGCACAATCTTTGCAAAGTGACATAAGTATCAGAAATTGCTCCATAATAAAGAGAGCAAACATGGGGACAGAAACACTATGACGGGCATCCGTTCCTCCTCCGTGCTGTTGTTGATATTTATTGGTCTAGCCATCGGCCCGGTTCGGGGGCAGGCTTCTCCCACGTCTGGAGAGTCCGGTGCCACTTCGCGCATTGCAGATCAACCTTCAGGAGAGCGCCAAAGCGATGCGGATTTGCGACGCCGCGCAGAGGAACTCGCTGGCGCCGCATCGGAGCGCTTTTCTGAAATTCTGTCAGAGAAAGAGGGCCA